>Ga0070741_10000132_pt1 | contig 290748 bp, 277 predicted proteins | sample Coa_R1_4_FD_66440 | JGI IMG/M metagenome (GOLD analysis project Ga0070741, IMG submission 66440) | Surface soil microbial communities from Centralia Pennsylvania, which are recovering from an underground coalmine fire - Coalmine... | ecosystem: Environmental > Terrestrial > Soil >...
CCCGAAACGGCATCCAACCTCCCCTCTCCGAGAGACCTGAATGCCAATCTGAATGTGTCCACTATGTCCCCATACACCCGTCCACTATGTCCCCGGTCAGCACACCTGTCGAAGCACGGTCGGCATGCGTGGTCCGTCCTTCGACAAGTTCAGGACGGGGGCGGAGCTTGGTGACGGGGCGCCGAGGGTTGGGCGCATAGTATCAGCTGCCTCACTCCCCGGCCGCGCGCGGTCAGCGGGCGATCTCCTCGTCCTGGGGGACGGAGCCCGGGCCTCCGAGCGGCTGCCCCGCGGCTTGCGCCCGGCGCGCGTCCGCTTCCGCCAGGCGCTCGAGGAACTCGCTGGCGAGATCGCGCAGCACGCGGCCTGTCTTGCCCGGATACTTCGCCGCGAACGATCGCCGCCGCACCGAGAAATAGGCGGCCGTCTGAAGCGCGGTCGTGCGCGGAATGGTCTGCTTGAAACAGCGCGCCTTGATGTTCTGGCGCAGCCAGCGGTCGAACTGCTCGTCCTCGGGAGCGTGCGGGTCCTTCATGCTGATGACGACGCCCAGGTTCTCGGCGAACCCCATCTCGGTGTCGCGCGAGCCGAACTGCTGCAGGAACTGCAGCCCGCGCGTGGAGAGGTAGTCGGGCTTGGCGGGCGAGAGGCAGAAGTCCGCCTCGCGCAGCCAGCACTCGGTGAGCACCGACAGCCCCGGCGCGCTGTCGATCAGGATCAGGTCGTAGACCGTGCGCGCCTCGGCGAGGAAGTTCCGGATCGCCAGGCGGAGCGCAGCCTCGTGCCCGCCCTTGGAGACTTCGCGCTCGAACAAAGTCAGGTGCCCGCCGCCCATCAACAGACCGATCGAGCGCGCATCGTCGACGTCGGAGACGCCGCTGACGACGAACGTCTGCCAGCTCGCCGGGCTGGGCTCCAGGACCGAGGCGATGAGGAAGTCGACGAACGTGCGGCCCTCGCCCTGGATGGTCTCCAGCCAATGGCCGGGCAGCAGCATGGTGCTGAGGCTGGCGTGGGCATCGGAGTCCACCACCAGAACCTTCATCTGGTGATAGGCGGACAGTGTTTCGGCAAGGGTGAGGACGAGAGTGGTCTTGCCCACTCCCCCCTTCGCGTTCATCACGGTGACGCTGTGGCTCATGCGTAATCGCCCGCCCGAAGAGGTCGCGAAACACCCGCACGCCGAAAACAGATAATGGTCCAACCAAGGAATATTTGTGACGCGAGCATTGGTGGCTGGCTTCCTGTTGGGGAGTGTCCCCAGTGCTGCCGGCGTCGCGCGCTGGCATGTACTTCCAACCCCGCGCCCGCGAATCAGCTTAGGGTGCGGCCGCTTTTTGCCTCGGAGTCCACGCGTATGAACGCCGCAGATGTGAACAACTGCTGCGGCGAGGGACGGCCGAGGCCGACAACCAGGGGGTGCTTCCATGTCGCCGCTGATGCGCAAGGGTCTCGATGTTCTCATCGCCACCGGCCTGACGGCCGCGGCGGTGTTCGTCATCATCGTCAGCAACAGCGTGCTGATGGCGCGCGGCGGATCGTGGCACGGCTTCAACCAGTGGTACGCTTTCATCCTGCGGCCCGACATCCTCGGCACCATCCTCCTGACGGCTCTGGTCACGGTTGGCTACTTCATCTGGATGCAGGGGCGCCGGCCGCGCTGACGCGGCACGGCTGCCGCTTCCAGGCCATCCCCGCAGGCCGCGTGTGAGCGCTGCCGGTCTCTGGCGCGAAGGGCGGGGCTGTCGCCTTGAGCGGAGCCCGTCCTTCGGCGAAGATAGGCGCGCAGCCTATCGCACAGGGACGGGAGCGGGCCCATGCTCGAGGATCGTTACGGGTTTGCGCTGACGACCGCCTCACCTGCGGCGCGGGACGCCTACGTCGCCGGCGTCGACCTGTCCCTTTCTGCCAACCACGGCGCCGAGCAGGCGTTCCGCCGCGCCATCGCGTGCGACGAGGGCCTCGCCGTGGCCCACGTGGCTCTGGCGCGCACGCTCCAGGTCCAGCACCGGCCGGCGGAGGCCAAAGCCGCCGCCTCCCGGGCGCGCGAGCTGGCGTCGCCTCTCCCGCACCGGGAGCGGAGCCACGTCAATGCGCTCGCCACCGTGGTCGACGGCGGCAGCGTCGCCGGCCTCGCCGCGATCAAGGAGCACATCGCCACCTACCCGCGCGATGCGTTTGCGCTGGCTCCCTGCGCGGGCGTGTTCGGCCTGATCGGCTTCTCCGGGCGTCCGGACCGGGAGGCCGAGCTGCTGGCGCTCTTCGATCCCCTCGCCGAGGTCTACGGCGAGGACTGGTGGTTCAAGAGCGCGCATGCCTTCGCCCAGGTCGAGGTGGGCGACATCGAGCGGGCCGAGGCCACCATCGAGCGCTCGCTCGCCCTCTACCCCCGCAACGCCAACGGCGCCCACATCCGCGCGCACGTCTACTACGAGGCGGGGGAGCGGGCCGCCGGACTGGCCTACCTCGAGGACTGGTGGAGGGACTATCACAAGGCGAGCCTGCTGCACTGTCACATCAGCTGGCACATCGCGCTCTGGCAGCTGGCGCTCGGCCGCGGTGCGGAGGCCTGGAGCTTCTACCGTGCCCACCTGCGCCCCGGCGTCTCTACCGGGCCGCCCATCAACACGCTCTCGGACGGAGCCTCGTTCCTGCTGCGGGCGGAGATGGCGGGCGAGCCGCGCCAGCCCGAGCTGTGGCGCGAGCTGAGCCAGTACGCGACACAGTGGTTCCCGGCGCCGGGAATCGCGTTTTCGGACGTGCATGCCGCCCTCGCGCATGCCTTCGCCGGCAACGACGAGGCCCTGGGGCGCATCATCGATCGCCCCAAGGGGCCCGCGGCGGATGTCGTCGCCCCGCTCGCCCGTGCGTTCGGCGCCTTCGCCCGCGCGGAGTGGCCGAAGGCGATCGGGGAGCTGCGTGGCGTCATGGCCACGCACCAGCGCATCGGCGGCAGCCGCGCGCAGCGCGACCTCATCGAGTTTGCCCTCGTTGCGTGCCTCCTGCGCTCAGATGGTGCGGAGGAGGCGCGCAGGCTCCTGCACGCGCGCCGCCGGCGCAGCGGCGCCGACGGTTGGCCCATCCAGGGCCTCTGAGGGACCCCTTGCGCGCACCGGGCAATTCGCGCTACCGCCGGTTGTCGGCGCATTGGCGCCGGCGACGGGCAGGACAAGGCCATGGCGTTCCCGGCCATCGCATCGGCCCGGCTGGCTAGTGTGATGATCGAGAAGTCCGCATCATCGCTCTGGGTTTGGTCGGGAAGCGGACTTCTCGATCTCGATCACACTAGCTCGTTGACTTTGCTAGTGTCCTTCAGATCGCGAAATTCGTTCCGAGCTTGCCGCAGAGGGTGACGAATTTCGCGATCTGGACACTACGGTGCCATCGCGAGGGGATCCGGTCAGGCTGAGCAGGCGAGATGAGCGCTGGCGAAAGTGCGGGGGCGGCCAACCGCGTCCATCGGATCCCGAGGCGTGCGGCGGCACTGAAGCGCGAGCAACGGCGGTTCTGGATCATAGTCGCGTCCGTCGCGGCGGTGCACGCAGCGCTGATTCTGGGTGCCGGCCTGTCGATGTCTCGCCAGCAGCTGCGCCAGATCGGCGAGCGCGACGCCAGCAAGGACGGCATCAGCGTGGTGCTCGTCGACGCCGCCGATCTCGAGAGCAAGACGACGGTTCCCGACGAGCCGCCGCCAGGCGCGCCCATTTCGGCTGCGCCGCCCCCGCCGGTCCCTCCCAGCCCCGCCGAGGAGGCGCATCCCACTCCGCCCACCCCGCCTGCTCCCAAGCAGCCCAAGGGGACGACTGCGGCCATCGACAAGGAACTCCTGGAGCTGCCGCCGGAGCCGGGTCTCAATCCCAAGCAGGGCGCCAAGTCCGGTGCAGCGAAGGAACCCAGGGAAAGCAAGGAGAAGGCCAAGTCGACGCCTGCGCGCGATCAGCCCATGCAGCTGAGCATGCCCGATCTGCCGACCCTCGCCCCGGGCGAGCGCGCCACGGCCGTGATGCGCCCGCCGGGCATCACGCGTTCGGGAGAGAACGACGATTTCGCGCGCGGCGTCATCCGCGCGCTGCGCCGGACGATGCCGGCCTCCAATATACCGACCAGGGTGACCATCCGGCTGTTCCTGACGGACAAGGGCAATATCCAGGAGGTGCAGCTGCTGCGGAGCGGCGGCGATCCCTACATGGATCAGAACGTGGTGTTCGCCGCCAAGCAGGCGAGCTTCCCCCTGCCGCCGATCGGGGCCACCACCGCGGACCGTACCTTCGTCGTGACCTACGTCTATCACTGACCCGCCCGGAGCGGGGCGGGCGGCTCGAGCGGCCGGCAGATGCTTTGCGCGCACATGGTCGACCGCTCCAGCGGCCGGCGCGCCGGCCGAGGCGGCGGCAGCTTCCGCAACAGCTCGTCGAGCATGGGATAGAAGAAGTCGCTGCCCGGGTAGCCGGCGATCCGTCCGACCTCCTGCTCGTCCTCGACGAGCACGAACGTGGGCGTGACGTTGACCGGACGGGCGAGCGCCACCCCGGCATCGGCCTGGTTGCGGATGGCGACCCGCCGCAGCGGCGCCTGCCGGCCTTCCGGCGTGCGCGGGTAGCCCGGCCCGATCTCGGCAAGCCAGCGGCGGCACCAGACGCAGTCGGGATCGTCGAACATCACGAGCTCGGCGGCTCGGGAACCGTTGGCGCCCGCGATGATGCCGGCAAGCAGCACCACGCTTGCGAGCGCGAGCGCCCGCATCGTCAAAGACACCGCGCGGCCGCGCAAGCGGTCGCAGGGCCTGAGCTGCCGGGCGGGGCTCAATTCACTTTGCTCGACGAGTTGACGCTCTCCTGCGACTTGCCGGCTGGCTTCTTGCGCACGCCCGTGCCCATCACGTCGAGGTTCTCGACCTTCAGGTTCTCGAGCCGGGACTGGACGCGGCGGCAGGTGCTCGACCACTGCTGTTTGCTCATGTGCGTGCCCGCGTCCCACAGGCGCATGCACTCGGCGATCGCCTCCTCGACCGAGCCCTTCGGCGCGCGTCCGGCCTCGGCGGGCGCCGCCTTCTCTCCCGACTTGTCGGGACCGGGCGCCGAGGCCGATGGCGCCGGCATCGTCGAGGGCAGAGAGCCGGTTTGCGCGAGCCCAGCACCCGCGCTGGCGACCAGCGCCAAAGCCGCAGCGATCAATTTCCCCATTGTACCCTCACAACCTGTCCTCGGGCTCCCGACCGCCGCTCGATGTGAAGCCCGGTCTCCCCCGGGTCGGCGCGTAGTCTGCCATATCGGCCTTAGTATGGCGCACGGTCCCATGCCATCGACGGCGGCTGCAGTCTCTGTTAACTGAGGTGTCCACGTCAATTCGGCCGGGTGCGGGAGACCAGGAATGAAGGCGATGCTGAGCCGGCAGGTCGGCGGCCCCGAGACGCTGAAGCTCGAGGAGCTGCCCGATCCGCGGCCCGGGGCAGGCGAGGTGCTGCTGGCAGTCAAGGCCTGCGGCGTCAACTACCCCGACGTGCTCATCATCGAGGATCGCTACCAATACAAGCCGACGAGGCCGTTCGCGCCGGGCGGCGAGGTGGCAGGCGTGATCGAGGCCACAGGCCAGGGCGTCACGCAATGGAAGCCGGGCGACCGCGTCATCGGCTCTACCATCGCCGGCGGCATGGCCGAGAAGCTGGTGGTGGAAGCGGACCGCTGCGTCGCCATGCCGGACATCATGCCCTTCGATGAGGCGAGCGCGCTCGTCCTGACCTACGGCACCTCGATCTACGCGCTCAAGGATCGCGCCCGGCTGAAGGCGGGCGAGACGCTGCTGGTGCTGGGCGCCGCCGGCGGGGTCGGACTGTCGGCGGTGGAGCTCGGCAAGGCCTACGGCGCGCGCGTGATTGCGGCGGTCTCCTCCGAGGAGAAGCTGGCGTTCGCCAAAACGCACGGCGCCGACGACGGCGTGATCTACCCGCCGGGCCCGTTCGACAAGGCCGGCGCCAAGGCGCTCGCCGATCTCTTCAAGAAGGCGTGCGGCGAGAATGGCGCCGACGTCATCTATGACCCGGTGGGCGGCGACTATTCGGAAGCCGCGCTGCGCAGCATCGCCTGGGAAGGCCGATTCCTGGTGGTCGGCTTTCCCGCCGGCATCCCGAAGCTGCCGCTCAATCTCACCTTGCTGAAATCGTGCCAGGTGGTGGGCGTGTTCTGGGGCGCATTCACCCGGCGCGATCCCGCCGCCAATGCCGCCAATCTGGCCGAGCTGATGCGCCTCTACACCAAGGGCGCCATCAAGCCGGTCGTCTCGGAGCGCTACCCCCTGGCTCGCGCAGGCGAGGCGATCGCGCGCCTGGCGGCGCGCAAGGCCATGGGCAAGATCGTCGTGACGATGGAGTGAGACCCGTGCAGGCAGCCCAGACGCGCTGGTGGTGGATCCGTCACGCGCCCGTACCCGACGGCGGCAGGATCTACGGTCAGAGCGATCTCGACTGCGACTGCACGGACACCGCCATCTTCAGCGTGCTGGCGCGCGAGCTGCCGCGGAACGCCGTGTGGGTCACGAGCAACCTCGCGCGTACGCGCCAGACGGCCGCGGCGATCCTGGCTGCGGCGGCCGACGGGCGGCACGGCGACGTCGAGATCACCGCCATCCCGGATCTCGCCGAGCAGCACCTGGGCGAATGGCAGGGGCTGGAGCGCAAGCCGTTCTACGCCCAGCGCAGGGTCGGCACCCACACGCTGTGGTTCGGGCCGGCCGACGAGCGTCCGCCCGGGGGCGAGAGCTTCGTCGATCTCGTGGAGCGCGTGCGCCCCGTCATCGAGCGGCTGACGCGCGAGCACCGCGGCCGCGACATCGTCGCCGTTACCCACGGCGGGACGATCAAGGTGGCGCTGGCCGTTGCGCTGGGACTTGATCCCCAGGCCGCGCTCAGCTTCCTGATCGAGAACTGCTCGCTCACGCGGCTCGACTACCTGAGCCCCGCGGACGCCCCCGGCCTCTGGCGCGTCGGCGCCGTCAATCACCGGCCCTGGTCGAAGACAATCGCGGTCGACCCCGTCGGCAACCGCATCGCCGTCGACAAGGCCTGAGCGCAACCGCGGCCCAACTGGCGCGTGGCGACCCGGGCCTCATACGCTCCGACCCCGTGCTGAGCCGGACACTGCGACCTCGTGCTGAGCCTGTCGAAGCACGGCTGGCATGCGTGGCCCGTCCTTCGACCCTCGGGACAAGCCCGAGGGCAGGCAAGCTCAGGACACGGGCGGAGCACGTGACTCAGGACAGGGTTGGAGCGTGTGGCGTGAGGCCGAGGGCTGGGCATCGTCCGGTCCCCTCGCAGGCCCTGATGCCGATTTCGCCCTTGCGGAGGTCGGGCCGGGGGCCATATATGACTGACGCGTCAGTCAGACAGGCGAGGGCAGCTTCGCGTGGCGAGGTCGCGAAAATCTCGGGCTTCCGGCTCGACGCCGGGCGGCGCCGACCGCAAGCGGCGGAGGACGTCCAGAGCCGCCGCAGACAACGCTCGGACTCGGACCGGGCGTTCCGAGGTGGCCTCCGCCACCTCTCTCGCGAGGACGGGCGCTCGCGCAGGTGCGCGCTCCCGCTCTCCCAGGAAGCGGCAGCTGAGCCAGGCACGGCCCAAGCGGGGCGGCTCGGCCATCAAGGCGCCGGCACCCAAGGCGCTTCGCGGGCGCAAGGTGGCCCCCGAAACGCGGCGGCAGGCCATCCTCAAGGCCGCGCTCTCCGTCTTCGCCGCCCGGGGCTTCGAGGCCGCGCGCCTCGATGATGTCGCCGCGCGTGCCGGCGTGGCCAAGGGCACGCTCTATCTCTACTTCCGCGACAAGGAGGCGCTGTTCGAGGCTCTGGTGCGCAACGCCGTCACGCCCATCCTCGCGCACATGGACAAGCTCGTCGCCGCGCCGGACGTCGCGCCGCTGCGGGCGCTCGGGACGTTCTTCAGGATGTTCGAGACGGAGGTGCTCGCCACCGACCGCAAGCTCTTGCTGCGGCTCATCATGGCGGAGGGCCCGCGGTTCCCGGCCATTGCCCGCTTCTACTACCGCGAGGTGGTCTCCAAGGGGCTCACCATGATGCGCGCGCTGGCGCGGCGCGCGGCGCGCGAGGGCGCCTTCCCCACGGACGCGACGGCGCGCTATCCGCAGCTTGTCGTCGCGCCGCTTCTGGTCGCGGTCCTCTGGGAGGGCCTGTTCTCCGGCATCGACCCGCTCGATGTGACAGGCTTCCTCGATGCGCACCGCGAGGTGCTGACAGGCGGCAAACGGAAGGGCGCGACATGAAGCTGGCCTTGTCCGGAGCCAAGACCCGGCTGCTCGCGCTCGGCCTCGTCGCAGCCGTGGGCGCTGCCCTCTCGCTCTATGTCTACACGCACATGCGGGCCGCCCCGACACAGTTCGAGGGCTGGATCGAGGCCTACTTCATCTTCGTGAGCCCCGACGAAACCGGGCGGGTAGAGACCCTCTCCGTGCGCGAGGGCGACACGGTCGTGGTGGGATCGCCGCTCTTCACGCTCGATGCCGATCTGCAGAAGGCAGCGGTGGCGGAGAACGAGGCGACGGTGGCCAACGCCAAGGTCGCCTACGATCGGGCGCGCGAGTTGCTCAAGAAGGCCGTGGGCTCGCAGAAGGTGTTCGATGACGCCGAATCGGTGCTGCGCACTGCCGAGGCCCGCCTCAACTCGGCCCGCACGCGGCTCGACCGGCGCAAGGTCGTGAGCCCGGTCGCCGGCAGCGTTCAGGAGGTCTACTTCCGGGTCGGCGAGATGGTGCAGGCCGGGCGGCCCATCGTGTCCCTCCTGCCGCCGGAGAACGTGAGGGTGCGCTTCTTCGTGCCGCAAGCGGTGCTGCCGCAGATCCACATCGGCGACCCGATCGCCATCAGCTGCGACGGCTGCGCCAGGGACCTCACCGCACACGTCAACTTCATCTCCGCGCAAGCCGAGTTCACGCCCCCCGTCATCTACAGCCTGGAGGAGCGCGTGCGGCTCGTCTTCCGCATCGAGGCGATCCCCGATCGGCCCGAGGCGGTGCGGGTGGGCCAGCCCGTGTCCGTAACCCTGCAGCCCGGCGCGGGAGCGCTCCATGCCCGGCGCTGATGCGACAAACGGCGGTGCGATCGCGGTCGAGGTCGAGGGCCTGACCAAGTCCTTCGGCGGCAAGGTCGTGGTGCGCGGCCTCACCATGCGCGTGAAGCGCGGACAGATCTACGGCTTCCTCGGGCCCAACGGCTCGGGCAAGACCACCACCTTGCGCATGCTCTGCGGGCTCCTCACCCCCGACAGCGGAAGAGGCACCGCGCTCGGCTACGACATCCGCACTGAGAGCGACATGATCAAGTGCCACGTCGGCTACATGACGCAGCGCTTCAGCCTGTACCAGGACCTTTCGATCCTGGAGAACCTCCAGTTCGTGGCCCGCGTCTACGGCCTTGCCGATCCGACCCGCGAGGCACGCGACGCCATCGGGCGCCTCGGCCTCGCCGGCCGCGAGCACCAGCTGGCGGGCGAGCTCTCGGGCGGATGGAAGCAGCGCCTGGCGCTGGGGGCCTGCATCCTGCCGAAGCCGGAGCTCCTGCTGCTCGACGAGCCGACCGCGGGCGTCGACCCCAAGGCCCGCCGCGAGTTCTGGGGCGAGATCCACAAGCTCGCCGCGCACGGCATGACCGTGCTGGTGTCGACGCACTACATGGACGAAGCCGAGCGCTGTCACGAGATCGCCTACATCGCTTACGGGGAGCTGCTGGCGCACGGGACGATCGACGAGGTCATCGCCCAGTCGCACCTGCGCACCTACACCGTCAGCGGTCCCGATCTGCAATCGCTCGCGGAGACGCTCCAGGGCGTCGCCGGCATCGACATGGTGGCCCCCTTCGGCGCCAGCCTCCACGTTGCGGGACGGGACCCGGAGGCTCTCGACCGCGCCATCGCCCCCTTCCGTGATCATCGGGAGCTCGAGTGGCGGCCGTCCGCGCCCTCGCTCGAGGACGTGTTCATCAGCCTGATGCGGCAGTCGCGGGACAACTTCCCATGATCGATCTTGCCGCCCTCACCCGCGCCGGCGCGGTGACGCGCACCTGGGCGATGGTCATCAAGGAGTTCGTCCAGCTGCGGCGCGACCGGCTGACGTTCGCCACCATGATCTTCATTCCCGTGGTGCAGCTGCTGCTGTTCGGCTACGCGATCAACACCACGCCGCGGCACCTGCCGACCGCCGTCCTGCTGCACGAGGAGAACGATCTGACGCGGTCGGTGCTGGCGGCGCTGAGCAACACCTCCTATTTCGCGCTCACCCACGTCGCCCGCTCCGAGGCGGAGATGGACCACTGGATGCGCTCGGGCACCATCCTGTTCGGCGTCGAGATCCCGGCCGGCTTCGAGCGCAGCGTGCGGCGCGGGGATCGCCCGGCGCTGCTGGTCGCCGCCGATGCGAGCGATCCCGTCGCTGCCGGCACGGCGCTGGGGGCGCTCGAGGGCATCATCGAGACCGCGCTCGCCCGCGACCGAGGATTGCCCGAGACCATCCAGTCCGTGCCGGCGTTCGAGATCCGCCAGCACCGGCGCTACAATCCGGCCGCCGTCACCAGCCTCAATATCGTGCCGGGCCTGCTCGGCACCATCCTGACCATGACGATGCTGATCTTCACGGCGCTGTCGGTCACGCGCGAGATCGAGCGCGGCACCATGGAAAGCCTGCTCTCGATGCCGATCCGGCCGCTCGAGATCATGCTGGGCAAGATCGCGCCTTACATCCTCATCGGCTTCATCCAGGCGGCGCTGATCCTGCTGCTCGCCGTGTTCCTGTTCCGCGTGCCGGTGGAAGGCAGCATCCTGCTGCTCGCCGCACTCAGCACGCTCTTCATCGCCACCAACCTGTCGATCGGCTACACGTTCTCCACCATCGCGCAGAACCAGCTGCAGGCCGTGCAGATGTCCTTCATGTTCTTCCTGCCCAACATCCTGCTCTCCGGCTTCATGTTTCCGTTTGCCGGCATGCCGGGCTGGGCGCAGGCCGTGGGCGAGGCGTTGCCGCTCACCCACTACATCCGCATCGTGCGCGGCATCATGCTCAAGAGCGCCACCCTCTACGACCTGCAGTTCGAGGCGCTGGCCCTGGCCGGCCTGATGCTGATCGCCATGACGCTGGCCGTGCGCCGCTTCCGCACCACGTTGGACTGATAGGAGAGGTGCCAGGGGTCAGGCTTCAGGGGTCAGGGCCGGGCTCCGAAATCTGATCCCCGACACCTGATCCCTGAAACCTTCGGCGAAGCTCGTGCCCGGCCGACCGACGCTAGCCGTGGGTAATGTCGACGTTCTTCGTTTCCGGCAGGAACAGCAGGCCCACCACGAAGCTCATGGCCGCGACCACGACCGGATACCAGAGGCCCGAGTAGATGTCGCCGGTGGCGGCGACGATGGCGAACACCGTGGCCGGCAGGAAGCCGCCGAACCAGCCGTTGCCGATGTGGTAGGGAAGCGAGACGCCGCTGTAGCGGATGCGCGTCGGGAACAGCTCCACCAGCCACGCCGCGATCGGCCCGTAGACCATGGTCACGTAGATGACGAGCACCGTGAGCAGGAGCACGGACACGAAGTAGTCGATCTGCGCCGGATCGGCCTTCGCCGGATAGCCGTGCTTGGCGATGGCCGCGTTGAGCGCCTTGGCGAAATCGGGCTGCGCGGTCGAGATGGTCTCCTCGCCCACGCGAACCACCGCCCGGGTTCCCTTCGACGCCTCCTCGTTCTTGTAGTTGACGGAGGCCGCGACCAGCGCCGCCTTGGCGGTGTCGCAGGAGGTCGAATATTTCTCCACGCCCGTCATCTTGAACTGGAACGCGCACTCGCTCGGGTCGGCCACCACCGTCACCGGCGCGGTCGCCAGCGCCTTCTCCAGCGCCGGGTTGGCATAGTGCGTGAGGGCCTTGAAGATGTTGAACGGCGACATCGGCGCGTACGTCAGCACCGCCAGCGCGAAGCCGAGCAGCATGATGGGCTTGCGGCCCACCTTGTCCGACAGCCAGCCGAACACGATGAAGAACGGCGTGCCGATGGCGAGCGCGACCGCCACCATCACCTGGGCGGAGGTGCCGTCCACCTTCAGCGTCTGGGTGAGAAAGAACAGCGCATAGAACTGGCCCCCGTACCACACCACGGCTTCGCCGGCCGTCGCACCGAGCAGCGCCAGGATGGCGATCTTGGCGTTCGACCATTGTCCGAAGGCCTCGCTCAAGGGACGCTTGGAGGTTCTGCCCTCCTCCTTCATCCGCTGGAACACCGGCGATTCGCTGAGTTTCAGGCGGATCCAGATCGAGACGAGCAGCAGCACCAGCGACAGCAGGAACGGGATGCGCCATCCCCATTCGGCGAAGGCGGCCTCGCCCATGATGTTGCGGATGCCCAGGATCAGCAGCAGGGCCATGAACAGGCCGAGTGTCGCCGTGGTCTGGATCCACGACGTGTAGTAGCCGCGCTTTCCCGGAGGAGCGTGCTCGGCGACGTAGATCGCCGCGCCGCCATATTCGCCGCCGAGCGCGAGGCCCTGGACGAGGCGCAGGCCGATGAGGACAACGGGGGCGAGGATTCCCCACTGCGCGTAGGACGGCAGGACGCCGATGAAGAAGGTCCCCAGGCCCATCAGCGTCATGGTGACGAGGAAGGTGTACTTGCGCCCGACGATGTCACCGATGCGGCCGAATACCAACGCACCCAGCGGCCGCACAGCGAAGCCGGCGGCGAAGGCAAGCAGCGTGAAGATGAAGCCCACGTTCGCGGGCACGTTCGAGAAGAAATACTTGGCCAGGAATACTCCGAGCGTGCCGTAGATATAGAAATCATACCATTCGAAGACCGTCCCCAGGGAGGACGCGAAGATGACGAGCTTCTCCTCGGACGTCATGCCCGGAGTCCGGGCCGACTTGTCCATCGCCATTGTTGCCATGAGTTGGGGCCTCCCCAGTGAATTTGTGTCTCGGCGGTGCGCAAATCACACGCAGTTGATGATGATAGACGCACGTGGTGGGGGGTTGCTGCCCAGTCTTTGGTCTTGCGACAATAGTCGGGGCTTCTTGATCTAACGTATTGAGGTATCGAATAGATGCCTGCCGTCGGCATGTCGTTTGGCGCTTTTGGGCCTGGAGCGGTTGGCCGACATTTCGCTAGGTTCCGCGAGGGACGACACCAACGCGCAGCGCCGCCGGGCGGTGGGGGGCGCAGGGAGCTGTTTGCTGCAGATGCCGAGACGTGATGTGGGAACGAGCAAGGCTGGCAATAGGGGCTCAGCCAAGCTCTCGAGTGCCGGCTTGGAGGCCAAGCGTGAAGCGCTCGTCAAGCGGCTATCGCGCCTTCGTCCCGAGCAGACCAAGACCTCGGGCTACAAGAGCGCGCGCGTGCTCCTGGGGAGCAAGTACATCAAGGCCAGCCGCTCGGCTCGCCTCGCGATCCTGCAGGCCGCGCAGTTCCTGATCACCGTGCTGGAGATGATGCCCCCGTTCTGAGCTGAGCACACCCGCGGCCCCTTCGCTCAGACTCCGTCCTGGGCTTGTCGAAGGACGGACCGCGCATGCCAACCGTGCTTCGACATGCTCAGCACGGGGTTGGAGAGTGCGACGTGATGGCGAGGGCTGGGTGAGCCCAAACTAACACGCGGCGGGAGCTCACGCAGCGTCGCGGGCCTCCTTGTAGGTGTCGCCCAGCACGCGCTCCACCTCCTCGTCGGTGACGGCGGTGTTGAAATAGAAGCCCTGGGCCTCCGCGCATCCGAAGGCGCGAACGGTGTCGAGCTGCATGCGGTTTTCGATGCCCTCCGCCACCGTCACCATGCCGAGGCTGTTGCCCAGCGCCACGATGGTTTCAACCATCGCCTGCGACTCGCGGCTGCGCTCCATGTCGGCGATGAGCGCCCGGTCGATCTTGAGCTTGTTGAAGGGGAAGCTGCGCAGGTAGCTCAGCGAGCAGTAGCCGCGTCCGAAATCGTCCATGGCGATGCGCACGCCGAGCTGGCGCAGCTGGTGCAGCGCGGCGAGCGCATTCTGGCTGTCCTGCAGCAGCACCGCCTCGGTGATCTCCAGCTCCAGGCGGCTCGGAGGCAGGCCGGACGCGGCCAGCGCCTGCAGCACGACCTCGGTCAGGTCGCGCCTGATCTGTAGGGGTGAGAGGTTGATCGCCACCTTGACCGGGTTGGACCACCGCGCGGCTTGCGTGCAGGCCCTGCGCAGAGCCCAGTCGCCCATCTCGGACATCAGCCCGCTCTCCTCGGCGAGCGCGACGAGCTCGGCCGGCGTGACCGTGCCCCGCTCGGGGTGCGTCCAGCGCAGCAGGGCCTCGAAGCCCATCACCTTGCCTCGCGCAAGGCAGATCTGCGGCTGGTAGCTCAGGGTGATCGCCTCCTCCTCGATGGCTCGCCTGAGGTCGGCCTCCAATGTTCTGCGCACTTCGATGCGGTCGTTCATCTCCGGCCTGAAGAAGGAGTAGCCGTTGCGGCCATCCGCCTTGGTGCGGTAGAGCGCCAGGTCCGCGTGCTTGAGCAGAGCGTCCGCGTCGGTGCCATCTCGCGGCGCCAGCGTTATGCCGATGCTGGTGCTGATCTCGATGCGGTGGCCGTTGATCTCGTAGGCCTGCCCCACCGTCTCGACGATGCGCACCGCGAGCCGCTCGCTGCTCTCGGCATCGCGCACGTTGGCCTGGATGATGGCGAACTCGTCGCCGCCCAGCCGCGCAACCAGGTCGCCCTGGCGCACGCAGCTGAGCAGGCGCTCGCTCACCTGCTTCAACAAGGCGTCGCCGACAGGATGGCCGAGCGTATCGTTGACCGGCTTGAAGCGGTCGAGATCGAGGCACATCACCGCGAACCCCTGGCCGCGCCGCAGTCGCAACAGCGACTGCTGGAGCTGCTCGCGGAAGAGCGCGCGGTTGGCCAGGTTGGTCAGCACGTCGTGGCGCGCGAGATGGGTGATCTCCTGCTCCTGGCGGCGGCGCAGCGTGACGTCCTCGTGCAGGGCGACCCAGCCCCCGCCCTTCAGCGGCTGGCGCGCCACGGCGATGACACGCTCGCTGCCGTACTCGATGGTGGTGGACCCCGGGTGATCCATGTCCGGCATCTTGCTCTCCTCGGGAGGGAAGTGCCGGGCCCCTCTTCTCGTCCTGTGGTCCCAGAGCGCGCAGTAGGGCGTTCCTGGCCGCGCGAGCTCGGCCGGCAGCTCGTACATGTCTGCGTACCGCCGATTGCACACGAGGAGGCGCTGCTGGGCGTCGAACATGCTGAGGCCGACAGGCATGTTGTTTATGGCTGCATCGAGCTGGAGATTGAGACGCTCCAGCTCGGCCTTCTTCTGCAGCAGCTCGATCGACTTGGCCTTGAACACCGCCACCGAGCGCGCGAGCTGTCCCACCTCGTCCGGATACGTGAGGCCGGGGATGTCGACCGAGGTGTCGTTGCGGGCCAGGCGGACCAGCGCCGAGCCTATCCCCTGCAGGCGCAACAGGACGCGACGCAGCAGCAAGAGCCCGAGCGGACCAATCAGCAGCCCGCTGGCCGCGGCCGCGGCGCACACCCACGTGATGATCTTGCGCGAGCGGGCACCCATGCCGGCGAGCCCATCCGATACCGCCTGAAGCCGCTGCTGCCGCTCGGCCCGCACCCGGTGCTCGAAAGCCTCCATAGCGGGCGCGTACTCGCCGGCCATGGCACGGGCCTCGACCATTCGCTCGTCGCGCGCGTAAGCCAGCGCCAGCGCTCCCTGCTGCGCAAGATCCGCAAAGCGTTGAGACAGCTCATGGCGCGCCCCGAACCCCATGCGCTCCAGCAATGCCGTCGCGCTGGTCGTGAGCTCGCCGAACGCACGCTCGTCGCGGGCATGTGCGGCCACGCCGGGCTCGCGGATGGCGGTTGCGACCAGCCGCCGCTGCTCCTCAAGCGCCGACTCGAGGCCGCCGGAGGAGAGGACGGCACCGAGATCGCCGTCCTGAAGGCGCTGGACCGTCTCCTCGATGCCGCCGGCGAAGCGGATGGTGGTGGCGGCCAGCAGATAGATCACGGCCAGCGTGACGGCGATGGCGCCATAAAGCTTGGTCGCGATGTGCGGGTGCGGAAGCCGCCAGCGATCGATCATCGGACGCCCTGCCCCCGCCCTCTATCGAATTTCACGCTTCCCCCGCCCTGTGCGCCAAGAGCGCAAGGCACGAGATGATCGAAGCAACCCACGCAATGACGAGGGACGGGGCGAATACGAGAATCCCCCGGGCCATCCTCGCCTGCGCTGCGCTCCCCGCAGGTGCATGCCGACGCCGCAGCCTGGAGCCCGCGCGCATTTCCTCTGCAGGCGCACGATAGGTAGCCAGGGCTTAAGAACCCGGTCCCGGGCGCATCAGATTTTTAGGCAATTCGTACGCGACGGGCGGCAGCCGGCGATCACCACTTGCCGGTGTTGGGCATCGACGCCCAGGGCTCCTTCTTGGGCTGGGCTTCGCCCTTCTGCAGCAGCTCGATGGAGACGTTGTCGGGCGAGCGCACGAAGGCCATCCGGCCGTCGCGCGGCGGCCTGTTGATGGTGACGCCCGCCTTCATCAGGCGGTCGCACAGGGCGTAGATGTCGTCCACCTCGAAGGCCAGGTGCCCGAAGTTGCGGCCCTCCCCGTACTTCTCCGCATCCCAGTTGTAGGTAAGCTCGAGGAGGGGGGCCCGCTCCTGCGCGGCACGGCCCTTGTCGCCGGGCGCCGCAAGGAAGACAAGGGTATAGCGGCCAGCCTCGTTCTCGACGCGCCGGACCTCCTCCATGCCGAGCTTGTTGCAGTAGAAATCCAGGCTCGGCTCGATGCTGGTGACTCGCACCATCGTGTGCAGATACCGCATAGCCACGCGTACACCTCCGGATCGCTGACGGCAGGCCACATTGCGCCGGAGCGCCATCATCACGCAAGCACGGGCGCCACGTGGGCTGCGGTGCTGCAGCGCTGGCCGATGCGCCACACCAGTCTGCGGTTCGCCCTTGTTCCCAGAGTTGCCACGGCCATGTCGCAATTCTGCCATCCGGGCCGGGGAGCGTCCGCGCCGATCCCGGGTACATTCTGGGGACAGCGAATCATTTGCTCGGAAATTCTCCTTCAGCGCGCGGCATCAAGCTCTTTCTTGCGCCGAATCAAGTTTTTCCACTCTAAATGCACAGGTTAGTGTAGTCCACAGCCGGACGGCGGCGGACAATGTCCGCTCCGCCGTCAGGAAGGAAGAGCGCTATCAGTCCCTTGTGCCAGTATTAGTGCACCAGATATGAGACATCTTCAGGGTTTTTTCGAATCTCGTGACAAAAACTACTAGCCTCGCAAGGGGGGCTTGGGTATAGCTGGCCTGGTGCTGTCGGGGGCGGCACGGTTCCGAGAGGGCAAATCGGGACCACTGGAAACCGGCAGCAGGAGTGGTTCAACGTAACGCGGGGGGTTCCGGTATGGTACAGGAGAAAGACAAGTTTTCTCCGGACTATGCGGATGAAAAGGGTACGGTCACTGATGCGGAGTTGGGCGCGGATGGCAACGTCGAGGTCTTCGAGATCGCCGGATCGATAAAGTGGTTTGACGTCTCAAAAGGTTACGGCTTCATAGTGCCCGACAACGGGCTTGCCGACGTCCTTCTGCACGTGACATGTCTCAGGGCCGGGGGCTACCAGACGGCCTACGAGGGAGCGAGGGTCCACTGCCAGGTGCTGAAACGGCCCAGGGGGTTGCAGGCCTTCCGGGTCCTCAGCATGGACGAGAGCACAGCCATCCATCCCTCGCAGCTCCCGCAGCGCACGCACGTGCAGGTAACCGCGGAAAGCGACTGGGAAAGGGCCCGGGTGAAATGGTTCAACAGGGTCAGAGGCTTCGGGTTCCTGACGCGTGGTGAAGGCACTCCTGACATCTTCGTCCACATGGAGACGCTGCGGCGATTCGGGTTCACGGAGTTGCGGCCCGACCAGATCGTGCAGGTCCGCTGGGGCATGGGCATCAAGGGTTGCATGGCGGCCGAGCTTCGCCCGGACGGCGCGCCCCCAGGCCTGCCGCCCAAGCACTGACCGCACCCAGCTAGTGGGCTCGAGCATTCGTGGCCGGGTCGCCCAAGCGGCGGCCTGGCTTTTTGTCGTCCTGGTGGCCTTGACGGTGGGCCTCCTCACCCCGGCCCACGCCATGCGCCGTGAAACCCTCAAGCTTCTGACTGCGGGTGCCGTACGCGAGATCGATGTGGAGATCACCGAGACCCCACAGGAGAAGGCGCAGGGCCTGATGTTCAGGACCCGCCTGCCCGACACCAGCGGCATGCTGTTCTTCTATGACACGCCGCAAGAGATCACCATGTGGATGCGCAATACTTACATTCCGCTCGACATGGTGTTCATCCGCGCCGACGGCACGGTGCACCGCATCGAATCCCACACCGAGCCGCTGTCGGAGGACATCATCGCCTCGCACGGCGACGTGTCCGCATGCCTCGAGCTTGCCGGCGGCGCGGCCGAGCGCCTGGGCGTCAAGCCCGGGGATCGCGTGGAACATCAGCTGTTCCATCCGCGGCCCAGTTCGCCCAAGAAGTGAACAGCGTTGCCGCCGCTCGAGGCATTAAGCCTGTCGACGGCCTGTTCCCTGCGACCATGCGCTGCAAGAAGCGCGTGCCTGGCGCGTCCTTGGGTGCTTGCCAACTGAATCGGACGCGAAGCATACTCGGGGTCCCATCGCGTTCTCCGGTCGCCGTACGCGCGCCGCGCGGCACCGGAGCTTATCAAGGCAAGCAATGTCGACGTCGTTGTCCCTGCATGGGACCGCCCCTGTCATCGAGCTGATTGGCGTCTCCAAGACGTTCACCACCGCCTCCGGCGAACGCGTCCGCGCCCTCGACAACACCAATCTCGCCATCAAGCCGGGCGAGTTCATCACGGTGGTCGGGGCCTCCGGCTGCGGCAAGACCACCCTGCTCCGGCTGATCGCCGGCCTGGAGCGGTCGACGCTGGGCGCGATCAGGGTCAACGGCGCCCAGCAGGTCGGGCCCTCGGAGCAGATCGGCATCGTCTTCCAGGACCCTACGCTGCTTCCCTGGCGCACCGTCATGGAGAACGTGCTGCTGCCGGTGCAGGTGCTCAAGCTCAATGCCCGCACGTATCGCGCCCGCGCCGAGCAGTTGCTTGCCACCGTCGGGCTCGCCGAGTTCCAGAACAAGTACCCCCATGAGCTTTCGGGCGGCATGCGCCAGCGGGTGGCGATCGTTCGCGCCCTCGTCCACGATCCGGCGATGCTGCTGATGGACGAGCCGTTCGGGGCCCTCGACGCGCTGACGCGCGACCAGCTGAACCTGGAGCTTCTCGACATCTGGTCCGCAACCAAGAAGACGGTCCTCCTCATCACGCACTCGATCACCGAATCGGTCTTCCTCGCCGACCGCGTGATCGTCATGTCGCCGCGCCCGGGGCGCGTCGTCGAGGAGATCGCGGTCAACCTGCCGCGCCCCAGGGACCTCGAGATGATCAACAGCGAGATGTTCGGCAGCCACGTCCGCCGAATTCGCGCCCGGCTGAGCGGGGCCGGTCCCTCGCAACTTCGGCAATCGGCATGAGCGTCCAGACGCAAGAGGCATTGGGTGGGGCCATCGCCGGCCCCCGATCGGCCTGGCCTTGGCTCAAGCACCTGACCGACCGGCTCGTCTCACCGCTGTTTGCGGTGCTGCTGCTCGTCTACTGGGAGTTCCACGTCCGCTATTTCCAGGTGGAGGCGCTGCTGCTGCCGCCGCCGAGCCACATCGCCCTCGCCTTCTGGAACGGCATCGCCAGCGGGCTCTTCATCAACCACTTCGGCATCACGATCTTCCGCGCGCTCTCGGGCTTCGCCGTCGCCACCGTGTTCGGCATCGCGCTCGGCGCCCTCATCTCGCAGTTCCGGTTCGTCGAGAAGACCATCTATCCCTGGATCGTGGCGCTGCAGACGGTGCCGAAGATTGCCATCGCGCCCCTGATCCTGGTGTGGTGCGGCTACGGCTCGCTCTCCAAGATCGTGACGGCCACGCTCGTGGCGTTCTTTCCCGTGCTCGTCAACACCATCATCGGTCTGCGCAGCTGCGAGCAGAGCAAGCGCGACCTCATGCGCTCCCTGCGTGCCAGCCGGTGGCTCACGTTCCGCATCGTCGAGCTGCCGAACGCGCTGCCGTTCATCTTCGCAGGACTGAGCGTCGCGGCCGTCTTCAGCATCCTCGGCGCGCTGGTCGGCGAGTTCGTCGGCTCCAAGGACGGCATCGGCTTCCTGATCCTCGAAGCCAACTATCAGCTCAACATCCCGCGCGTGTTCGCGCTTCTGATCCTGCTCGCCCTCTACGGGATCCTCTGCCACCTCGCACTGCAACTCGCCCACAAGAAGCTCGTGTTCTGGAACGAGCCCAAGGATGTCACCACGGCCTGAGGGCCGCCGCTCCAATCCCGCCTCGGAGACTGCACATGCAGAGCCTCGTTCGCTACGCCTCGAAATCCGCCGCCGTGCTCGCGCTCATCGCCGCCTTCTCCCCGGCGAAAGCCGAGAAGCTGATCTTCTCCCCGACCACGACCGACATCTCGGTCGGCCATGCCGCGCACTCCTCGCTCCCGCGCTACAGCAAATGCTGGGAGAAGGAAGGCCTCGATGTCGATGTGGTGGGCATCCAGGGCGCAACAGCCGGCATGCAGCAGATTGCCGCCAAGAACGTGAGCTTCTCCAGCGTCGGGCCGGAGGTGCTGATGATGGCGCGCGCCAAGGGCGCCAAGGTCAAGGCGCTCTACACCTACTCGCGCTCCACCATCTACCGGGCGGTCGCGCTGAAGAGCTCGGGCCTGACCAAGACCGAGGACCTGCGCGGCAAGACCATGGGCGTGATCGCCATGTCGACGGGAGCCGTGCCCTACGGCCGGCAGATGCTGCAGAGCGCCAAGATCGACCCCGACAAGGACGTGCAGTGGCTGCCGATCGGCGAGGGCGGGCAGGCCGCACTGGCGCTCAAGCGCGGCGACGCCGCGGCGTGGTTCGCCTGGGATACGGCCGTTGCTGCGCTCGAGGCGCAGGGCATCGAGCTCGTGCACATCAAGCCGCCCTACTTCGACGACCTGATCGGCCAGGTCATCGTCGCGCACGAGGACTTCCTGGCGACGCACAAGGCGGAGGCGGTCAAGCTTCTGCGCTGCATCGCCAAGGCAACGATCTTCGGCCTCGCCAACTCCGAGAAGACCATCAAGATCCATTGGGAGCTCTACCCCAGCACCAAACCGGAGGGTGACGAGGCGACCGCCATGAAGAAGGCCCGCATCGTCTTCGAGTCGCGCTTCAGCGGCTTTCAGGTGCCTCCGGGCGTGAAGTGGGGCGAGAACCTTGCATCGCAGTGGAAGGGCGTCGCCAAGCTGATGCAGGCGGAGAACCTCCTGCCCGCCGACTATGATGCCACGACCGCCTACACCAATGAGCTGATCGACGAGGTGAACAACTTCGACGCGAAGGCGGTGGAGGCGGAAGCCAAGGCCGCGAAATAGCGAGGCCTTGGCTTATCGGCATCACGTCGGAAACGCGGGAGACATCCGATGACGGCAACGAGCGCCCTGTTCGCCGCCGAGAACTTCAAGAAGGTGCGTCTGCCGCCCGAGGATGCGGAGCCGCTGCCGCACTGGGCCTACACGTCGCAGGCCTGGTACGAGCGGGAGACCGAACGGATCTTCCGCAAGGCGTGGAACTACCTGGGGCACGTCAGCCAGCTGCCGAAGGCCGGCGACTACTTCACGGTCGAGATCGCCGGCGTGCCGCTGCTCATCGCCAAGGGCCAGGACGGGCAGGTGCGCGCCTTCTTCAACTCGTGCCGGCACCGCGGCTCGAAGCTCCTGTGGGGCGAGGGCAACTGCAAGCTCATCCGCTGTCCTTACCACGCCTGGGCCTACGACCTCACCGGCGCGCTGGTGGCGACACCGCTGGTGGATGAGGACATGGCCGGGCGCAAGGGCGAGCTCGGCCTCCACCCCGTGCGCCTCGATGTCGTCGACGGCTTCCTGTTTGCGGCCTTCGACCCTGCCCTGCCTCCGGCCGCGCAGGCGCTGGGCAGCCTGCCCAGGGAGTGGAGCGGCTACGACCCGGCAAACCTCGTCTGCACCCGGCGCAAGGTGTGGGACGTGAAGGCCAACTGGAAGCTCTGGTACGAGAACTACAACGACTCGCTGCACGTGCCGTTCGTGCATCCGGGCAGTCTCGCCAAGCAGAAGGTGAAGAGCCGCCAGCGTGCCTCGCACGTAGAGACCGACGGCGCCTATATCGCCCACTTTACAGTCCACGGCGGCAGCCGCGGGCTCTTGGAGGAGCATCAAGGGGTAGGGCTGCCCAAGTTCCCGAAGCTCTCCGGCCGCTACACCGAAGGCACCTACTATCCCTGCCTGCTGCCCGCCACCCTGTTCGGCTTCACGGTCGACTGCGTCTGGGTGTTCGAGCTCTACCCGAAGGCCCCGGACCGCACGACGCTGGTCGCCGCCTCCCTCTTCTCGCGGGAGCAGACCGAGCGTGCCGACTTCGAGGAGAAGGCCGCCTACTACTATCGCCGCGTCGACACCATCGTGCCCGAGGACAACGAGGCGGTTGAGAAGCAGCAGGAAGGGCTGTGCCTGCCCGTCGGCCTCTCGGGCAAGTTCACGCACATGGAGACGCTGTGCCACGCCTTCGACAACTGGGTGCTCGACCAGGTCGTCGGCAGCAACTGATGAGCGGGCGTCAGACCCGCAGGGGACAGGAATGACGAAAGCACAGAAGAGGACGGAGTCGCCGAAGCGGCCCGCACACAGCCTGCGCGACTTTCTGGAGACGCTGGAAGAGAGCGCGCCCGGCAGCATCCTGCGCATCAAGGAGCCGGTCTCGCTCGACTACGAGATGACGGCCGTGGCGATGGAGCTCGAGCGGCGCGGGCAATCCCCGGTGCTTTGGTTCGAGCGGGTCGGCAACGGCCAGTTCCCGGTGATCGCCAACGTCTTCGGCAACCGCCAGCGCTTCGCCTTCGCGCTCGGCGTCCCGGAAAGCGACCTCCTCAACGCCTGGGGCCGGCTCGGCGACAAGCTCTACCCGCCCGAGCGGGTGAGCCACGGCCCGATCCTGGAGACGGTGCTGACCGGCGCCGAGGTGGACCTCGGCAAGCTGCCGATCCCCCGCCACTTCGCCGAGGACGGCGGTGCCTACATCACCAACGGCATCGTGGTGGCGAAGGACCCCGACAGCGGCGTCCGCAACGCCAGCTTCCACCGCATGGAGGTCAAGGGCCCGAGGCTGCTCGGCACCAGCCTGCACAGCCGGCGCCATCTCTGGAACTATGCGCGCCGTGCCGAGGCGCTCGGGCGGGACCTGCCGGTGATCGTGATGATCGGCTGCCATCCGCTGATGATGTTCGGCTCCGGCCTCTGGAAGGGCCCGATCGACACCGACGAGTACGATGTCGCGGGCGGGTTCATGGGCGAGCCCTTGCGCGTTGCGCTCGGCCCCATGGGGCACGTGGAGATCCCCGTCGACTGCGAGATCGCGCTCGAGGGCACGATCCTGACGCGCGAGCATGCGCCCGAGGGCCCGTTCGCGGAGTTCACGGGCTACGCCTCCGAGCGCTCCACCCAGCACATCCTCAAGGTGGACTCCATCCTCCATCGCAAGGGTGCGCTGTTCCAGGACATCGTGCCCGGCATCTCCGACGAGCATACGCTGCTGCTAGGCGTTCCGCAGGAGGCGCGCCTCTTGCGTGCGCTGCGCCAGCACCACCCCAACGTCACCGCCGTGGCCTATCCGAAGTCCGGCACCTGCCGCTTCCATGCCTACGTCGCCGTGCGCGACGCGGCCGAGGGGCAGGCGCGCAACATCGGCGCCACCACGCTGGGTGACGATCTCAGCCTGAAGATGGTCGTCGTGGTCGACGACGACGTCGACGTGCGCCAGGACTTCGACGTGCTGTGGGCGATGGCGACGCGCATGCAGGCCGATACCGACATCGATACCCTGCGCAACGCCATGGGCGCCGTGCTCGATCCGTCGAACCGCCAGGGCACGACGGCGAAGATCATCGTCGACGCCACGCGCAAGACGACACCGTTCCCGCGCCGGCACACCATCCCCAAGGACGCAGCCGCGCGCGCCGAAGCCCTGCTCGCGGGGCTCAAGCGCCAGGGCTGACGGCAGGCGGCACGCGCGGTCGAGGACGGCCGGCGGGACGCCCGAATACACGCATTGGAACGTTGCAGAGCACGAGGAGAAGAAGGCCGTGGCAGATCAGTTGGTGCTTGTCGATATCGCGGAGCCCATTGCCCGCGTGACGCTCAACGATCCGCCGATGAACCCGGTCTCGACGCGCTCCCTCGATGCCCTGCACGCGGCGCTCGACAAGGTCGAGCAGAACCGCAAGGTGCGGGTGGTCATCCTCACCGGCGCCGGCGAGCGCGCCTTCTGCGCCGGCGCGGACCTGCGCCAGGAATCGCAGATGCAGAGCCCCGCCGAGGGCAAGGCGTTCCGCGCCTACGGCCGCCGCACGCTGCAGCGCCTCGAGACGTTCCCGCGGCCGATCATCGCCGCCATCCACGGCTACTGCATCGGCGGCGGCACGGCCATCGCCTGGTCCTGCGACTACCGCCTGGCCGCGGACAACGCCGTGTTCCGCGCCGGCGACGCCTATCTGGGGCTCGTGCCGAGCTGGGGCATGGGGCTCACGCGCCTGCCGCGCTTCGTCGGCCGCAACAAGGCGCTCGACATTCTGCTGCTGGGCGAGAACTTCGGGGCGCAGGAAGCCTATGCCATGGACCTCGTCAGCAAGGTCGTTCCTCGCGCTGAGCTGACCAAGGCGGCAGATGCCGTTGCCGAGCGCATCGCCAGCGCCTCCCCCGGCGCCATCCTGGCGACCCGCAAGGCCATCGCCCACAACCTCCGCCACTCCTGGGACAGCATGGTCGCCTACGAGGAGGAGCTGTGCGAAGAGGTGTTCGAGCATGCCGACGCCAAGGAGGGCATGCGCGCCTTCTTCGAGAAGCGCAAGCCGCGCTTCCAGGATCTCTAGTGCGATGATCGAGATCCGAGCGCGCTGCGGATGTAGACGAATTTCGCGATCAGGACACTAGATGGCGATCGACCGTCTCCTGCGCCCCCGGTCGGTGGCCATCGTCGGCGCCTCCGACAAGATCGGCCCCGGCTTCAATGCCTGGAATGCGCTGAAGGCCGTCGGCTTCTCTGGCACGACGCATCTCATCAACCCCAGCCGCAGCGAGCTGCTGGGGCAGCCCTGCTATCCCTCGCTCCAGGCCGTGCCCGGCGACCTCGATGCCGTGTTCATCGCCGTGCAGGCCGACAGGGTGCTCGAGGTGGCGCGCGAGGCCGCGCGCAAGAAGGCGGGCGGGCTCGCCATCCTCTCCAACGGGTTCAACGAGGCCGGCGAGCACGGCGCCCGCATGCAGCGCGATCTCGTGGCCCTCGCCGCCGACCACGACATGGGCGTGTGCGGGCCCAATTGCCTCGGCTTTCTCAACTTCGCCGACCGCACCGCCCTGTTCGGCACCTCGCTGCCGGCGGAGCTGCCGACGGGCGGCGTGGCGGCCATCGTGCAGAGCGGATCGATCGGCATCGCGCTCCTCAACGCCGCGCGCGGCCTCGGCCTCAGCCATCTCATCACCTCGGGCAACGAGGCCGTCACGACCGTCGCCGACTACATGGCGGCGCTCATCGACGAGCCCGCCGTGCAGACGATCGTCGTCTTCCTCGAGCAGCTGCGCAAACCCAGGGCGTTCATCGACGTCTGCCGCCGCGCCCACGCCCTCGGCAAGCCGGTGATCGTGCTGAAGAGCGGCCGCTCCGAGAAGGGCCGGCACGCCGTCACCGCCCATACCGGCGCGATTGCCGGCAGCACCGAGGTGTGCGATGCCGCCCTGCGCGCGGCCGGCGCCGTGCAGGTCTTCTCCCTCGACGAGCTCATCGAGACGGCCGTCGCCTTCTCCAGTCTGCCGCGGACGCTGAAGGCGGGCGGCGCGGCCATGGTCTCTCTCTCGGGCGGCGAGATCGCGCTGGCGCTCGATGCCGCCGAGGCGGCGGGCCTGCCGCTGCCCGCGGTCTCAACGGCCAGGGAGACGCTCACCCGGCTGCTGCCGCCCCACTCGCACATCGCCAATCCGCTCGATCTCACATGGGCGGGGCTCTACGACGCCAGCATCGCCCGCCGCTGCGTCCAGGCCCTCGCCGAGGAGATTGACGTCGGCCTCGTCATGCTCCTGCAAGATGCTCCGCGCGGCCTCGGGCCCCAGCAGGCGAACCGCTATGCGACGCTGCTGTCGGCGGTCGCCGACGGTGCCGCGGATGCGGGCGTGCCGGCCGTTGCCGTGTCGAACCTGTGCAGCGACGTGCACCCCGACTACGCGCGCACCGCGGCGGAGAAATCCGTCGCAAGCCTGCGCGGCACCTCGGAAGGCATCACCGCCATCGCGCATCTCCTGCGCTGGGCACGAGGACCGGCTGCCCCGCGCAACCTCGCCGGGCCCGCTGCGGCTGCGGAGGCACTGGAGCGCGGGGCCGCCGGCGCGAAGGCCGCGGCGGCATTGGCCGCGGCCGGTGCGGGCTCCGTGCTGGATGAGCACGACGCCAAGGCCGTGCTGGCGGCTTACGGGCTCGCGATGCTGCCTGAAAAGCTCGTCGCCCACGCCGGCGATGCCCAGGCTGCAGCCCGCGGATTCGCGGGCCCGATTGTCCTGAAGGCACTGGTGCCCGGCGTCGCCCACAAGTCCGAGCATGGTCTTGTGCGCCTCAACATCCGCTCGCCGGAGGAGGCTGCGGAGGCCGCGTGCGACCTTCTAGGCAAAGCACGTGGTCTCGCGGGCAGGGCGGACGCACGGCTGCTGATGCAGCCGATGGTCTCGGCCGTGGCAGAGTTGCTGGTCGGAGCCAGGGTCGACCCCCAGTTCGGGCCCGTCATCGTCGCGGGAACCGGAGGCCTCAACGTCGAGCTCTTCAACGACGTGGCAATCAGGCTGGCCCCCGTGTCGCCCGAGGCGGCCCTCGAGATGCTCGAGGACACGCGCGCCGCCCGGCTGCTGGGCGGCTGGCGGGGCAAGCCCAGAGGTGACCTGCGGGCCGCGGCCCAGATGATCAGCAGCGTCTCCCACCTCATCGCGGCGCTGGAGGGGAAAGTGAGCGAGATCGAGATCAATCCGCTGGCGGTGCTGCCCGAGGGGCACGGATGCGCACCCCTCGACTGCCTCATCGTTCGCGCCTAGTGTCTTTGCGACTTAGGTGGAACCGCTCTTCCAAGCGCAACCCGTCATCCCGGCGCTTGTCGCCGGGATCCAACCGTCAGCGAACGCCGGAGCAAGCCGAGAACTGGATCCCGGGCATGAAGCCCGGGATGACAGCGGTGAGTCCGGAATAGCGGTCGAGGCTCCATCAAAGTCGGAAGGCTCTAGCTTGGGCGCACCATGGCTCCATCCGATCCAAGACGGCTGATCGTCGGCATCAGCGGTGCGTCGGGCATCGTCTACGGCGTGCGCACGCTCGAGACCCTCCGCGGGCTCGGCGTCGAGACGCACCTCGTCATGACCCGCTCGGCGCAGGTGACGCTGGCGCACGAGCTGCCGATGAAGGTCGCCGACGTGCACGCGCTGGCATCCGTCGTGCACCGCCCCGACGACATCGGTGCTTCGATCTCCAGCGGTTCCTTCCGCACCATGGGCATGATCATCGCGCCGTGCTCCATCCGCACGCTGTCGGAGATCGCGGCGGGCGTGACCTCGAGCCTCCTGACGCGCGCGGGGGACGTGGCCCTGAAGGAAAGGCGCCGGCTCGTGCTGATGGTGCGGGAGGCTCCCCTCCACCTCGGCCACCTGCGCAGCATGGCCCAGGTCACCGAGATGGGCGCCATCGTCATGCCGCCGGTGCCGGCGTTCTATCCCAGGCCCCAAACGGTCGACGCCATCATCGACCACACGGTCGGGCGGGCGCTCGACCTCTTCGGCATCGACAGCGGGCTGGTCGAGCGCTGGGGCGAGACGGCGCCGGAGCCCGATGGGCCCGGGCAGGAACGCTAGTGTGATGATCGAGAAGTCCGCATCATCGTTCTGGGCTTGGTCGGGAAGCGGACTTCTCGATCTGAATCACACTAGCTCATTGACTTTCCTAGTGTCCTTCAGATCGCGAAATTCGTTCCGAGCTTGCCGCAGATGTCGACGAATTTCGCGATCAGGACACTAGCGATGCAGCCTTCGAGCGATGGCAGTCTCGAGCTCGAAGGTCCGCAGTGGGCGTTCGCGGTCGACCTCTACCAGCGCCCCGGTGTCTCCGAGGCCTGCCTGCTGCTCCAGGACCGGCTCGGCGTCGACGTGAGCCTCCTCCTGTTCGCGCTCTACGTCGCGGCGAAGCGGGGGCGCATGCTGGCAACGGCGGATCTCGAGGAGCTGGAGCGGGCCGTCGCCCCATGGCGCGAGGAGGTCGTGAAGCCGCTGCGGGCGCTCAGGCGGCGCCTCAAGAGCGGCCCCGCTCCCGCACCCAGCCCGGCCGCCGAGCGCCTGCGCGAGCGGATCAAGGCCGCGGAACTCCACGCCGAGCAGATCGAGCTGGCCGTGCTCGCGCAGCGGCTCGACAGCCTGCCGGCGCTGCGTCCTGGAGCGACCGTCGACATCTCGAAGCTTCTGTCCGCCGTCCTCGCCCTCTATGCGCCCCCATCCGAGAGAGCGCGGCGCGGCCGCGCGCCCGACATAGAGGCCGCGATCGAGACCATCCTCGGCTCCATGCCGCGGACGTGAGGCGAATATCGCATGCTGCCGTATGCCCGCCGCTTGGCCCGTCGCTCGGGTTGACTTGGCGCCGGAACCAGAAGAGAAAGGACGCGGCTTCGGAACCCCCGCCCCGCCGGCTTCTCCGCCCGGCGGCATCCGGCGAGGCCTCCTGAAGACCGGACCGTCGGGGCATAGCTCAGCCTGGTAGAGCACCTGCTTTGGGAGCAGGGGGTCGCGAGTTCGAATCCCGCTGCCCCGACCATTCAGCTAACGTTGCGAGCTCCTTGATCGCCGTGCACCAGCGTCAGCATCGGCAACACGCAGGCAAATCTTGGGATCGACACCGACGCTCCGCGCCATGCATGGGGAATGCTACCCGCTGTAGGACGCAGGTATCCCGATGGATGGCAAAGCGCCGACTGCACAACTGCGGGGCCGTTTTGCATAAGCCCCGCACACTTCTCATCCGTATCCACCGCATTCGTGGATAAACTCCTCTGCAAGCATTGACCGAGCCTGGCACGAAATGGATCGTGCCCTGCGGCTTGCGTGTCGCGAAGACGTTGTCGACTTCAGACCCGCAATGGAAGCGACACGGGGCACTCCCGAGGCCGCCAGACTAGGGGGGAGCATTCGCATCTGCGTTATTCCATTGGCGACCGGAACCACTGCATTACCGGTCGAGCGCGTCCCAATTCAGAGCCGCAAGAAGCGAGACCCGGACATGAGCCAGCTTTTGCATCGCTCCGAAACCATGGACGGACGAAATGGCGGTCAGCAGACTGCGCCGCGCCCGACCATCGCTGCCGTCATTCCTCTCTACAACGGCGCCGCATTCATCGAGGAAACGCTGCGCAGCGTGTTTGCGCAGACGCGCACGCCCGACGAGATCATCGTGGTCGACGACGGATCCACGGACGGGGGCGCCGACATCGTGAGGCGGATCGCCGGCGACCGGGCCATCGTGCTGCGCCAGCCGAACCAGGGTCAATCCTGCGCGCGCAACACCGGCATTGCGCACGCCAGCTCGGACCTCATCGCGCTGCTCGACCACGACGACATCTGGTATCCGACGCATCTCGAGGAGCTCACCGCGCAGTTCATGATCGATCCGGGTCTCGGCTGGGCCTACAGCAACTCCGACTGGATCGACCTGAGCGGCGCCGTGATCCTTCCCGCATACCTGGACACCCACGGCTCGACCCATCCCAAGCGCACGGCGCTTCATTGCGTGGCCGAGGACGCGCACGTGCTCCCGTCCTCCTCGCTCATCAGCAAAGCCGCGCTGGAGGCGGTAGGCGGATTCGACGTTCGGCTATCCGGATACGAGGATGATGACCTATTCGGACGGCTCTTCCGTGCCGGCTACAGGAATGCCTACCTCAGCAAGCCCCTCGGAGGCTGGCGCCACCATCCGGGATCGAGCGGCCGCTCTCCCCGCATGCTGGAGTCGCGGGCCATATATGCGCAGAGTCTCCTGGCATCCTATCTCGGCGGCACGCCGCAGGAGCAGAGGATCGCCATGGGCGTGATCCTCCCGAGGTTTCTGGACAGTTTCGCACACGAGGCCAAAGCCGCCTTGCGCCAGCGCGACTACGCGGCGCTGGGTCGGACGCTCGACCGCTATGCATTTCTCCGTCCCTACCTGCCGGCCTGGCAGCGCCGTCTGCTCGGCTATGTGCGTCCGCTGCTCGGGAACTGGTGCTCCGCCACGGCCGTGAGGCGCCTCACCAAGCGCTGCGTCAAGCGGCTGCCCCGCTTGGCTCAGCTCAACCGCGAGCAGCATCACTTCGCGTAGGGCCCCGAGCGCAGAGGCCGTCTCGGGCTCCCCGCCAGCAGAGGAAACGTCAATGGGGCGAGATAGCGATAGCGGCGGCGAGGTCTCTTTGGACGTCCTCTCCCATCCGGGTCTCGAGGTGCTCTTGAGGGAATCCGCCCGGCAAGGCACCACCAGCGCCTGGTGGGGGCATGTGCCATTTGCGAGCTGGCTGGTGCACGCCACGCGGCCGCGGACGATCGTCGAGCTCGGCAGCCACTCGGGCGTGTCGTATTTCGCATTCTGCCAGGCCGTGGCGGAGGAGGAGCTCGCCTGCGCGTGCCACGCGGTGGACACCTGGCAGGGAGACGCGCATACGAAACACTATGGACCGGCGGTCTACGAGGATTTTGCGCGTTTCAATGGAGCGCACTATGCAGCGTTCTCCACCGCGCATCGCTGCACGTTCGACGAGGCGCTGCCGCGATTCGCGGACGGCTGCGTGGATATCCTGCATATCGACGGTCTGCACACCTACGACGCGGTGAAGCACGATTTCGAGAGCTGGGGCGCCAAGCTCTCACCCCGCGCCGTCGTGCTGTTCCACGATACAGCCGAGCGGCGGGGCGATTTCGGCGTCTGGCGGCTCTGGGACGAGGTCTCCGCGCGCTGGCCTGCCTTCCAGTTCCTGCATTCACACGGACTGGGCGTGCTGGCCGTCGGTGAGGAGACACCAGCGGCCGTGCTCGAGCTGTGCGCTTCGGATGCCGAAAGGACGGAGCGGCTGCGCAGGGTTTTCCAGATGGTCGGGCGCCTGCACTCGGAGCGCGAAGCCTGCCTGGAGGCCGGCCTGGCGAGGGAGGGAGCGCTCCACGACCGCATCGCCGACATGCAGTCCTCCGCCTCATGGCGCATGACGAAGCCGTTCCGCTCCATCAATCGCTCCCTGCGACGCAGGCTGCGGCACGGGCACCCGCGAGGAGGCGGAGGGATGGACCCCTCGCGGGAGGCCCGCGCGAGGCTGTGAACCCGAGGCGTCCGGTCGCCAGACCCACGAACAGCCGGCCGCAAACCCGCGGGGTCAAACGGCTGGCTTGCCCCGAGGGTCGAAGGACGGGCTCAGCACGGGGTTGGAGCGTGCGACATGACACGCCTTGGGACGCGCAAACCCTTCACCCGCCCGGCACGCCGTGGATCTCGGGGAAGAACATCTCCTGCCACCGCTGCGGGCGCGCCTTGAGGCTGCCGACGGTGACCATGAAGTCGGCATAGCGCATGAGGCTCTCGGGCGAGGTGGTGTAGCGCACGTCCGGGTCGTTCAGAACCTCCAGGACCTCCTCGAGCTTCATTCCCTGTCCCTCCAGGTCGAGAAACGTCTGCGCTGCGCCTTTCTTGTCCGTCTTGATGAAGGCGAGCGCCTCCTGCAGCGCCTTGAGGAAAGCCGCATAGACCTTGGGATTATCGTCGTGGAACTTGGCCCGCGTGTAGAGCATGGTGAACGTGCTGGGGCCGCCCATGACGTCGTTGGAGGTCATGATGGTGCGCACGTCGGCGGCCTTGCGCTCGCGCTGGTGGAAGGGCGGGGACGCAAAGTGGCCAACAATGTCGGCGCGCCCCGACATCAGCGCGATCAAAGCGTCGGGATGGGTGAGCGACACGGTGTACTTGTCGTAGTGGGCGTAGTCGGCGGCCCCGAACTCCTTGATGGCCGCCATCTGCATGATGATGGCGGGGATTGAGACCTTGACCGCGGTGATGGCGATCTTGTCGGTGGGCCTGAGATCGCGGATCGAATTGAGGTGGGGGCTTCGCGTGTTGAGATACATCGGGATGGAGGTCATCGCCGCGACGCCCTTCACATTCGCGTTGCCGCGGGTCCGGTCCCACAGCGTCAGGAACGCCGGCGGCCCGGCCGCAACGATGTCGGCCGAGCCCGAGAGCAGCAGATCGTTGACGAGGGCGGGTCCCCCGAGCTTGATCCATTCGACCTTGAGGTCGGCGAGGCCGGCCTCGCGCGCGTGACGCTCGATCAGGCCTTTCTGCTCCATGACGAGCAGCGGCAGGAAGCCGACGCCCCCGGCGCCACGCGGGATCTTGATGGTATTCGTCTCCGCGAGCGCTGCCACCGGCCACAGCAGAGATACAGCGCAGAGAAGCGCAAGGGCTCGTCTCATCGTCTCCTCCCCCGTCGGCGCCCGCTCTCATCCCCGGCGCCGGTGCGATCCGGATCATGGGTTGCGCCGTCGGGGAACGCAACCGCTCCCTCCCCAGGGGATCAGGCCAGCAAGATAACGGGAGCGGAATAGGGACCGTCCTCGATTGCCCGCAGGCTTCCGGGGCATCCGGAAAGCCGGTAACATTTCCCGCGCTCGAGATTCACCCCGGGGGAGCAGTCCATGCCGTCGTCGCGACGTCGTGCCATCACACGCGGGCTCCTGCCGATAACGCTGCTGTGGCTCTCGTCGCTTCCCGCGTGGGCCACGGTGACCTGCGCCGTGGTGCAGCGCGGGCGTCTGACCTGCACGTACTACTGTCAGAACGGGTACACCTGCGACCTGGCCAACAAGAAGTGCCTGCCGGGTCCCGAGATCATGAGCAAGGTCCAGAAGCTGCTGGACGAAGCCGCGCGCACGCGGAACAACCTCAACCGCGACCAGATCGCGCGCAGGAGCGCGGCAGAGAACCGGGCGTTCGGCTACGTCCCGGGTGAGACCTATTACATCTGGGACGGCAACCCCAAGGAGATCCCGACCCCGCGCTACCGGCCGCGGTTCACCGCGATGCCCGCCGCTGCCGCCTCGCGCGTGACGAGCGGGACGCGCAGCCCGCGGCCGGCCGGGGCAAGGTCCACGGCCGTCCGCTCGCAGATCGAGGCCCTGCTCACGGCAGCCCTGCAATTCCCATCCGGGGATCCCAACCGGGCGAACATCATCAAGACGGTGCGCAAGGTCGTCCGCGACAACAATATTCCGATCGATGTCGACGAGTTCCTCGCCTGTGCGGCCCCGGAACGCCAAACAGGCCCCGCGCCGAAGCCCTATCAGCTTCGCTGGCGCGTGCCCGACATCATCCCCGAGATCGAGAAGCGGGGGTTGTGCGCAAGCGCCAAGGACGACGAGGAGCGCGATGCGTGCCACAAGGAGCAGTTCGGAAGGGTCGTCATGAGCGTCGAGCCCGAGATCAAGGCGCTCTGCAAGCTCCAGGAGAACGACCCGCAGGAGAATGACATGGATGCGCTGGCAGAATGCGCCGAGCGCAAGTTCAAGAATGCCTGGGCGCTGCGGGACGGTGCGCTCCCCCCGGCAGCCCAGAGCGGAGCGCAACGGGCAAGCACCTGCCCATCGCCGCTGCCCCCAGACAAGCACGATGACCTGCGCAAGCGGCTGCGCGAGGCGCTGGCAAGGGCTGGGGCCCCCGAAGATGCCGACGAACCGACCCCCGAGGCAACAGCGCCATCCCCACCGCCGGCGCAAGCCGAGAACGATGCACCCGTGGCCCCGCAGCCGGATATCGATGATCCCTTCTGCGCCTACATCGCCCGCAAGGCCGTGCGCGGCGAGCTGACGCCCGGCGGGGGCGCGCAGATTCCGGCGTACTGCAAGACCGCGATGGACGCTGCCAAGACCTGCGAGGAGCAGAAATGCTCCATGGCCGACATCATCGCCGAGCAGGAGAAGAAGCAGAAGACCAGCCAGCTGCCATGGGGCTCGGCCGACCAGGAAGCCATCAAGGCCCTCCAGCGATGACACGCGACGGATTGTTGTGGACGGCGAGCGTCCGGCGCCTTGCCCGATCGACGGTCGGATACCTTCTTCCGCTTGCACTGATGCTGGCTCCCCCGATGGGAGCGAGGGCAGCAAGTCCGGCAGACTGGAAAGACTGCGAGGAGGGCTATCCGGAAGACAAGAAGATCGCCGCGTGCAATCGCATCCTCCAAGGCAAGAAGGGGAGCGCGGCCGACCTGGCGAAAGCGACGCGGTTGCGCGGCTACGGATACTCCTTCAAGAAGGACTACGCTCGCGCCCTCAACGATTTCAGCGAGGCGATCCGGCTCAACCCGCAGGACACCACCAGCTTCCACGCCCGGGCGTGGCTGTACAAGGAGCGGGGCGAGCTCGACAAGGCCATCGCCGACTATACCGAGGCGCTGAGAGTGAAGCCTTCCGGGGGCACGTATTTCGCGCGCGGGCAGGTCTACCGGCAAAGGGGCGATGAAGCCGAGGCGGTGGCCGACTTCACCGCGTCGGTGCGCAGCTACGACGAGGAGATCGCCAGGGACCCCGCGTCCAAGGGCGCCTTCTATGGCCGCAGCATTGCGCATCGCGAGCTCGGCCACTTCGCCGAGGCGCGCAGCGACATCAGCGAGCACCTCAAGCGCGTGACGGGGCCCAATTCCTACTACCTGACCATGCGCGCCGAGCTTTCCCTGGCAATCGGCGACGTCGATCAGGCGATCGCCGACTACAGCGAGCTGATCAAGCAGAACGGCTGGGGCGATACCTACGTGCAACGCGCGGCGGCGTACCGCGCGAAGGGCGACTACAAGAGCGCCATCCGCGACTATGACAAGGCGATCGGCGAGCTCGACTACGATGCCGACGCGCTCAACAAGCGCGGGCTGGCGTATGCCGGCGACGGCAAACTCGACCGGGCCATCAGGGACTTCAACGAGGCCATCGCCAAGTATCCCTATGACGATTCCGCCTACTACAATCGTGCGCAGGCCTACCGGCTGAAGGGGCTCCTGGACGAGGCGATCCGTGACTACGGCAAGGCGCTGGAGCTCAATCCCAACCACGCCGCGGCCTTGAACAGCCGGGCGCGCGCGTTTCTCGCCAAGGGCGACCGCGACCACGCGCTCTCCGACCTCGATGCCGCGATCAACGCCGACGACAAGTTCGCGGCAGCCTATTTCAACCGCGGGGTGATGCGGCAAGCCTCGGGTGACCTTGACGCCGCCCTCGCCGATTTCACTCGGGCCGTTGCGGCCGATCCGAAAGCGGCCGAGTTCCATATCGCCCGGGCCCTCGCCTACGCGGCGAAAGGCGCGCATCAGGCGGCCCTGGCCGACTACACGTCGGCGATCAGGATCGATCCCATCAATGCCACGTTCTATGCGCTGCGCGCGACGGTCCAGACCAGGCTCGGCCGCAACGAGGCCGCGCTCGATGACGCCAATCGCGCCCTGCTCCTCGACGGCAATCTCGTCGCTGCCTATATCGCGCGCGGTGATGCGCACATGGCGCTTGGCCGCACGGCGGAGGCAGCCTCCGACCGGGCAAGCGCCGCCGAGGCGCGTACCAGAAACGAGAAGGCCGCGCAGATGCGCGCCGCCGCCCTGCAGGAAGCCGATGCGGCCAAGAGGCGCGCCTTGGCGTCGGCGCGTATAACGATCAAGGGGCCGTTTCCCGTCAGCGGCTCGGGCGAGCGCCGGTACACGATGGATACGGTCATCGACTTGAGAGGGAACCAGATCATCTATCACACGTCCTTCGGCGGGGACTTTGCGGTGGCGTCAGGTGAAAAGACGACGAAGCCCTTTTCCGGCACATGCGATGGAAGAGAAGCCAACACGGAAGGCAGCCGGGAGTTCTCCGCGACCCTGGACGGCAGCTACCTGCAGATGGCATTCAGCTCGCGCCTCAGTTTCGTGGGTGGTCCGTGCGGCGGAACGCGCAAGGCCTATGATGAGACGTTCGCCATCGACCTTGCGGACAACACGTGCAAGTTCACGTTCACAATGGCCTCCAAGATCACCAGCCAGGCGCCGACCAAGACCGATGACGTGAAGCTGCTCGATCAGGCATGCGCCGTGGAGGCGCTGCCGCGCTGAGGGTCGGACGGGTGAGGTGCTTGCAGGCTCCGGCGGCCGGCGAGCCGCGCTACTTCAGGAATTGCCTGAAGCGCCGCAGCGCCAGGAAGAACAGAATCGCGCCGATCCCCAGCAACGCGGCCAGCTGCGGCCAGACGACGTCGAGCCCGGCGCCGCGGAAGAGGACGGCCTGCGCCAGTACGACAAAATGCGTATTGGGCGCGGCCAGCATCACGTCCTGGATGATCTGAGGCATGCTTTCGCGCGGCGTCAGGCTGCCGGACAGCACCTGAAGCGGGAGAAGCACCAGCATCAGGAGCAGGCCGAACTGGGGCATGGAGCCCGCCACCGTAGCGAGGTAGATCCCCATGCACGTGGTGGCAAAGAGCTGGAGGGCGGTGGCAACAAGGAAGAGGGCCATCGAGCCCTCGATCGGAACCGCGAGCACCCCCTGGACGATGAAGGTCAGGGAGAACGCCGAGGCGACCAGAACGACGAGTCCCATGGACCAGATCTTGCTCGCCATGATCTCGAACGGGGTCACCGGCATCACGAGCAGATGCTCGATGGTGCCATGCTCGCGCTCGCGAATGAGCGCGGCGCCGGTCAGCACGATGGACAGCATGGTGATGGAGGTGATCACGTTGGTGACGGCGCCGAACCAGCTCTTGTAGAGCTGCGGATTGAAGCGCACGCGCAGCGCGAGGTCGACGGACACGCCCGCGGAGCTTCGGTAGCGGTTGAGGAACTCGCCCACCTCGCTCGTGACGATGGTTTGCACGTAGCCGGCGCCGTTGAAGGCTTGCGACACGCGGGTGGCGTCGACGTTGAGCTGGATGGTGGGCGACTTCCCGGCCAGAAGGTCGCGTTGGAAGTTCGGCGGAATGTCGAGCGCAAACGTGTCCATGCCCGAATCCATGCGTGCATCCATCTCTGCGGGTGAGATGATCCGCGGCACGGAGAAGTAGGGCGGGTAGAACGCGGTGATGATGCGCGAGGACGCCGGCGACCGGTCCTCGTCGACCACCGCGATCGCCGCCTGATTGAGCGTTTCCGGCATCGCCACGGAGGCCGTGTAGATGGACAGCGTGAAGGCGTAGCCGATCAGAACGAGCAGGACCGGGTCGCGGGCGAGGCCGCGCAGCTCCTTGATGCCGAGCTGAAGGATGTTGGCGGTGCGCATTCTCAGGCCGCCTGCTTCTTGAGGAGCGCCGTTCCCAGGCCGAGCAGCACGGGGATGGCGATGAGCAGCGGCAGGAACGCGCTGGACAGGTCGCCGAAGTCGAGCGCCTTGGAAAACGTGCCGCGCGAGATGATCACGAAGTAGGTCGTCGGGTATATGCGTCCGATGAAGGCGCCCGCCCCCTGAAGGGACGACACGGGGTCGATCATCCCCGAGTACTGGACGGCGGGGATGAGGGTGATGAGGGCGGTGCCGAAGATGGCGGCGATCTGGCTCTTCATGAACGTCGAGATGACGAGCCCCATGGCCGTCGTGACGATGACATAGAGGAACGCCGCGCCGGCAAAGGCGGGGAAGCTGCCCGTGAACGGCACGCGGAACACGAACACCGCAAAGGCTGTCAGGAGCAGGAAGTTGAGCATGCCGAGCGCGACGTAGGGCATCTGCTTCCCGATCAGGAACTCGAGCCGTCCGACCGGCGTGACGTAGAAGTTGATGATGGAGCCGAGCTCCTTCTCGCGCACGACGCTGAGCACGGCGAGCATCGCCGGTATCATGAGGAGGAGGAGCGGAATGACGGCCGGCACCATGGCCACCAGGCTGCGAATGCCGGGATTGTACCGATAGCGGACCTCGAGCCGGAAAATGCCCTTCGTCGCGGCCGTGCCGTAGAGCTCGCGCGTCTTCTCCGTCAGCCAGTTCGCATGCATGCCCTGCACATAGCCGCGCACGGTCTCGGCCCGCGTCGGCATGGCGCCGTCGATCCACGCGCCGATCTGGACGGTCCGGCCCCGCGCCACATCGCGGCCGAAGCCGGGCGGGATCTCGATCGCTAGGCTCAGCTCGCCGTTGCGCATCCGCCGGTCGAGGTCGGCGTAGTCGGCAATGGGGGCCTTCTCGGTGAAATAGCGCGAGCCCGCGATCTGCAGGATGTAGTCGCGGCTGATCGCCGTGTCGTCGCGGTCGAGGACAGCGAAGGTCAGGTGCTCGACGTCGAGGTTGATGCCGTAGCCGATCACGAACATCAATATGACGGTGCCGAGCGTGGCGAGCGTGGCGCGGATCGGGTCGCGGCGCAGCTCGAGCGCCTCCCGCCGCGTGTAGGCGAACATGCGGCGCATGTCGAAGAGGCGCGCGAGCCCTCCCGGCCTGGCGGCGTGGGCACGCTGCGGTGCCTCGGCAGCCGGCGGATGTGCGGGCGCGGGTGCGGGCAGGGGCTGCGGCGATTTGGCGATCTCATCGCCCACGGCGTCCTGAAGATAGGCGATAAAGGCCTCCTCCAGGCTCGACGCCGAGCGCGATCCGACGATGGCGGCCGGCGTGTCGCTGATGAGCACCTTGCCCGCGTGCATGAGCGAGATGCGGTCGCAGCGCTCCGCCTCGTTCATGAAGTGGGTGGAGACGAAGATCGTCACGTTCTCCTTGCGCGACAGATCGGACAGGATCTGCCAGAAGCCGTCGCGGGCGACTGGGTCGACGCCCGAGGTCGGCTCGTCCAAGATCAGGATGTCCGGCGAATGGATCATGGCCACGGCGAGCGACAGCCGCTGGCGAATGCCGAGCGGCAGGGCGTCCGGCAGCGCATCCATGACGCCGACAAGCTCGAAGCGCTGCGCCATCTCATCGATGCGGCGGGCGATGGCGTCGGGGGCCATGCTGAAAAGGCGCGCGTGCAGATCGAGGTTCTGCCGCACCGTCAGCTCCGTGTAGAGCGAGAAGGCCTGGCTCATGTAGCCCACGCGGCGGCGCACCTCGATGTCGCGGGAATCGAGCTCCCGGCCGAACAGGCGTGCGGTGCCTTCGCTTGCCGCCAGGAGGCCGGTCAGCATCTTCATGGTCGTGGTCTTGCCGCAGCCGTTCGAGCCCAGGAAGCCGAAGATCTCGCCCCGGCCGATGCGGAAGCTCACGTCGTCCACGGCCGTGAAGCTGCCGAACCGCATGGTGAGGTGCAGGGCCTCGATCGCCGCGTCCTGGTCCGCTGCAACGGTCCGGGGCGGAATGACGACCTCGCGGTGTCCGCGGCGCTTCTCCTCCGGAAGCAAGGCGATGAACGCGGCATCGAGCGTGGGCGCTGCCGTCTGCCTGAGCAACTCGGCGGGTGCGCCGGCGGCCAGCACGCGGCCGGCGTCCATGGCCACCAGCCAATCGAAGCGCGCCGCCTCCTCCATGTAGGCGGTGGCGACGATGACGCTCATGCCCGCGCGGTTGGCGCGAATGCCGTCGACCAGCTCCCAGAACTGCCGGCGCGAAAGCGGGTCCACGCCGGTCGTCGGCTCGTCGAGGATGAGAAGATCGGGGTCGTGGATGAGGGCGCAGCACAGGCCGAGCTTCTGCTTCATGCCGCCGGAGAGCTTCCCTGCCGGCCGATCCGCGAAGGGAGCCAGGCCCGTGCTGCGCAGGAGATCGGCGATGCGCCGCTCGCGCTCCTGCCTGCCCTGCCCGAACAGGCGGCCGAAGAAGTCCACGTTCTCGGAGACCGACAGCGTCGGATAGAGGTTCTTGCCGAGCCCCTGCGGCATGTAGGCGATGCGAGGGCATGTCAGCGCGCGGTGCCGGGCCTTGGCCATGTCGCCCCCGAGCACGTCGATGCGACCCTCCTGGATGACGTGGGCTCCGGCGATGAGCGAGAGGAGGCTGGACTTGCCCACGCCGTCCGGGCCGATCAGCCCGACCATCGAGCCCGAGGGGATGTCGAGCGTGACGGCCTGGAGCGCCCGCGTCTTGCCGTAGGACAGGCCCACGCCGTCGAGGCGCACCACGGGCGGCGCGGGCCTCATCGCCCCGGCGGCAATGGGCCGGTCGCTCATTGCACCAGTGGCCCTTGGAGCCTGCCCGGCCACTTGGCCTGGGGGTCCAGCTGCACGTACGCCACGCCGGGAACGCCGGTCTTCACGAGCTTGATGTATTTCCGGAGCAGCTCCGGCGAGATGTGCGCCTTGATGCGGAACATGAGCTTCTGGCGCTCTTCGTTGGTCTCCACCGTCTTGGGCGTGAACTGGGCGACATCGGCGACGAAGGTCACTTTGGCGGGGATCAGGTATTGCGGTGCCGCGTCGAGCACGATGCGCGCCTCGCTTCCCATCATGACGCGTCCGGCCTGCGCCGTCGGCAGGAAGAACGTCATGAACACGTCGCCGAGATCGACGAGGTTGAGGACGCGGCCCCCCGCCGAGAGCACCTCGCCGGGCTGGGCCACGCGATACTGCACGCGGCCATCGCGGGGAGACTTGAGAACGCTGTCGTTGATGTCGGCGGTTATGCTCTCGATGGCCGCACGCGCGGCATCGACGGCTGCCTCGGCATCCACCACGAGCGCCTTGGCCGAGTTGATTGCGGCCTCCGAGGCCGCGACCTGCGCCTGGGCTGCGGCGATCGCGGCCTTGTCGCCCTCGGCCGTGGCACGATCGTTGTCGAGCACCTGCTGGGATATGACGTTGGTCTTGGCCAGCTGCTCCGATCGTGCCAGCTTCTTTGCCGACGAGCTGAGCTGGGCCTCGCGTTGGGCGACGACGGCGGCGGCCGCTCGCTTCTCAGCCTCCCGCTGGACGACAAGGCTCTTGGCCGTGTCGACGCTGATGGTGGCCCGCTGCAGCTGTGCCTCGGCCTGACGCCGCTGGGCCTCGAGCACCTGGGTATCCATCCGCGCCAGCACCTGCCCTGCCTCGACGAAGGCGCCCTCGTCGACGAGGATCTCCTTGATGCGTCCGGCCGTCTTGGTGGAGACATCGATCTCGACCGCCTCGATGCGGCCGTTGCCGCTGGCGAAGCCCTCCGGGAGGCTGCCGCTGCCGAAACGCTGCCAGGCGTAGTAGCCGCCCCCGCCGAGCAGGACGGCAAGGATCAGGAGGGACCAGCCTCGCTTGGTTTTGCCCCCTGGCGAAGGGTCCGCGAGCCTTGCCAGCCATGTCTTCAGTCGAACAAGCGCGCTCATGTGCACCGGGCCTCGGGAACAGGGACGCCGGTCAGGAAGATCGCCGTCCGAGACGGCGGAAGCGGACGGCGGCTCACCGGGGGCGCCGAGGAGCGAGGGGTCCCGAAGTCGGTCGGGTATCGATCGCTGCCTCTGCGGCCACCATCACAGTCTCCGACGTCAGTTAACGCCTGACATCCACGGAGACTCTACGCACGGCACCCAGTGCTGCGTTGATCCGCCTCAACAACCGCTGGCTGGGCGTGCACAATGGTTAAGCAGCGCGACGCCCATGTGATACCCAAGCGCGCGGCGGCATCGTCGCTAATTCACACGCAGCTCGGTGATGTGCTTGGGGTCGGGCTTCAGCTCGCCCTTCTCGACCCGCTTGACGATGTCAGTGAGGGCAGCGTTAGCGCGGCACGCAAGCCCCAGTTTCTCGCCTTCGCGCACCACATAGCCGTTGAGGAACTCGATCTCCGTGCGCCGGCCCTTCTGCATGTCCTGGCCCATGGAGGGCCGCTGCTCGGCCGAGGTGCGCTTGGCGTCCTTGAAGCGCTGCTCGTCGCAGGCCTTCATGGCGGCGGCGTCGCCCTCGCCAGCCCGGGCGATGGTCTCGGGCTCGATGTGCAGGATCTCCTCCAGGTTGTAGCCGAGCGCCTGGCCGACGCGGATCGCCTCGCTGCCCAGCCGCATCTGGAAGCGGCGCAGCGGCTCGGTCTCCAGGATCTGCCGGCCGGTGAGCCCCGTGCAGGCCGACATACCGTTGCCGATGACGTTGGCGACGAGCTTGGACCAGCGCTCGCCCCACAGGTTGTCCGTCACCTTGGCGCTGTCGGCGAGGCCCACCAGCCGGCACACCTCCTCGGCACGCCGCGTGAGGCGGCCGTGCACCTCGCCGGCGCGGAACACGGTGTGGGCGGCGCCATGCTTGCCGGCACCGCGGTGGATGTGGCCGGGATCGGGAAGGTTGACCGTGATGGAGCTGGCGATGCAGCCGAGCGTCTTGCCCCAGCCGACCACGCCGGCGACCGTCTCCTCGTTCATGCAGTTCTGCAGCGAGACGACGAAGCCGTCGGGGGCCAGGTACTGCTTGATCATCACCGTGGCCCAGGCCGTGTCGTAGGATTTCACGCACACGAAGGCGATGTCGATCGGCCTCTCCTTGGCGAGCTGCTGCACGTCGGTGATGTGCAGCGCCCGGACCGGCACAGTGAACTCCGGCACATTCATGGCATGCGTGACGCGCAAGCCCTGCTTGCGCATGTGCTCCACGTGCTCGGGCCAGGGATCGACGAGCGTCACGTCCTCCCCCGCCTGTGCCATGTGGGCGCCGACGTAGCCTCCCACCGCACCCGTCCCGACGATGGCGATCCTGCTGCCCATGCGCTTGCTCCCGTGTCTCGCTGTAGCAGGGGTCAGACCCCTTGCCTCCAACGTTGCTTGAAATCACTTCCGCGCAAGCAAGGAGACTGACCCCGCCAGCGTCCGCATCTGGCTATTTCGCTCCAGCGTAGCGCGCCGGCCGAGGAGGGAACAATGGGTCGACCGCAGGTCTGCCCGGCGCTCGCTGCGGCGCCCCTGTCCGGCCGGCACCCGCGCTGGCGACCCTCGCCTTGATCGCCCGGGCTCGCGTGTGCAACGCTGCGCCCAAAGATACCGTGATGGTGGGCGGCTGCACGCCCTGCCGGAGGCTCGCGCCATGTGCCGCAACATCAAGACGCTCTACAATTTCGCGCCGCCCGCCACGCAGGATGAGATCCGCGCCTCGGCCCTGCAGTTCGTGCGCAAGCTCAGCGGCTTCACCCGGCCGTCCAAGGCCAACGAGGCGGCCTTCGAGCGCGCCGTCGATCAGGTGACCGAGGCGGCCCATGAGCTGCTGGCCTCCCTCGTCACCAGCGCTCCTCCGCGCGACCGCGCCGTCGAGGCCGCCAAGGCCCGGGCGCGTGCAGCCGCGCGCTATCAGTCCTGACCGGGGCGAGCGCGCTGCACGGTGGCTGGGTCCCAGCCTTCGCCGGGATGACGTTTGTGGCTGCGCGCATCGTCCTAAACAGACGTCATCCCGGCGCCAGTCGCGCGCGAAGCAAGCGAGTGGGAACAGGCCGGGACCCATGCAAGCTAGCGCTGCACGCCCGGCGGCACGAAGGCGGCCACCGTGCCGCCGTCGACGGGGATGACGGTGCCGTTGACGTAGCCGGCATCTTTGCTCAGCAGGAAAGAGATGACGGCCGCCACGTCAGCGGGCTCGGCGATGCGGCCGAGCGGCGAGGTGCCGGAGGTGCGATAGCGCGTGTTGCCGCCGGGGCTGAGGTGGGGCCGGACCATGGGTGTATCCACCGTCGCCGGCGCCACCGCGTTCACCAGCACCTTGTGGGGAGCGCATTCCACCGCCATCACCTTCGTCAGCGCGATGACGGCCGCCTTGGTCGCCGCGTAGGCGCCGCTGTCGATCTTGTGGCGGATGCCGGAGATGGAGGCGAGGAACACGGCGCGGGCGAGCTCGCCTTCCGCCCCCGCCAGCTTCAGAAGCGGCATGGCTTCGCGCGCCGACAGCCAGAGCCCTCGGACGTTGACGGCGAACAGCTGGTCGAAATCCTCCACGGCCATGGCGTCGAGCGCACCGATGCGCAGGACGCCCGCGGAGCACACGAGGCCATTGAGGCGGCCGTGCCGCTCGGCGATCGCCCGGAAGGCGGCGGCGACGCTCTCCGCAGAGGTGACGTCGCAAAGGAGCGTCTCGAGCCGATCGCCGGCGGCGCCCAGGTCCCTGCGCAGCGCGGCAAGCCCGGCCCCGTCGCGATCGAGGGCCACCACCGTCCAGCCGTCATCCAGCAGGCGCTGCGTCGTTCCCCGCCCGATGCCGGATGCCCCTCCCGTGACGGCTGCGATCCTGGTCATGGTGGCGTTCGTCCCTGCCCGCGCGATGGTGCCTCGACACCGGACACTTCTCGCACGAAAGCCGCCGAGGGTGCCAGGACCCTCGACGGCTTTGCAGCGGCCCTTGGACGCCGACCGTTCAGGCAAGATCAGGTTAGGTCGAAGCGATCCGCGTTCATCACCTTGTTCCAGGCCGCCACGAAGTCCTTCACGAACTTCTCCTTGGAGTCCGCGCACGCATAGACCTCCGCGAACGCGCGCAGCTGTGAGTGCGAGCCGAAGATCAGGTCGACGCGGGTGCCGGTCCACTTGACCTCCTTCGTCTTCCGGTCGCGTCCCTCGAATACGCCATCGGTGCCGGACGGCTGCCAAGTCGTGCTCATGTCGAGCAGGTTGACGAAGAAGTCGTTGGTCAGCGTCTCCGGCTTCTTGGTGAAGACGCCATGCTTGGACTGCCCGGCGTTCGCACCGAGCACGCGCAGGCCGCCCACCAGCACGGTCATCTCGGGCGCCGTCAGCCTCAGCAGTTGCGCCTTGTCCACCAGCAACGCCTCGGCCGACACGCGCTGCTTGCCGCGGGAGTAGTTGCGGAAGCCGTCGGCGGTCGGCTCGAGCGGGGCGAAGGAATGCGCGTCGGTCTGCTCCTGCGACGCATCCATGCGGCCCGGTGCGAAGGGGACCTTCACGTCCTGCCCGGCCGCCTTCGCCGCCTTCTCGATCGCCGCCGCACCGCCGAGAACGATCAAGTCGGCAAGCGAGACTTTCTTGCCGCCGGACTGCGAGGCGTTGAACTCCTTCTGGATCGCCTCGAGCTTCTGCAGGACCGTCTTCAACTGGGCCGGCTGGTTGACCTCCCAGTCCTTCTGCGGGCTGAGGCGGATGCGCGCGCCGTTCGCGCCACCGCGCTTGTCGGAGCCGCGGAACGTCGATGCCGATGCCCAGGCGGTCGAGACGAGCTGGGACACGGACAGACCGGACGAGAGGATCTTGGCCTTGAGAGCCGCAATGTCCTGCTCCCCGATCAACGGATGGTTCACAGCGGGGATCGGGTCCTGCCACGGCAGGATCTCCTTCGGCACGAGCGGGCCGAGGTAGCGCGCGATGGGGCCCATGTCGCGGTGCGTGAGCTTGTACCAGGCGCGGGCAAACGCGTCGGCGAACTGATCGGGATGATCGAGGAAGCGCCGCGAGATCTTCTCGTAGGCCGGGTCGAGCCGCAGCGAGAGATCGGTGGTCAGCATGGTCGGCACGTGCCGCTTCGACGGATCGTGCGCGTCGGGAATCGTTGCGGCGACACCCTTGGCCTTCCACTGCTTGGCGCCGGCCGGGCTCTTGGTCAGCTCCCATTCGTACCGGAACAGGTTCTCGAAGAAGTTGTTGCTCCACTTCGTCGGCGTCTGCGTCCAGGTCACCTCCGGGCCGCCGGTGATCGTGTCTCCGCCCTTGCCGGAGCCGTAGCGGCTGATCCAGCCGAGCCCCTGCGCCTCGATGGGCGCCGCTTCCGGCTCCGGGCCCACCAGTTTCGGATCGCCGGCGCCGTGGGTCTTGCCGAAGGTGTGGCCGCCGGCAATCAGCGCGACGGTCTCCTCGTCGTTCATCGCCATGCGCGCGAACGTTTCGCGGATATCCCTGGCAGCAGCAATGGGATCCGGGTTGCCGTTCGGCCCTTCCGGATTGACGTAGATCAGGCCCATCTGCACGGCGCCGAGAGGGTTCTGCAGATCGCGGTCGCCGGTGTAGCGTTTGTCGTCCAGCCACGTGCTCTCAGGACCCCAGTAGAGCTCGTCGGGCTCCCAGACGTCGGCGCGGCCGCCGCCGAAGCCGAACGTCTTGAAGCCCATCGACTCCAGCGCGACGTTGCCGGCGAGGATCATCAGGTCGGCCCAGGAGAGCTTGCGGCCGTATTTCTGCTTGATCGGCCACAGCAGCCGGCGCGCCTTGTCGAGGTTGGCGTTGTCCGGCCAGCTGTTGAGCGGCGCGAAGCGCTGCTGGCCGGCCCCGGCGCCGCCGCGGCCGTCGCCGATGCGGTAGGTGCCGGCGCTGTGCCAGGCCATGCGGATGAACAGCGGCCCGTAGTGGCCGAAGTCGGCCGGCCACCAGTCCTGCGACTCCGTCATCAGGGCATGGAGATCCTTGACCACGGCATTCAGGTCGAGGGTCTTGAATTCCTTGGCGTAGTCGAACGCCTCGCCCATCGGATTGGACAGGGCCGAGTGCTGGTGGAGAACCGACAAGTCCACCTGGTTCGGCCACCAGTCACGGTTCGTAAAGGTCGTGTGCATGACCGGGCATTTGCCCGCGCTCTTGTCATCAGTCTTTGCGTCCATGTCTCTCTCCGATCGTGCGCTGAATCTTCTTCGAGCTGTTCCGTACGGCCTCCGGGGTGTGGCGCGGAACCTTAGGCACCCTTTCCTATCAGGTCTAATAGGATTAGCTTGGGTGGTCGATAAGCTCGGCTGATTGCAATGATCTCGATCAAGCAGCTCAAGTATTTGGACGCGGTGTCCCGCTTCGGCCACTTCGGCAAGGCGGCGACCCACTGCGCGGTCACACAACCCGCGCTGTCGATGCAGATCCAGGAGCTGGAGAAAGACCTCGGCATCCAGCTCGTCGAGCGGCACGCTCGGGGAGCCAGCCTGACCGAGGCCGGCCGAGAGATCGCGCGGCGGGCGAACCGCATCCTCACCGAGGTGCTGGACATCGCCGACTACGCGCGCCAGTGCAGCAAGCCGCTCTCGGCCCCCATCAGGTTCGGTGTCATCCCGACGGTGGCACCCTATGTGCTGCCGCCGCTGCTGCCCCTGCTGCGCCAGCACTACCCGCAGCTCGACGTGCATGTGCGGGAGACGCACACCGAGCAGCTCATCGCCGAGCTGCTCGAGGGCCTGCTCGACGTGCTCATGCTCGCCCTCCCCGTCCAGCGTCGCGAGATCGAGACCTTGCGGTTGTTCGAGGACCGCTTCCTGCTGGCGCTGCCGCCCGACCGCCACGTGCACGGCCGCATCAGAGCGACGTCCGACCTCGTCAAGAACGACCGCCTGCTGCTGCTGGAGGAGGGCCATTGCCTGCGGGACCAGGCCCTGGCGTTCTGCGGCCTTCGGCAGGTCGACAGCATCGACACGTTCGGGGCCTCGAGCCTGTCGACGATCGTCCAGATGGTCGCCAACGGCATGGGCCTGACGTTCCTGCCCGAGATCAGCCTCGACCTCGAGACGAAGCATGGCAAGGTCAAGATCCTGCGCTTCACCGATCCGGAGCCCATGCGCGTGCTGGGCCTGGCGTGGCGATCCACCTCGCCGCGCCGGCGCGACTTCATCGACCTCGGCAAGCTCATCGTCGAGGCCGTCCCGAAGGCGGCGCGCTCGGCCAAGCTCGCCTCGTGAGCTGCTGCCCCCTGCGGGGCAAGGTCACGACGGCAGGAGCACGCCCTTGCCCGAGGTCTGCTGGTCGAACACGCGATAGGCCTCCTCGGCCTGATCGAGGCGCCAGCGGTGCGTGAAGAGCTTGTCCACGGCGATCTCGTGGTCGGCCACGAATTCCGCGCACTCCGCCTGGCCCTGCGTCGAGAACGTCCAGGAGCCGACGAGGGTGATCTGCCGGCGCAGCAGGTCCGGACTGACATCGAGCGTGACCTGGCCGCGCTCGCCCACGTAGCAGACCGTCCCCCACGTGCGTGCCGAGCGGACGGCCGCGGCCCGCGCCTCGGCCGATCCCGAGGTGTCGAGCGTCTTGTGCGCGCCCTCGCCGTGCGTGAGCTCGCGGATCGCCTCCACCGGGTTGTTGGAGCGCGCGTCGATCACCTCGTGCGCGCCGAACTCGCGGGCGCGCTTGGCCCGCTCGGGCGATACGTCGAGCGCGATCACACGCGCGCCCATCGCAACCGCGAGCTGGGTCGCCGACAGCCCCACCGGCCCCTGGCCGAAGATGGCGATGGTCTCGCCGCCTTCGAGGTTGAGCCGCTTCAGCGCCCCGTAGGCCGTGCCGGTACCGCAGGAGATCGCAGCGCCCGTCTCGAAGGACAGCGCATCGGGCAGCGGCACCAGCGTCGCCACCGGCACCTTCATGTATCTCGCATGCGCGCCGTTGCCGTTGGCGCCGAACACGGTCGAGCCTTTCAGGCACATCTGCGCCCAACCCGAGCGGCAATGCTTGCAGTGGCCGCAGCCCGTGTAGTGATGGTCCATCACCCGCTGGCCGATGCGCGCCTCCTGCGGCGTCACCGCGCTGCCGAGGGCAACGACCACGCCGCAGGGCTCGTGCCCGGCGATCACCGGCTCCGCCCCGCGCTTGAAGCCCGAGCTGGCGTCGCCCGGCTTGAAGGAGGCGCGGTACACGTGCAGGTCGCTGCCGCACATGCCCGAGGCCTTGATCTCCAGCACGACCTCGCGCGGCCCCGGCGTCGGATCGGGAAACTCACGCAACTCGAGCTTGCGGTCGCCAAGGAACACCACACCCTTCATACGCGCCTCCCTGCTGCTGTGTGTGCGCCGTGCCCGGCGGATACGGCTATTGGTGCCAGCTTACCGTGCACCACACGCAACGGAAGACCCGTTGCTGCATACGCGATACGCACGTGGACGAAGGCCCGCAGCCTCATCTAGCATTGCCGCCTGACGGAGGATTTGTTGTTCCCATGACCGGCCGCCGCCTGAAGCCGCTGTCCGCGCTCATTGCGGCCGCTCTGCTCCTTGGAGGTGTCATGACCGTGCCAGGCTCTGCCCGGGACAAGCTCGAGCTCCGGCTGGGCACGGCCACGCCGGGCGGCGGGTTTCCCGTCTACGGTGCCGCCTTCATCGCCGCCGTCGAGGAGGCAGACCCGGGACTTGCCATCACCGCCGTCAACACCAAGGGCAGCACCGAGAACGTGCCGCTGCTCGAGGCCAGGCGCCTCGACATCGCGCTGGTGCAGGGCGAGGTGGTGCACGAGGCGCTGAGCGGGATCGGCCGGGCGCCGGCCGACTTGAAGATCATCACCGCCATGTACTCCACCCCCGGCATGTTCGTGGTGCGCGCCGACAGTCCCTATCGCACCATCTCCGACCTGAAGGGCAAGCCCGTCGCCTTCGGCGCGGCCGGCTCGGGCCTGGTGATCCTGGCTCGCTATGTGCTCGACGGCCTCGGCCTCGATCAGGGGAAGGACTTCCAGGCCATCTACCTGGAACGCGCCGGCGACGGCCCAGCCATGGTGATGGACGGTCGGGCAGCGGCGCTGTGGGGCGGCGGCTCGGGCTGGCCGGGCTTCACCGCCGTGGCTAAGGGCGAGAAGGGGGCGCGCTTCATCGTGCCCGACACGGCCGAGATCGCGCGCATCCTCACCAAGCACCAGTTCCTCAAGCGCCTCACGCTTGCGGCCGGCATGTTCCCCGGCCAGGACAAACCGATCGAGTCCGTCGGCTCGTGGAGCTTCGTGCTGGCCCGGCCCGACCTCGAGGAAGCTGCCGCCTACCGCCTCGCCAAGGCCCTCCACAAGGGTGAGGCCTCCATTGCCGCCAGACTCCCCCAGGCCGCGGAGACGACGGCCCGCAACACTGTCACCGCGGTGACCGACCCCGCCCTCCTGCACCCCGGCGTGCGCCGCTACCTGCGGGAGGCAGGCCTGCTGCGCTGAGCTGTCGGCGCTCGTGGTCGGGCAGGCGGCAGGCCGCCGGTTGTGGCAAACTCCCGGCGATGGTGGATCGGACCTCGCACATCGTCGTTGCCGGCGCCGGCAGCATCGGCTGCTACGTGGGCGGCTGCCTGGCACTGGCAGGACGCCGAGTGACGCTGCTGCTGCGCCCGATCCTCGCCCAGGCCATCGCCCGCGACGGGCTGCGCGTGTCGGATCTCGAAGGCGGCGACAGAGTTGTATCGCCGTCAGCACTCCGGCTCGCCACGGACGCCGGCCCCGCCCTGGTGCAGGCCGAGATTGTTCTCGTGACCGTCAAGAGCGCCGACACGGCGCCGATGGCCGACCTCATTGCACGGCATGCGCCGGACCATGCCGTGGTCGTGAGCCTGCAGAACGGAATAGGCAATATCGACACGCTGCAGTCACGCCTCGGCGAATCGCGGCGCGTGGTGGCGGGTATGGTCCCCTTCAACGTCGTGCAGACCCGCGGCAACGGCCCTCGCGTCCATCGCGCCACCAGCGGCACGATCCTGATCGGCGCGGGCGTGCCGGAATTGCGCGAGGCCCTCGACGTGCCCGGGGCGCACGTGGCCGAGCGCGCCGACATGGCCCGCGTGCTGTGGGGCAAGCTCATCCTCAACCTCAACAACGCGCTCAACGCGCTCGCCGGCATACCGCTCGCTCAAGAGCTCTCCGATCGCCGCTGGCGCCTGCTGCTGGCTCGGCAGATCGATGAGGCGCTGGCTGTGCTGGACGCCGCGGGCATCCATCCGGCCCGCATAGAGCGCGTGCCGGTCCGCGCCATACCGCACATCCTGCGCCTGCCCGACATCCTCTTCCGCCTGCTGGCGAGGCGCATGCTCGCCATCGACCCCGAGGCGCGCTCCTCCATGTGGGAGGACCTGCTGCGCGGGCGAAAGACCGAGATCGACTACCTGCAGGGCGCCATCCTGTCTCTGGCCCGGAAGGGGGGCGTAGCGACGCCGGTGACAGAACGCATCGTCCGCCTGATAAAAGAGGCGGAAGCCGCCCGCGCCGGCTCGCCGGGCCTGCAGGCGGCCGAGGTCGCGGACGCGCTCGCCTGACACGGCGAAGCGCGGCAGCCCCGGGGGGAGGATCGCCATGGATGCGGACGCCATCGTCGTCGGCGGGGGTCTTGCCGGGCTGGTCGCGGCCTGCGAGCTGATCGAGGCCGGACGCCGGGTGATCCTGCTCGACCAGGAGGGGGAGCAGTCGCTGGGCGGCCAGGCCTTCTGGTCGTTCGGCGGCCTGTTCTTCGTCGACAGCCCCGAGCAGCGGCGCATGCGCATCCGCGACAGCCACGACCTCGCCTTGCAGGATTGGCTGGGCTCGGCCGGCTTCGACCGCGACGAGGACGGCTGGCCGCGCAAGTGGGCGGAGGCCTACGTCGCCTTCGCGTCGGGCGAGAAGCGCGCCTGGCTGCGGGCCAAGGGCATCAGCTGGTTCCCGGTGGTGGGCTGGGCGGAGCGCGGCGGCTATCTCGCCACCGAGCACGGCAACTCGGTGCCGCGCTTCCACGTCACGTGGGGCACAGGCCCGGGCCTCGTCGCCCCGTTTGTCGCGCGCCTGCGGCAGGGGGAGAAGGCAGGGCTCGCCTCCCTGCGCTTCCGCCACCGCGTCAACGCGCTGACCGCCACGGGTGGCGTGGTCGACGGCGTGCGCGGCGACGTCCTGGAGCCCACGGCCGCGGAGCGCGGCTTTTCGACCTCGCGCACCGTGGTGGGCGATTTCGAGCTCAAGGCGCAGGCGGTCGTCGTCACGTCCGGCGGCATCGGCGGCAATCTCGATCTCGTGCGCGCCTGTTGGCCGGAGCGGCTGGGCAAGCCGCCCGGAGACATGATCTGCGGCGTGCCTGACTACGTCGACGGGCGCATGCTCGCCGTCACGGAAGCCGCGGGCGGCCGCGTCATCAACCGCGACCGCATGTGGCACTACACGGAGGGCATCCGGAACTGGAGCCCGATCTGGCCGCGGCACGGCATCCGCATCCTGCCGGGGCCCTCGTCCATGTGGTTCGATGCCCGCGGGCGGCGGCTGCCGATCCCGCTCTTCCCCGGATTCGACACCCTGGGCACGCTGCAGCACATCCTGGAGACCGGCTACGACTATTCCTGGTTCGTGCTGAGCCGGAAGATCATCGAGCGCGAGTTCGCCCTGTCCGGGTCCGAGCAGAACCCCGATCTCACGACGGGCGGCTGGACCAAGATCATTCGCACGCGGCGCATGGGCGGAGCGCCGCCGCCGGTCAGGGCCTTCATGGAGAAGGGCGCCGACTTCATCGTCGAGCGCCGGCTGCCCGATCTCGTGGCCCGCATGAACAAGCTCGCCGGTGCGGACCTGATCGATGCGGCCGAGATCGAGCGCCAGATCCGCGCCCGGGACCGCGAGATCGACAACACCTTCACCAAGGACGCGCAGGTGCTGGCCATCCGCGGCGCGCGCAACTACATGGGCGACAGGCTGATCCGCGTCGCCAAACCTCACCGCCTGCTCGATCCCGCGGCCGGACCGCTGATCGCGGTGCGGCTCTCCATCCTCACGCGCAAGACGCTCGGCGGGCTGGAGACCGACCTCTCGGGCCGCGTGCTGAAGGCCGACGGCTCCCCGCTCGGCACCGTCTACGCCGCGGGCGAGGTGGCCGGCTTCGGCGGCGGCGGCATGCACGGCTATCGCGCGCTCGAAGGCACGTTCCTGGGCGGCTGCCTGTTCTCCGGCCGCATTGCGGGGCGCGCCGCTGCCGCCGCCGTGCGTTAGCGATGTAGCCCATGGCCCGAGAAGGCATCCGAGTTGCTGCGCTCGCCGTCTTGATGGGCCTGATGGCGTTTGGACCTGCCGCTTCGCAGGACGCACAGAGGCCTGATGCTCAGGCGCCCTGGCGCGCCATGTTCAAGAGACCGGTCGGGTCCCCGCCGGCGCCTCCCGACAACCCGCAGATGCCCGAGAGGATCGCCCTGGGCGCGCGTCTCTTCGACGACAGAAGTCTTTCCGGCGGGGCTGACCGCGCATGCTCCAGCTGTCACCAACCGGAGCGCGCCTTCACGGATGGCCGCCGGCGTGCCCGCGGCCTCTCGGGCGCGGCGCTGCCGCGCAACACGCCGAGCCTCTGGAACCTCGCCTGGGGCAAGCAATTCTTCTGGGACGGCCGCGCTTCCTCCCTCGAGGAGCAGGTGCAAATGCCGATCGCGGCAACGGACGAAATGAGCGGGGACTGGCAGGTCATCCTGCGCCGGCTCAGCGAGGACGAGCACATGGTGGCGCGCTTTCGCGCGGCGTTCGACGGCGCCCAGCCGGTCTCGCGGGAGAACGTGGCGAAGGCGCTTGCCGCCTATGTGCGCTCCCTCGTATCGCCGCCTACCCGGTTCGATGCGTGGATCGACGGCGACGCCTCGGCGCTCAGTCCCGCCGAGCTGCGTGGCTTTCGCCTGTTCACGGGGAAAGGGGCCTGCGTGCTGTGCCACGTCGGCTGGCGCTTCACCGACGACAAGTTCCACGACATCGGCCTGCGCAGCGCCGATGGCGGCCGCGGCCTGGTGCCGGGCGGCACGCCCGGCCTGATGGCCTTCAAGACGCCGGGCCTGCGCGAGCTCACCCGCACGGCGCCCTACATGCATGACGGCTCGCTCGCCACTCTGCATGCCGTCCTGCGCCACTACGGCGGCGGCTTCGTCAGGCGGCCGTCGCTGGCGCCCGGCCTGCGGCGCGATCTGCGGCTGAGCGCGCGGGAGAGGTCGGACCTGATCGCGTTTCTGCGCACGCTCTCCAGCACGCAAGGCCCCGCCGGCGCGAATCCGGCGGGGCCCAACTGAACTCGCGCAGCGAGATGCCGCGGCCTAGCCGGCGTTCCTCTCGAACTTGGCGATCTCGTCGGCGAGGAGCTGGTAGTCCTCGCAAGCGACGCCGCAGCGCTTGGCGATCTCGGCCAGCTGCTCCTTGGCCTTGCCGGGCTCGCCGATCTGCAGGTAGGCCTCGCCCAGGTATTGGCGTGTGGTAGTCCGATCAGGATAGGCGGCCAGCACGCTCGCGTAGTGGGTCATCGCCTCGTCCACGCGCCCGAGCTTGCGCAGGGAGAAGCCGATCATGGTCTGGATGCGCGGATCGGCTTGGTCCTTGGCCGAGCGCAGGGTGGCGAGCGCCTCGGCATAGGCACCGTCCTTGGCCTGCCAGTAGCCCAGGCTGTAGATCTGGTCGTCGTTGAGCAGGCCCTGCTTCTCATCCTTCTTCTTCGGTTTGGGCTTGGGCTTGGACTTCGGTTTCGGCTTGGGCTTGGGTTTCGGCTCCGAGGGCGTATCGCCGACGGCCAACGTCATCTGCGGCGTGAAGGCGATGATGGTCAGGCCGACGGCAAGCGCGGCAAGCCACTTCGAGATGCCAAGCTTGGACATGCAATAGGTCTCCCTCTCGCGTGCGCCCGAGATGCCTTTCCCGGCCGAAACGGTCCGGTCACGGCGAAGATAGTACGAACGCTGCCGGCGTTGCGGTCACGGGAGCGTGAGCCCACACGCATTGTCGCGCGCATTCCGCATCCGGCACGTCCCGCTTGATCCGGATCAAGGTTTAATGCCGGGGGCCGATGCGACAAAGCGCGGGGGGTTCCCGATTGCGGCCGCTCGACTAGAATGGTTCCAAGGGAAGCGGCTGAGGCCGGCAACCCCAGGGGTTCGGAGGGCCGTATCCCCAAGGTGCGCAAGGTTTCGAGCTCATGGATTACGCCGACGCGTTTGCCAAGGCGCTACGGGCGCTGAAGGAAGAAGGCCGGTACCGGGTATTCGCCGACATCCGGCGCGACCGCGGCAGCTTTCCGGCTGCCCGCCACTTCACGCCACAGGGTGCCCGGCCGATCACCGTGTGGTGCTCGAACGACTACCTGGGCATGGGCCAGCACCCGGGCGTGCTCGCTGCCATGCACACCGCTCTCGATCTTGCGGGCGCGGGCTCGGGTGGCACGCGCAACATCTCCGGCACCTGCCACTACCATGTCGAGCTCGAGGCCGAGCTTGCCGATCTGCACGGCAAGGAGGCAGCCCTCCTCTTCACCTCGGCCTACGTCGCCAACGACACCACCCTGGCAACGCTGCAGAAGCTGCTGCCCGGCTCGATCATCTTCTCCGACGAGAAGAACCACGCCTCCATGATCGCCGGCATCCGCAACGGCGCCGGCGAGAAGCGCATCTGGCGCAACAACGACCTTGGCGATCTGGAGGCTAAGCTCAAGGCCGCGGATCCTGACCGGCCGAAGATCATCGTCTTCGAGTCGGTCTACTCCATGGACGGCCGCATCGCGCCGATCGGGGCCATCTGCGACCTGGCGCAACGGTACGGTGCGCTGACCTACCTCGACGAGGTGCACGCGGTGGGTCTCTACGGGCCGCGCGGCGGCGGCATCGCCGAGCGCGACCGCGTCATGCACCGGGTGGACATCATCAACGGCACGCTGGCCAAGGGCTTCGGCGTCATGGGCGGCTACATCGCCGCGAGCGCCGACATCTGCGACGCCATCCGCTCCTATGCGCCGGGCTTCATCTTCACCACCTCGCTGGCGCCCGTGCTCGCCGCCGGCGCGATCGCCAGCATCCGCCACCTCAAGACGAGCCGCGCCGAGCGCGACCGCCATCAGGACCGGGCGCGCACTCTCAAGCGCCGCCTGCACGAGGCGGGGCTGCCGGTGATGGACAATCCGAGCCACATCGTACCGGTGCTGGTGGGCGATCCCGTGCTGACGAAGCGCATCACCGACGCCCTGCTCGACCGCTTCGCCATCTACGTGCAGCCGATCAACTACCCGACCGTGCCGCGCGGCACCGAACGGCTGCGCCTCACGCCCACGCCTCTGCACTCCGACGCCGACATCGACCGCCTCGTCAAGGCGCTGCTGACGCTGTGGACGGAGATGGGCCTCCCGCTCGAAGGCCGCGCCGAGGCCGCCGAATAGCCGCGTCGCTCTCCTGGCGCGCGCCTGAGCCGCGCTGCCCCTCGAGTCTCTCGAAGGACAGGCCACGCGTGACAACCGTGCTTCGACAAGCTCAGCACGGGGTTGGAACGCGTGCCCCATCCCCACGCCGCTGCGCGCCGACGCCGACATCCATGCGGTTTCCAGCCGCCATGGATATCCTGGCTCGGCCTCCCCGTCGGGCGAGCATGCGGAGACAACGAACATGATCAGGAATTTCAGCGATCACGCCGCGAACGAGCGCACGTTCCTGTCCTGGGTGCGCACGGCCATCGCCGTCATGGCGTTCGGCTTCCTTGTCGAGAAGTTCGACCTCTTCCTGGAGATCGCGGCTCCGGCACTGTCGGGACGCACCCTGTCGATTCCCGGACAGAAGCTCGGAAACGTGGTCGGGCTCTCGCTCGTCGTGGGCGGCACTGCCATGATTGCGCTGGCTGCGGTGCGGTTCCTGGCAAATGCCAGGTACATCGACAGCGCCGAGATGCATCCGGGCACGGGATCGCGGGTCGATCTTGTGCTTGCCGCCCTCCTGTTCCTGCTGGGATGCGCGCTGTTCTTCTATCTCTCGCATACCCTGATCGCAGCGGCATAAGGCTCGCCCAAGAGGGCGCGGGCGGTGCCATCGTGCGTCGGCGCTACTTCGTCTCCTCCGGCGCGCGGTGGTAGATGTCGTCGCTGCGAACGATGTCGTCCTCGCCGAGGTAGCTGCCGATCTGCACCTCGATCATCTCCAGCGGCGTCTTGCCCGGGTTCTCGAGGCGGTGCCACTGGGTGGCGACGATGTAGACCGACTCGTTCTCGCGCACGAGCTTCTCCTCGCCGCCGATCGAGACCTTGGCGGTGCCGTGCACCACCACCCAGTGCTCGGAGCGGTGATGATGCATCTGCATGGAGAGCTTGCCGCCGGGGTTCACGTGCAAGAGCTTCACCTGGAAGCGGGGCCCGAGGCTCAGCGTCTCGAAGAAGCCCCAGGGGCGGTAGCTGCGCACGTGCCGTTCCTGCTCTTTGCGCTTGGTGCGCTTGAGGTGGGCGACGATGCCGGACACGTCCTGTGCGCGGGAGCGGTCGGCGACGAGCAGCGCGTCGGGGGTATCGACGATGACGAGGTCCTTGACGCCGAGGGTGGAGACCAGCGCCCGCTCGGAATGCACGTAGCAGTCACTGGTCTGCTCCAGGAGCGCGTCGCCCTCCACCACGTTGCCCTGGGCGTCGCGCTTGGAGATCTCCCACAGCGACGACCAGGAGCCCACGTCGCTCCAGCCGATGTCGACGGGCAGCACGGCGGCCGAGGCCGTGCGCTCCATCACGGCATAGTCGACCGAGATGGCGGGCGCGTCCGCGAAGGCTTGCGCATCCAGGCGCAGGAAGCCCAGGTCCTCCTTGGCGCCGGCGAGCGCGTCGCGGGCAGCCTTGAGCATGTCGGGCTCCAGACGCGCGAGCTCGTCGAGGAAAGCCCGGGCGCCGAGCACGAAGATGCCGCTGTTCCAGGAATACTCCCCGGAGTCGAGGTAGCGCCGGGCGGTCGCCTCGTCGGGCTTCTCGGCGAACGCAGCCACGTTGTAGACACCCTCGAAGCCCTCGAGCGGCTCGCCGCGACGGATATAGCCGTAGCCCGTGTGCGGCCCGCTGGGCGTGATGCCGAAGAGGACGAGCTTGCCCGTCCGCGCCACCTCGGCCGCACGGGACACCGCCGCCACGAAGCCCGCCTCGTCCCTGATCACGTGGTCGGACGGCATGACGACCAGCACGCCGGCCGGATCGTCCCGCGCGACGAAGAGCGCGGCCACGGCAATCGCGGGCGCCGTATTGCGGGCGACCGGCTCCAGGATGACCGCACGTGGCGTGACGCCTGCGCGCCGGGCCTCGTCCTCGATCAGGAACCTATGGTCGCTGTTGCCGATGATGACCGGCGCGGCGAAGCCCGCGGACGCCGGCAGCCGCGTCAGCGTCGAGGAGAGGAAGCTCTGCGCCTGGGAGTGGGAGAAGCGGATGAACTGCTTCGGGTACATGGCCCGCGACAGCGGCCACAGGCGTGTGCCCGACCCGCCCGAGAGGATGACCGGATGCACCGCGTTGGAGAACTCGTTGGCCCTTTGCACTGGCGTCGCTCTCAAAAGAGGATGGGACAGCAAATGATGACGCATGGTGTCCTTGACGCCCAGGTTCGCACAGGACTGACGACAGGAATACCTATCGGCTGGGTCTCATTCGGGCCATGGCCGCGTGGCGGGCTGGTAAATGGCTCCGGCCCGGCATGAGGCGCGTGCATCTGCCTAGTCCCAGGCCACTCTTCCGTCTCCGGGAGCCGGAGTCCGGGGCCCGCACTTCTCATTCGAGGGCCGACCGGATGAGGCGCTTGGCGTCCTCGCCGTCCCATTCGGCGGGCCCGAGCAGCCGGCCGATCTCGCGCCCCTGGGCATCTATCAGCAGGGTCGCCGGCAGCCCCGCCGCCCGCAGGGTCGTCGCCAGGCGGGCCGTGGGATCGGCGTAGAGCGCGAGCCTGTCGGCCTTCGTGTCGTCAAGAAACTTCCGCGCCCCCTGCAGCCCGGCCCGGTCGACGCTCACCGCGACCACCTCGAACCGGTCCGAGCCCAGATCCTGCTGCAATCGATCGAGCGCCGGCATCTCCTTCCGGCAGGGCAGGCACCAGGTCGCCCACAGGTTGAGGAGCACCACCTTGCCCTTCCAGTCGGCCAGCGTGCGCTCGCGGCCCGTGGCGTCCTGGAACTTCACGCCGGGCATCTCCTCGGGCGCCCTCTTGAACACGAAGGCCGCCATCTGCCCCCGGCTCAACGCGTTGGAGCCGGGACCTGCAGGCGCACCGGCGGGTGCCTCAGGTGCCGGGGGAGAGACCCGCGCCGGCGGGCGATCGGCATTGTCAGGACGCCCCAGCGTCACGTATACGCTGGCGAAACCCGCGATCGCGGCCACCACGGCCGCGCCCAGCGCCGTGGCGAGCGCCGTCCTGTCGAAGCCCGGCATCGGCTTGTGGGCTGGCATGTTTCTGGCTCGCGGCTCCAACTCTGTGCACCCCGGAAGGTAGTCTCGTGACCGACAGAAGCGCCAACAAGATGTGGGGTGGCCGGTTCGCGATGTCACCGGCGGAGGTCATGGAGGAGATAAACGCCTCCATCGGCTTCGACAAGGCTTTGGCGCCGCAGGATATCCGTGCCTCGAAGGCGCACACGGCGATGCTGGCGGCGCAAGGCATCATCACCAAGGAGGACGCGCGGAAGATTGCAGCCGGGCTCGAGCGGGTGCTCGAGGAGATCGCCGCGGGGCGGTTCCAGTTCTCGCGCGCGCTCGAGGACGTGCACATGAACGTGGAGAGCCGGCTCAAGGAACTGATCGGCGAGCCGGCCGGACGTCTGCACACGGCGCGCTCGCGCAACGACCAGGTGGCGACCGACTTCAAGCTGTGGGTGCGCGATTGGATCGACGGGGCCGATGCGGCGCTCGCCGACCTGCAGCTCGCGCTCGCGCGCAAGGCGGAGGCGCACTGCGATCTCGTCATGCCGGGCTTTACGCATCTGCAGCCCGCGCAGCCCGTCACCTTCGGCCATCACCTTCTGGCCTACGTCGAGATGCTCGCGCGCGACCGCGGCAGGCTGCGGGATGCGCGGGCGCGGCTCAACGAGTGCCCCCTGGGTGCTGCCGCATTGGCGGGCACCTCGTTTCCGATCGACCGTCACATGACGGCCGAGGCGCTGGGCTTCGACCGGCCCACGGCCAACTCGCTCGACAGCGTCGCTGACCGCGACTTCGCGCTCGAGACGCTCGCCGCGGCATCCATCGCGGGCATGCACCTGTCGCGCCTCGCCGAGGAGATCGTGATCTGGATGACGCCGCAGTTCGGCTTCGTGCGTCTCTCCGACCGGTTCACCACCGGCTCCTCGATCATGCCGCAGAAGCGCAATCCCGACGCGGCCGAGCTCGTGCGCGCCAAGGCGGGGCGCATTGCCGGCGCGTTCCAGTCGCTCCTGATGGTGATGAAGGGCCTGCCGCTCGCCTACGCCAAGGACATGCAGGAGGACAAGGAGGCAACCTTCGATGCGCTGGCCAGCCTGCGCCTCGGCATCGCTGCCATGGCGGGCATGGTGGAGGACCTCGAGCCCAACGCCGAGGCGATGCGTGCTGCGGCCGGCGGCGGATACGCCACGGCCACCGATCTGGCCGACTGGCTGGTGCGCAGCATGGGCCTGCCGTTCCGCGAGGCCCACCACGTGACGGGCCGCATCGTGGCTGCCGCGGAGGCCCGGGGCGTGGCGCTCGACGGGCTTCCCCTCGAGGCGCTCCAGGCCGCGAATCCCCGCATCACCAAGGACGTCTTCTCGGTGCTTGCCCCTGATGCCTCGGTCAGGAGCCGGACCAGCTTTGGGGGAACCGCGCCACAGAATGTGCGCAAAATGGCGCGAGCCTGGATAAAGCGGTTGGAAAAAGCGGCCAGCAAGGTCTAGAAATGAGCCGTGGCCGTGAAACGCGGGCCGTTTCAAGGGCCGATTGGTGCTGCGGACTGTGAACAGGGTTCAACATACGCCCATGCCGAGGCACTTGCAGCGCGCCGTGCTGGCCGCGCTCCTGCTGGGAGCGCTGGGCCTGGCGGGTTGCGGGGTGCGAGGACCCCTGGAGGTGCCGCACGAGGCGGCCACCGAGACCGGCAACGCCACGCCGGGCACGCCCGGGCAGCCGGTGGCCCACAAACCCTCCGTGCTCGACCCGCTGATCCGCTGACGACCTTGAAATGCACCATTTCAGCTACGTCGGCGGCACCCTCCACGCGGAGGGCGTGAGCCTCGTCCGCGTCGCCGACACGGTCGGCACGCCCTTCTACTGCTATTCGACCGCCACACTGGAACGGCACTACCGCGTGCTGCAGGAGGCGTTCGCCGGCCTCGACGCGCTGATCTGCTACGCCATCAAGGCCAACTCCAACCAGGCGGTGATCGCAACGCTGGCGAGGCTCGGCGCCGGCATGGACGTGGTGTCGGAAGGCGAGCTGCGGCGGGCGCGCGCGGCGGGTGTGCAGGCAGACCGCATCATCTTCGCCGGTGTCGGCAAGACGCGCGAGGAGATGGCCACCGCGCTCGGCGAAGGCATTCTCGCCTTCAACGTGGAGTCGGAGCCCGAGCTCGAGGCGCTGAGCGAGGTGGCGGCGGGCCTGGGCCGCACGGCCGCCGTCGCCTTGCGCGTCAACCCGGACGTCGACGCAAAGACGCACGCCAAGATCTCCACCGGCAAGGCCGAGAACAAGTTCGGCGTGCCCTACGAGGACGCGGCCCGCCTCTACGCCAAGGCAGCGCGCCTGCCCAGCCTCGAGATCGCCGGCATCCACATGCACATCGGCAGCCAGATCACGGAGCTGGCACCCTTCCGCAACGCGTTCACGCTCATGCGCGAGCTGGCGATCGAGCTGCGGTCGGCCGGCCACGCCATCCGCCACCTCGACCTCGGCGGCGGGCTCGGCGTCCCCTACCGCGACGGCGAGGAGCTTCCGCCCTCCCCGCTCGACTACGCGCGCGTGGTGCGGGAGACCGTGGGCGGGCTTGGCCTGCGGCTCTACTTCGAGCCGGGCCGCATGATCGTGGCCAATGCGGGTATCCTGGTCGCGCGCGTGATCTATCCCAAGCGCGGGCGCGACAAGAGCTTCCTCATCGTCGATGCCGCCATGAACGACCTCATCAGGCCGACGCTCTACGAAGCCTATCACGAGGTCTGGCCGGTCGCGGAGGACAAGCGCCGCCAGCCGCCGCTCGTCCAGGACGTGGTCGGCCCCATCTGCGAGACGGGCGACTATCTCGCGCTCGACCGCCCGCTGCCGCCGCTGGCGTCCGGCGATCTCATCGCCTTCATGACGGCCGGGGCCTACGGCGCCGCGATGTCCTCCACCTACAATTCGCGCCTGCTCGTCCCGGAGGTGCTGATCAAGGGCGATGCCTGGGCCGTCGTGCGGCCGCGCCAGAGCTATGACGAGCTGATCGGCGAGGACCGCGTGCCGGAGTGGCTTGCCTGATCCCGTTCGCCCGCCGCGGGCACTGCGGTCTTCGCTCAACCCCCGGGGCTCGCCGCCTCAGCGCCGCGCGGATGAGATGCCGCCGCCCTCGTCACGGCCAGGCGCCAACCTCCACCGAGCGCGTGATCCGCAGATCGTCGTACCAGATCGCGCCTGAAAGCAGGCGCTCGGAGGCCGAGCGCGCCTCGAGCGCGAGGCGAACGTATTGGGCCCGGCAGTCGGTGGGGGGGACGGTGAACAAGAACACGAACTCGGTCCATTCCGTCGCCGCCCCCATGGCAGATATGGCGCTCTTGCCGATCAGCTTGGTGTCGGCGCCGGCGCAGGTGACGCGCCACTCCAGGCCACGCCGGCCCACGACCTGGCCCCTGTACATGCCGGCGAGCTGGTAGGTGCCCGGGGGCAGCGCCACCAGCTGGGCGACGCCGCGGAAATCCACGCGGCCATGCCCGAACTCCACGTAGAGCCCCCTGTCCCCGTCCTGGTTCCGCTTGCGCGCAATGTCGATCGTGACGCCCGAGCCCGGCATGATCACCCAGTCGAACGGCAGGCCCGAGGGAGCGAGCTCGAAGCTCCCGTTGAACAGCATGCCCGCACGCCGCAGCTGGCGAGCCGGCAGGAACTGGAGCCAGCTGTAGTAGGCAAGCTCGTAGTACTGATGCTTGATCAGGAAATTGAGGTAGTTGCGCAGATCGGTGAGCGTCGGCGGGTTGGGCGTCGTCTTGAGGCCGAGGAGCAATTCCAGCGGCGTTCCGGCATCGGTTATGTTGGCATTCAAGGCCGTGAAGAATTGGCCACGCCAGGGCGGGTTGGTGGCCAAGGTCTCTTTCAGGCTGCCTACCGCGTCCTTGTTCTCGGCGATCCGCGCCAAGGTCGGGATTGCGTAAGCAATCCCATTCTGCCTGGTCCTGAGCAGGACATCGGCATAGTGGATTGCAGCCGCGTGATCGTGCTCCTCGAAGCGCTTGCGCATCATCCAGTAGACCGCCGCAGTCTCGCGCAGCGAGTGTCGCGCCGCGGCCTGCATGAACCTGGTGGCTTTCTCGTCGTCCGCCTCTGCGTCTGCCACCTGGCCCAGAATGCGCAGACCGCGCGCGCTGAGGGGATCGCGCAGAAGAGCCATTTCCGCCCAGGCCCGCACCTGCGCGCGCACCAGCGCATCCTCGATGGGCGAGGCCGGTTGCTCTTGCGGATCGGCGGCGTCGGCAGGATCGCCGCCCGGGCCGGCATCCCGTTCGCTGCCGGCAAACCCCGCCTCGGGCCTGGCAAACGCCGACAGCCGACCAACCGGTCGATCCGACAGTATGCTGTCCCCCTGCTCCGCGTCCCTGTCCGTCCTCTGCGCATTGAGCGCGTTGTCAGCGACGCTCAGCAGCGCCTTCGGATCCGACCGCAGGTAGAGGGCCGCATCCGGCGCCACGTTGCCCAGGTAGGCAACGAAGCTGCGCGACAGCACCTCCCAGGCGAGCAGGGCGGCGACGGCCGCAAAGCTCAGAACCCGCCGACGGCTCGACACTGCGAGTTGACCCTCCACGGCTCGACCACCCCCTTTCGCTTCTTGCGCACGCCACGGGCCGGCAACTTCCGGCCGCGGGCACAACGATCAGCGTCCAAGCCTGCCGAACAGGAAGAGCAGAGCCCGCTGCAGGGGCCCCGGTTGCTCGATCCTGTAGATGCCCACGGGTCGCTTGCGTGTCCCGCGGCTGACTGCCCCCGAAGTCCGGCCCCCTGGCTTGGATGCGTCCCTTGCCGGCGCCGGGACACCGGCGTTGTCGCGGCGGCGGGCTCCATTGGGTCGAAGGTCTTGGCGTGAGGCATCGTAGGCCGCGCGCCTGGCCGGCGTTTTGAGATCCTGCCAGGCAAGTGTCACCCTTGCGGCGAAGCTCGACCGATAGCCGCTTCGGTCGGCATCGGGATGGAAGCGCTTGAGGAGCTGGGACATGTTGCGCCGCAGCTCGCTGTTCGTCGCGCCGGGGCCGGCGCCGAGGACCCGGTAGCTGTCGGCTTCGGGGCTGAGAAGGATCTGCTCGATGAAGAAGACGGCGGCCGACCGCACGGCATCGGCCGAACGATCCATGGCGCATGCCGCCTCGCGTGTGACCTCCTCGTTGCCGGCAGCGACCTGAAGCAGGATAGGGATACCCTCGGGCAAGGGCGCGGATCGGAGGGACCGCGCACGCGAAGGCACCTGCATGAGATCCATGGCGATCCGCAATGCCGTGGTGTCATGCATCAGCCGCTCCCCAGGGCGTTTCCGAGGGAGCGCTGGCCTCCGTCACTCACTCTATCTGGCGGCTCGGACGTGTCCGCGGCGCGGCCGTAGCCTTCGCCATATCCGTATCCATAGCCGTAGCCATAACCGTACCCGTAGCCGTAGCCGGCGGTCTTGGCGTCGAACTTGGTCAGCACTGCGCCGACGATGGCGCCGCGCGCAAACTGCAGGCGCTTCAAGGCGGCCCGGATCAGTCCCGTGCGGACCTGGCCGGCGCCCACGACGAACACGGTCCCGGCCGTCGCGCTCGACAGCAGCGGCGCGTCGGCGAGGCCCATCACCGGCGGGCCGTCGATGACGATCAGGTCGAAGACCTGCAGGCCCACCGAGAGCAGCGATGCGAGGCGTGCGCCCCCCAGCAGATCGGCCGCGCTCGGCGGAAGCGGACCGGACGCCATGAAGATGAGATTGCCGAGCTCGGTCGCCTGGAAGGTCTCGGGCGGAGCGGCCGCTCCGGTCAGGTAGTTGCTGAGCCCCACGGCATTGTCGACACCGAGCTTGACGTGAAGCGACGGGTTGCGCAGGTCACCGTCGATCAACAGCACGTTGAGGCCCATGACGGCAAAGTGCCGGGCTATGGCCAGCGACGTGATGGATTTGCCCTCCGAGGGTCCGGAGCTCGTGATCACCAGCGTCTTCGGCAGGCCGCGCTCGGTCGAGAACTGGAGCGACGTGCACAGCGAGCGGTATGCTTCCGACAGCGCACAGCGCGGATTGGCCAGCTCGCCCTCCACGGTCTCGCCGCTGCGCACCTTCGGGATCACGCCCAGCGTGGCAAGGTTCGAGACCCGCGACAGATCCTCCGCCGATTTGATGGTATCGTCGAGGCGCTCGAGCACGTAGGCGGCGCCGACGCCCGCCCCTAGGCCGAACAGAAAGGAGAACAGCACCGCGCGCGACATGACGGGCGAGGAGGGCGCGCCCGGCACCTCGGCAGCATCCACGATGAACACGTTGTTGGCGCTGGCGCCGCCGGCCACATCCACTTCCTTGTAGCGTTGCAGCAGCCCGTCGTAGAGCGCGCGGTTGGTATCCACCTCCCGCTTCAGGAAGTTGTATTGGATGCTGCGCTTCTGCAGATCGAGCACCTCCTCTTTCAGGGTGTCGATCTGCCTCTTCATCTCGTCCTCCTGCGCCAGCGAGGCTTCGTAGGCCGCCTTGTAGGAGGCCTTGATGGCCTTGACCTCCATTGCGAGCAGGCGGTCGAGATCCGCGATCTTGCTCCTGATCTGTACCATCGACGGATAGCTTGCCTTGAAGGTCTCCAGCTTCTCCTGATACTCCGTCTCGAGAGTGCTGCGCTTGGCGCGCAGGTCCATGATGACGCTGTTCGACAAGAGTTGTGGCAGGCTGATCGCATCCGCCGCCTCGACCTGCTCCCAGAGCTTCAAGTTCTTGATGCGCTCGGCGGTCACGCCGCCCAGGGCCGTGTTGGCGGCCGCAAGGTTCGTCTCCGCAATCGACGACTTCTCGGTAACGAGGACGATCTGCTCCTTCTCCGCGAACCTCAGGGCCTCCTGCTCGGACTCCTCGAGACGGAGCTTCAGCTGCTTGATCTGATCCTCCAGGAAGGTCTTGGCGTAGGCATTGGCCAGGAAGCGCTTGTCGATCGTGGAGTCGATGAACGCCTCGGCGAACGCGGTGGCAACCTTCTGCGCGCGGGTGGGCACGGGGTCCGAATACGTCACGTCCACGAGACGGGAGCCGGCAACGGGGTGCACGGCCCTGTTGGCAAACACCACCGCGGCCGCGGAGCGCTCCAGCGCCGTCTTGTTCGTGCCCTGGCTCGAACGGGGAGCCCGCAGCAGGCTCAGCACCTTGTCCAGGATCGAGAACTCGCGAGCCTTGAGAAAGTCGGCGTCCTCGCCGAGCTTCAAGGTGGAGGCGACGCGCTCAGCCATGGTCCGGCTCTGCAGGAGCGCGTACTGAGTCCTCAGGAAATCGGCGTCCCCGCTTTCCGCCGGGCTGACGTTGCCGCCCTCCACGACCTTGGTGACGGTGCGGTCGATCTGCAGCCGCACGGTGGCGGTATAAAGCGGCTGCATCATCAGCGTCCGGAGCGTTCCGAATGCCATGAACGCGACCGCAACGCTGGCGATCAGCCACTTGCGCCTGTTGAAGAAGCGCACGTACTCGAGCAGGTCGATCCCGAAGCTCGGCGCCCCTTCCACCGCGTCCCCGGGGTAGGCACCGATCTGCCCGTAGGGCTCCCGCAGCGCCGGCGCGGAAACGGCGGCCGGAACCAGCCGCCCCGCCGTCGCCCGATTGCCATTGGGCAGGTTCTCCAGACCGTCGCTCATCGCGCCCCCTCGAGGTCAGGCCCTCGGCATGCAATTCAAAGCAAGGCAACGAACAGGCCTGCCGCCGGCAGGACCTTCAGCACGTTGTTGAAGGCAGTCTTGAACTGAGACGTGTTGACGACAATGACGTCACCTTGCTGCATCACCGGGTCGGTGGCTTTGCCGGCGCGGATCTCGTCGACGTCGAACCTGGCCGCGAAACGCTTGCCGCCGTCGTTGCGAAACACCACGACGGCGGAATCCGACATGCTGTCGAGGCCTTCGGCCAGCGCGATGAACTGCAGCAGCGAGGTCTTCCCGCGCAGAGGATAGACGCCGGGCTTCTTGACCGCGCCCTCGATGGTGACGCGCTGGCTGTTGTATTCCTTCACGAACACGGAGACCTGCGGCGACTGCAGGTACTTGGCGCCGTACTTCCTGGCCAGGTCCCGCTCCAGCTCCTGCGCGGTCTTGCCGGCGGCCGGCAACTCGCCCAGCAACGGCACGTTGATGGCGCCGTTGTCGGCCACCTGCACGCTGCGTCCGAGCTCGGGCACCTTGAAGACCGAGATCTCCAGGACGTCCTGGGGCCCGATCTTGTAAGCCGTATTGCCCGGCGTCGTCGCCGACGTGAACGAGGCCGCCGCCTGCGCGGCCAGCTCCCGGCCGCCGGCGGCGTCAACGTCCAACGTCGCGCCCACCCCCTGCTCGATCGTGGCCGGGGTGCTCTGGAGCACTCCGTTTAAGGAGGCGCCGCAGCCGCCCAGAGAACTCACGCACCCCACGAGCAGCAGTACGACCAGACACGGATGCCGTTTCATTGCCCGCACTACCCCAGTTTGCGTCAGAAGGTACGCCGTCATCTGCTCTCGCCGCGGAAGCACCGCACCCCGGCAGCGGCAGGCTCGACGGAGCCTGATTTGCGAGGATGCCTTCCGGCCTGGTGACCACCAGGTGCTCCGCCTCTTCTGCGCCGACCCGCCTGGCGGCCAGCGCCTTGCCCCTGCTCAAGTCGCTCGGCCGCCGCACGGTGTCATGGGCATCCGTTGCCAGGAGATGCACGTACCCGTCATCCAGCATCTTCTCCGCCCAGTAGCGCGCCGTTCTCCCGAACGCCCCCGCCAGGGAGCCGGCCGTTATCTGCACCCATGTCCCGGCACGGATGAGCCCCTCCACCATGGGATAGTGCGAGCCGAGCCATGTCAGCCGCTCCGGGTGCGTGATGATGGGGACGAAGCCGGCAACCAGCAGGCTGAAGAACAGGTCCTCCAGGCGCACCGGCGCGACGTGATGCGGGGGCTCGACCAGGACGTAGCGCGTATCGGCCAGCGATAGGAGGTGCCCGGAGCGCAGGCCCGCCACGAAATCCGGCACCATGTGGACATCCGCGCCGGTCACGAGCCGGAGCGGGATGCCCTCCTCCACCAGCGTCTGCTGCAGTTGCCCCACAGCCTTCCGGATCCCCGGCCCGGAATTGTGATAGAGGCCCGGCAGAATGTGGGGCGTGCACGCAACCACCGAGACGCCGTCGGCGACCGATGCTCGCGCCATCTCGAGCGCGACCTCGAGGTTTGGAGCCCCATCATCGATACCAGGCAGGATATGGCAATGAAGATCGATCATACCAATTTCCTTTTTGGCAGAAGCGACCGAATGTCAAGCATCCCGGATGTGCGTGCCCCAATGCGAGCTTCCATACTAGGACAAAGCACGTCGCAGGCAATTGCGTATTGCGATCGCAATTGGGGGATGCAGTAGAAAGTTCGCGGTCGATTGCGAGACTTCTTCCGCGTTGAGTTGCAATCGCGCCACGTATGCACCAACCGCAATCCGATCTCGCGAGGCCGTTAACATATAGCGGATAATGCTTTCGCGGTTCGCCGCGGCTGCATTGCTCTGAATTTCGCATCCGGCCGCCGCACTGTGGAAATCTTCTCGGCACGCTCGTCATTGCCGCGAACGGCTTGCCAAGGATGGTGGCTCAGCGTACACGCGCGATACGCCGCTCTCGATAGCGCGGGTGTGAAACGGGGGTGTTGGATGGTGGCATTCTCCTCAACGAGGCGTCACACCCCCGATCCAGGTTTGGTCATGTCCGCGCTTGCCGGCCTGGAGCGCGCAAGCCCGCCTCTCCAGCTCGCACTCGCCTGTGCCGGCGCCAGCCTCCTGGTGTCGTGCCTGGTCCTGGGAGGGGGCACCAGTGCCGGCTTCCTGTCGGATGCCGTGCTGCAATTTCTCGCCATCCCGGTCCTCCTCCTCGCTGCCTGGCGCCTGCTCGACGTGCCGTCGGGTGAGCGGCCCCGCGCCGCCTTGCTCCTTTGCGCTGCGATCGTGCTGGTGCCGCTTGTCCAGGTGCTCCCGCTGCCGGCGTCGGTCTGGCCCGCGCTGCCCGGCCGGGAGGCGGTGTCTGCCGTCTTCGGTCTCCTCGCCCGCGACGCGCCGTGGATGCCGGTGAGCGTGTCACCCGCGGCGACCTGGCTCTCCGCACTCTCGCTGATCCCGCCCGTGGCCGTCTTCCTCGCCACCATATCTCTCGACTATCGCTCCCGTCGCTTGATGACGCTCGTCCTGCTCGCGGTGGGGATCGTGAGCGTCTTCGTGGGCCTGGCCCAGGTCGCCCAGGGGCCGTCGAGCGCCTTGCGCCTCTACACGGTCACCAATCCCACCGAGGCGGTCGGGTTCTTTGCGAACCGGAACCACTTCGCAGCCCTTCTCTACACTCTCACCCTGCTTGCAGCCGTCTGGACGGTGGACGGGGGCACGGCCGTCGGGTCTGCGGCCCCGAAGCGGCGCCTGGAAACCTCCTCGGTTGCGGCCGTGATCGCAGCCCTGACGGTGCTGGTCGTGCTCGTGGCGGCCCAGGTCATGACGCGCTCGCGCGCGGGGCTCGGCCTCACGATCGCGGCGCTGCTGGGTGCGTTCTGGCTGGCATTGTCGGATCGACGCGTGGCCACGGGCGTCTCGGCCGTCAAGCTGCTCCTGGGCGCCATCGCTCTCGCGCTCCTGCTCACCATCCAATTCACGCTCTACCGCGTGCTCGAAAGGTTCGCCGTCGATCCGCTCGGGGACGCGCGCATTGGCTTTGCGCGCAACACGATGGAGGCTACCAAGGCGTATATGCCGCTCGGCTCCGGCATCGGCACCTTCGTTCCGGTCTACGCCATGTTCGAGAAGCCGCAGGATGCGCTCGTCAATGCCTATGCCAACCATGCCCACAACGACATCCTCGAGCTCTGCCTGGAAGCGGGCGTCCTGGCGATAGGACTCATGGGAGTGTTCGGCCTGTGGCTGGTTATGACGTCGGCGTCCATCTGGCGGCGCCCACTTCCGGGCATGCGCGAGTTCGACCACTCCCTGGCGCGCGCCGCCACCATGATCATCGCCCTCCTTGTCGCCCACTCCTTCGTCGACTATCCCCTCCGCACGGAAGCAATGATGGCCGTCTTTGCATTTGCGTGCGCCCTCCTGGTCCGGCCGGTGGGCCTGGGAGAGGAGCCGTCGACGGACGATTTCGAGCCGACACGTCCTCCCGCCGACCGGCCCGACCCGACGAGCCGCACGGAGCCGCGGCGCAACCGCGTGCCGGCGGAGCATGCGCCGGTCCCCGTCCCGCACGGACGCGAAAGCTTAGGTCCCGGATTTCGATGGCCGGAGGAGTGGCGCTCGGCCACGGCGCAAGACGCCGCCGATGGACTGCCGCCCAGCGCTGGGAGCGGCCCGCGCAAGTAGGCCTCGAAGCAGGCCGCTTGCGGCTGCCTTCCGCTGGAGCGCACCATTCGCAGTCTTATATCCGACATCATGGAAACCCACAGCCCGGTCTCCAATCGGGTTGCAGGGGCCGCGTAGCGACTGATAAATAGAAATCCGGCAGCGGGGAACGGGGGAATCTGCCACTCTTCTCGAACGATACGGACAGACCGATACAGAGGCCTTCTCAGCCCTGAAGCCCTGTGTTTGTGCTTGCAGTTCGAGGTTTCGAGGCCGAGCTGGATATCAAGGCCCACAATAAATAGGGGGATGCGCTTTCGGATCGGAATATCTTTTTCGGGTGAGCTCGTTTCACCCGAAGTGCGGTAGCTATCTTCCCCTCGCATTAAAGCGCCGAGTATGGCTCTCACTTCTCCCGACCGGGCGGGCGGCACCTTCTTGCGGCCGCTCCTGTCCACGCTGCGCTTCATTGCGACCCATCCCGTCAGCTCTCGGCGTCCTCTTGCCGGCTTCTGGCGCTACGGACGGTGGCAGATCGAGAGCCGGCTGCGGCCGGAGGTCGAGTTCACTTGGATCGAGGGCTCCAAGCTCATCGTCCGCAACGGGATGGCGGGAGCCACCGGCAATATCTACTGCGGCCTGCACGAATTCTCCGACATGGCGTTTCTGCTCCATCTGCTGCGACCCGACGACCTCTTCATCGACGTGGGCGCCAATGTGGGCAGCTACTCGGTTCTGGCGTCCGCCGTCTGCGGGGCCTGCGCGATCGCCGTCGAGCCCGACCCCGACACCATGCGCTCTCTGCGGCGGAATATCGAAGCCAACGGCATCGGGCACCGCGTCGCCTTCGTGGAGGCCGCACTCGGCGCCACGCCTGGCACGGCGCGGTTCACGGTGGGGCTCGATACGACGAACCGGATCGCACCTCCGGGCGATGCCGGAACGCGCGAGGTTCGGGTGAAGACCCTGGATGAAATCGCCCGGGGCCAGCATCCGGTCCTCGTCAAGCTCGATGTCGAAGGGCACGAGGCCATGGTGCTGGAGGGAGGACGCGATACGCTGCGCCATCCCTCCTTGCTGGCCGTCCAGGTCGAGACCGCCGGCGAGGCCGTTCGGGACCACCTGGAAAGCGCCGGCTTCCGCAGGTCGGTCTACGCGCCGTTTGCTCGGAAGCTCTCGCTGCTGACTGATCAAGGCCCCGCGGGATCGCCCAACTCCCTGTTCGTGCGCGATCTCGACACCTGCCGGCGGCGCGTCGCCACCGCCACCGCGCGCAACGTCCTGGGCCGCCGGATTTGAGCAGGGCTCACGCGTAACGATCTCATGTGCGGCATCAACGGCATCTTCGCCTACGAGAGCGCGGCCGGCCGGATTGACGGCGAGGAGCTTCTCCGCACCCGCGATGCCATGGCGGCGCGGGGGCCAGACGGAAGCGGCGCGTGGGCATCCGAAGACGGTCGGGCCGGCCTCGGCCACCGCCGCCTGTCGATCATCGATCTCTCCAGGGGCGGCGCGCAGCCCATGATGAGCGCCGACGGCCGGCTCGTCGTCACGTTCAACGGCGAGATCTACAATTACCGCGACCTGCGCAGGGCGCTGACGGCCAAGGGCTGCGTGTTCCGCAGCCAGTCGGACACCGAGGTCCTGCTACACCTCTACGCCGAGAAGGGCGAGGCGATGGTGCACGAGCTGCGCGGGATGTTCGCCTTCGCGATCTGGGATTGCCGGCAGGCCTCCCTGTTCCTGGCGCGCGACCCCTACGGCATCAAGCCGCTCTACTATGCCGAGGACGGCCGCACGTTCCGGTTCGCGAGCCAGGTCAAGGCGCTGCTTGCAGGCGGCGCGGTGTCGCGCGAGCCGGACCCGGCCGGCCAGGTGGGCTTCTATCTGTTCGGCAGCGCACCCGAGCCGTTCACGATGCATCGCGCCATCCGTGCGCTGCCGGCGGGCTCCAGCCTCATCGTCGATCGCTTAGGAGCGCGCGAGCCGCGCCGCTTCCACTCGATCGCACAGGTCTACTGCGACGCCGAGACGGGAGCGGCGGGACAGGCGCTGGCAAACCCGGCGCGGGCGCAGGCCGAGCTTCGCGACGGCCTGCTCGACAGCGTGCGACACCATCTCGTTGCCGATGTGCCGGTAGGCGCGTTCCTCTCCTCTGGCATCGACTCCGGCGCACTCGTCGGCCTCATGCGCGATGCCGGCGCGCAGAAGATCCGCACCGTCACGCTGGCCTTCGCAGAGTTTCGCGGCCGCGCCGAGGATGAAGCGGGACTGGCAGCGCAAGTTGCGGCGCTTTACGGCGCGCAACACACCACCCGCGTCGTCACGGAGAGCGAGTTTGCCGCGGACCTGCCGCGCATCCTCGAGGCCATGGACCAGCCCTCCATCGACGGCATCAACACCTGGTTCGTGTCCAAGGCGGCGCGGGAGCTTGGCCTCAAGGTCGCAATCTCCGGATTAGGCGGCGACGAGCTGCTCGCCGGCTATGGCTCATTCCGCGACATCCCGCGCTGGGTGCGGTGGATGAGGGCGCCATCGCGCATGCCGCTGCTTGGCACAGCCACGCGCGCCATCGCACAGCGGCTCGCGCGCCTTTGGGGCGGCAGCCCCAAGGCGGCAGGCCTGCTCGAGCTCGGTGGCACCTACGCCGGGGCCTACCTTCTGCGGCGCGGGCTGTTCATGCCGTGGGAGCTCGATCGGCTGCTCGACCCGGAGGTCGTACGCACCGGCCTTGAGCGTCTCGCCCCGCTTGCGGCCATCGATGCCGAGTTGCAGCCGCGCCCGCACTCCGCACGCGCCAAGGTGGCGACGCTCGAAGCGTCGCTCTACATGCGCAACCAGCTGCTGCGCGACACCGATTGGGCGAGCATGGCGCATGGCCTCGAGGTGCGCGTGCCCCTTGTGGACCACGTGCTGCTGCGCACGGTCGCGGCCGTGTCGTGCTTCGGCATCGCCTCGAAGGCCGCGCTCACGCTCGCTCCATCGCAGCCCCTCCCTGCCACCGTCATTGCGAGAGCCAAGACCGGCTTCACGACGCCCATTGCGCGCTGGCTGCAGGCTGGCAGCTCGTGCTTCTCGCAGGTGGCGCCGGCGCGTCGAGTTCCGCCGACGGCGCACTGGTCCCGGCAGTGGGCGGAAAGGCTTGCCGCGGCATGAGAGGCGCACTCACGCGCTCCGGCACTTCGCCGCTGCCTCAGCGCCCTGAGGAGCGCAGCATTACCCCTTCGGGCCCCGCGCCGGCGAGCCGCGACCTGCGGGTCTTGATGCTCGCGAGCGATGCGCACGGCGGCTTCGGCGGCATCTCCCAGTACAATCGCGACGTGCTCGAGGCGCTCTCAGGGCTCGACCGGGTCGCCGAGGTCGTGGTCCTGCCGCGGGCCGTGCGCGAGCCCGTGATCGCCGCGCCTGCAAAGGTCCGCTACGACCTCGCCGGCGCTGGAGGCCTCCTGCCGTTTCTCGCGCGCAGCGCTGCGCAAGGTCTGGCCGGTGGCCGCCTCCACCTGGTGTATTGCGCCCATATCAACCTCATGCCCGTCGCGGCTCTCATCGCGCGGGCGCGGCGGATACCGCTCGTCCTCGCCATCTATGGCATCGATGCCTGGCAGCGCCCCGCCAGCCGTCTAGCGACGGCCAGCCTCCGCGCGGCCGACCTCGTGATCTCGATCAGCCAGATCACGCTCGACCGCTTCCGGGCCTGGAGCGGCGGTCCCGGCGCGGCAGCAGTCGTGCCGAACGCCATTCGCCCGCAGTGCTACGGACCAGGTCCCAAGGCTGCGGACCTGGTCGAGCGCCACGGCCTCGCCGGGCGCAAGGTCATCATGACGCTCGGGCGGATGTCCCCGACGGAGCGCTACAAGGGCTTCGACGAGGTGATCGGCGTCCTCCCGCGCTTGCGGGCGGCGGAGCCCGGCATCGTCTATCTGGCGGCCGGCGACGGCGATGACCGCCCGCGGCTCGAGGCCGAGGCGCGGCAGGCAGGTGTTGCCGACATCGTCATCTTCCCCGGCCGCATCCCGGACGCGCGCAAGGCGGACTACTACCGCCTGGCCGACGCTTACGTGATGCCGAGCTCGGGGGAGGGTTTCGGGTTCGTCGTCCTCGAGGCGCTCGCCTGTGGCGTGCCCGTCGTCGCGAGCGCTGCGGACGGGACCCGCGAAGCGGTCCTGGACGGCACCCTGGGTGCAGTGGTCGACCCCGGTGACCCCGCGGCACTGCAGACCGCGATCCAGACGGCCCTGAGGCAGCCCAAGCGCGTGCCCCGTGGACTTGAGTTCTTCTCGTTCGAAAATTTCGCGGCGCGTCTCGGGCTGGCCCTGACGCGCGTCGTCGACATCTAACGCTGCCAGCGATGCCGAAACGCGCCCTCATCTGCGGTATCTCGGGCCAGGACGGCGCTTACCTTGCCCGGCTCCTCCTCTCCAAGGGCTATGAGGTGACCGGCACGTCGCGCGATGCCCAGGTTGCCTCGTTCGCCAACCTTGACCGGCTGGGACTGCGTAGCAAGGTCGCGCTCGAATCCATGGTGCTGACGGACTTTCGCAGCACGCTGCAGACGCTCGACAAGGTCAAGCCGGACGAAGTCTACAACCTGGCCGGCCAGACATCCGTGGGCCTCTCGTTCCAGCAGCCCGTCGAGACCATGGAGAGCGTCAGCCTCGGCTGCCTCAACCTGCTCGAGTCGATACGCTTCCTCGGCCGCGACATCCGCCTCTACAATGCCAGCTCGGGCGAATGCTTCGGCGACACGGCGGGCCAGGCTGCCGACGAGGAGACGCCGTTCCGACCGCGCAGCCCCTACGCCGTCGCCAAGGCAGCCGCCCACTGGGCCGTGGTCAACTACCGCGAGGCCTACGGCATTCACGCCTCGAACGGCATCCTCTTCAATCACGAGTCGCCGCTCCGGCCGCAACGGTTCGTGACCAAGAAGATCGTCGCCGCGGCCTGCGCGATCCGGCGTGGCGCGCGCGTGCCTCTGCGGCTCGGCAACATCGAGGTCTGCCGCGACTGGGGCTTCGCGCCGGAGTACGTCGATGCGATGTGGCGCATGCTCCAGCTCGCGACGCCGACCGACCTCGTCATCGCCTCAGGACGCACCAGCAGCCTGAGCGATCTCGTCGCGGCGGCATTCGCCGAGGTCGACCTCGACTGGGCCCAGCATGTCGAGGTGGACGAGAGCCTCAAGCGCCCGTCCGACGTCATGTACAGCGCCGGCAATGCGCAGAAGGCGCTCCGGGTGCTCGGTTGGCGGGCGGAGCGCGGCATGCGGGACGTCGTGCGCATCATGGTCGAGGACGAGCTTGCCTCGAGGCCGGGAGGCTTCGCGTGATCGGCCGCACTTTCGCGCACTACCTCGCGGTTCTGGCTGGACGCGCGCTGCCCCGGACGCAGACCACCCCGGCCGAGCGTGATCTCCTGGCACAGCTGCTGCCCGGGCGAAGGCACGTCGTCGAGATCGGCGTATTCGAAGGTTTCACCACGCGCATTCTCGCCGAGCGCTCCGACCCTGCCGCGAAGGTGTACGGTGTCGATCCATTCTTCACCGGCAGACTCGGCGTCTCGTGGGGCCTCGAGATCGCATCGGCCTACAACCGACGGCACCTCGCCAGCGGCAAGCTCCGTCTGGTGCGGACGCTCAGCACGACCGTGGGTCACGAGGTCCCGAAGACGGTCGACTACGTGTTCATCGACGGCGACCATTCGCTCGCCGGCATTGCGGCCGACTGGGCCTTCTGGAGCAACCGCCTGGCGCCCGCGGGCATCATCGCGCTCCACGATACGCTCCTCGTGCCGGGTCGGGCGAAGGCCGCCGAGCTCGGCAGCCATCAATATTTCCGCAGCCACATCCGGCACGACGCGCGTTTCGAGATCATCGCCCAGCAGGATTCCCTGGCAGTCCTGAGAAAGCTCTGACGGCAGGGCGCCATGTCGCTCTACTTTGTTCCCAGCACTGTCGAGGAGGTCCGGCTGCAGTCGGTCGCGCGCGAAATGGCCCGCGCCGGGACCAGTGTGGCGATCAGACCCGGGCGTGCGGGCCATCTGTGGATCGGGCACTCACCGGAGCGGTTCGGGCCGGCGGAAGACAAGCAGACGGGAGTGCGCGCGATATCATCGGGCCGGCTCGTCTGGTCGGCGCCGGACTGGGTACGCGCGGCACGTCTGCCCTACAGCGGCGGGTTGGCCAACCGGTTGATGCTCGAGCGCTATCTCGTGTCCGGTCCCGCAGCGGTGGCTCCCTACAACGGGTCGGCCGTCGTCGTGATATACGATCCGAGAGACGGCAAGACACATATTTGGACCGACCAGTTCGGCTATCACCCCTGCTTCATCTACAGGGCAGACCAAGCCGGCCATTGCATCGTGACGACGTTTCCCGATGCGCTCCTGGCCGACCCTGCCACCCGGGTCTCTTATGATGTCGTGTCGATGGCCGAATTTGTCCGCGGGTGGCGCGCCACCCCGCACAACACCTACTTCGCCGAGGTGAAGCACGCGGGTGCGGCGAGCCATGTCACCGTCGACACGACGAACGGACGTATGGCCAGGCGAACGTACTGGACGCCTTTCCAGGACGAGTTCTTCTCGTCTCTGCCCGAAGCCACGGAGGCCCTTGCCGCGGCGGTCCAGACTGCCATCGCGGAGCGGACGGCGATTGCCGAACGTCCCGTCATATTCATCAGCGGCGGAGCCGATTCGCGCGTGCTGCTCTTCTGCGCCGCCGACCGGTCTCGCGTCGTCGCAGTCAATCTTTACGAGCACCAGGCGCGGGAGACCCAGGTTGCGCAGGAGCTTTGCGCGAAGGCCGGTTGCAGGTTCGTCGCCTTCCAGCGCGACAACGATTTCTACCCGCGTCTCCTCCCCGAGATCGTGCGCTGGTCGGGCGCCATGTGGTCCGCGGAGGACGCCCACTATCTCGGGTTCGCGGGCCGCGTGGCGGACCTCGATGCCGACCTGGTGATGACCGCCTGTACGACAGACTGGGTCTTCAAAGGCTACGGGCTCGAGAAGCAGCACATTTCGCTTCTCGGCAAAAACCTGCCTTTCCTCAGCTATGGCAACCGGAGGGTCGACGGATTTCTGCCGAACGCCCCATTGCGAGCACCGCCGGCGTTGGCTGCGGCCATCGACGAGCGCATGGCGGCATGGTTTGCCGGCTGCCCCGAGACCTTATCGAGCCCCCGAGACCGCCTGATCGTCGAGGATCGCCGCATCCGCCCGGCCGCCTACACCGTCTCGGTCTCCGGCCCGACCATGTATCGGATCTTTCCCTACGACGCATTCCTGGCCGACTCCCGGATCGCGGACTGCTACAGCCGAACGCATCCGGACTGGAAACTCAATCGGGAGCTCTGGGGAAAGGTTGCCGCAAAGCTGTGCGCGGCCGCCGGCCGGATCGTGGACGCCAATTACGGCTGGCGTGTCGATGCGTCGCGATACGAGAAAGCCGCCGTATTCGCCGCCGGTTGGTTCGGAAGGCGGCTGAAGGTCCGCGGTGATACTGGCGCGCCGTCCGCCGACCGGCCGCCGTCCTCGGGGTCGTGGCCTGACTACGGCTGGTACGCGCTGCACAGCGCGACGCTCAAGAACATGTGGGCTTCGGTCACGAGCGAAGAGCGGGAGCGCATGCAGGTGATCACGGGGGCCGATCCCTTCCGCAAATCGCTCGCCGAATGGGCAAGCGACGGCAGTCAGCTGTTCCGGCTGCTCACCCTTCTCAATCATTGGCGTGAGACCGAGCATCGGCGGGCGCGAGCAGCAAGCGCTGTTCCACAGCCGCTGGCGGTGTAGGGAATCCTGCAGCAGTGACCGCACTGGCTCCCGTCCGCAGAGCGCTGCGCCCGATGAAGCGACTGGTGACCAGGGCCCGCACGCGGCTCGCCGAGCTGCCGCATTTGCTCGAGAGGCCACGCGTCGGCAGCGCCGCGTGGCTCGTGAGAACCGAGGTAGCCTACGGCGGCCTCGTCACAGGGGTCGCCCGCCGCAAGGTGAGCCCGCACGACAGCCGCAGCCCCGCCGAGCTCGCCGTCGGCGGCATGATCGGCGGCGACCGCATGCTGCACCACGGCTATGCGCCGGCCTACGCGCGCCACCTTGCCCCCTTCCTCAGCGCCGACGGGCTCGTGCTTGCCGAGTTCGGCATCCTGGAAGGTAGCGGACTCGCGATCTGGTGCGACCTGTTTCCCGATGCCCGCATCCTGGGGTTCTATATCGATCTCACCCATTTCGAGCGCAACCGGCCGACGCTCCTGCGGCGCGGCGCGTTCAAGCGCAATCAGCCCCAGCTTCACGAGTACGACCAGCTGGTCGACGGTACGCGATCGCTGGCAGACGCGCTCCGCGGGGACACGCTCGACGTCGTCATCGACGACGGCCTGCACACCCTCGACGCCATCCTCACCACGTGGCGCTCGGTGCGGCCGCATCTGTCACCGCGGTTCGTCTATTTCATCGAGGACTACCACGGCCTGCTCGACCAATGCGGCAACGAGTTCTCCGGTCTCGACTGCACCACCAGCGGCATGCTGACGGTGATCAGCTCGGGCGTGCCCGCCGGCGCGGAGCAGCGCGAGCCTCGGGGGGCCGACGCATCGCCAGGCTCGCAATGAGCTCGATCGGGGCGCAGCTGCTGAGCCCTTCCGCCATGGCAAGACGAAAGCTCGAATGTCGCTGATCGAGAACGCGAGGTCCCTTGCAAGTCACCTTCGCTCTCGCGTTGCCGGCAACGTTCGCAACGCAGACCTCGATGTGCTGCCGGAGGAGGATGCGGAATTTTCCGCGATATGAAATGAATGCCGCCCCTGCACGATGACCTCGTTTGCGCGCGGCCTGGCCCTGTTCCGATCCGTGCGATACCTCGTCGAGAACGACATTCGCGGAGATATCATCGAGTGCGGCGTGTGGCGCGGCGGCTCGTGCATGATCGCGATGGCCGCGCGGCGCCGCTTCGGCGCCATGGACCGCCGCGTGATGCTTTTCGACACCTTCCAGGGAATGACCGAGCCTGGCGCAGAGGACGTCGACCTGATGGGGACCTCAGCGGAAACCATCTTCTGCTGCGCCTCGACACCGACTTCTACGACAGCACCAACATAGAGCTGGACATCTTGTATCCCCATCTCTGCGACAAAGGGGTCTTGATCATCGACGACTACGGGCATTGGCAAGGCGCTCGCAGAGCGGTCGATGAGTACATGGCCAGCCTGAGAGCGGCGGGGCACGCACCCATGTTGAACATCATCGATTATACAGGCCGCCTCGCCGTCAAGGTCGGCAAGTGCTCGACGCTCGACAGCCGCGAGAGTCGAACCGCGTCATGAGCGCAGCTGCTGAGGCGGGCGGCCCCGCCCGCACATTCGGCGCGTCCGCCAGGGCTTCCGTCCTGTGGGGCGGCGGGTTCACCCTGTTCAGGGACGTGCTCCAGTTCGCAACCTTGATCGTGCTCGTGCGGCACGTCATGCCCGACGACTATGGCCGCGCCGCGCTCGCGCAAACAATCCTCGGGCTCTTGTCGGTTGCCTCGTTCTCGACGTGGTCTCTCCACGCCCTGCAGGCGCGGGATCCCGCCAAGGTCGAGTGGCAGTCTCACTTCGCGGCAGCAGCCGTCATCAACGGAGCGCTGGTTCTCGTCACGCTCGCGGTGGCCGGCCTCCTTTCGCTCACAGCTCGCTGGGCGGCTGCGTCGCTGCCACTCGCGGCTCTGTCCCTCGTGCTGGTTGTCGAGATTCCGGGAGCTCTGCGCATTCGGATGGCGCAGGTGACACATGACTGGCTCCGCTTCCGGTTGCTGCTCATCTCGGGCAGCCTCCTCGGCTGCTCCGCCGGCATCGTGATCGCCATGCTCGGCGGCGGGGTGTGGGCCTTGGTCGTGCAGCCGGTGCTGCTCGGCCTTCCGGCGGCCGTTGACCTGATCTTCATCGCGAGGTGGCGGCCCGACTGGTCCTGGAGCTGGCGGCGCTATCGCGAGACGGCGCACTTCGCCGTCGCGCGCATGGGCGGCGGAGCCATGTTCAATGGCCGCCAGATGCTCGAGCAGTCCGTGCTGACCGGCACATTCGATTTTGCCGCGCTTGGCGTATTCACCCGCGCCATGGGCCTTGCCATGCTCGTTGCCGGACGGCTCGGAGCCGTTTGCATCGGCGCGCTCTATCCCGTCATCACCCGCTCCGAGCCGCGCTCGGCGCAGTTCCGGCGCCAGGCAAGTCTCGTCACGAGGGGTGTCGTCTGGGCGACCTTTCCCGCCGCGGGCGTCCTCGCGCTCGCTGCGCCAGATATCTCGAACCTCCTCTACGGCCCGAGGTGGGATGCCGTCATCCCGCTCCTGCCGCTCGCTGCGGCTGCGACAGGCCTTGGCGGAATTGCCGGCACGGCGGGCAGCCTGTTGCTAGCCAACGACGAGAGCCGGGCTTGCCTGGCGATCGATGTCGTCTCGGCCGTCCTCGGCACCGTGCTCGCGCTCTTGGTCATCCCGATGGGAATGGGGATCTACCTCGCCGCGCTCATGGCACACGGCACGGTCGTGCTCGGCCTGGCAGTCTCCCTGCTCACCAGGACCTGCGGAATCGATCGCGCGGGGCTCGTGGATGCGTTCCTGCCGGCCATCGTCGCGGCGGTGACGGGCGCGGCAGCGGCAATCGCGGCGCGCGGGGCGGTCGAGGCGAGCGCCATTGCGCCGGTGCGGATCCTCGTCGTGGCGGGGCTGTTCTGCGCCGTCTACGTCACCGTGTTGCGGGTCGCATTCGAGAAACCGTTCCGCGAGCTGCTCGCGGTTGCGCCCGGCGGCCGGCGGCTCTCCGCAGCGTTTGCTCTCACGCCGGGCGCGGTCTGAGCACCCGACAAACCGGCACGAACGTGGCGATCACGAGCAAAGCGAAGCTGGCCGCAAACCAGGCCCTGCGGAGCGTGAACCTGAGGATCGACACGCTGACCGCAGAAGCGCGAGAGGCGGCACGGATCGAAGCGTTGCGCCAGCGCGGTTATTTCGACCGGCCGGCCTTCCCCCTGCTGCCCGCATTCGCTGAGTTCGTGCCGGACGCTCTTGCTGCGGCCCTGGCGAGATATTCGCTCGACCTCGACGCGTTGATGCGCGGCGCGGCGCAGCCTGGCGGCTACGATCCCGCAAACCCCTTCTTCAGATCCCCGGATGCGGAGATCCTCTACCTGATGGTCCGCTCGCTCGCCCCGCGCCGGATCGTGGAGGTCGGCAGCGGCAACAGCACGCGCATCATTCGCCAGGCGATCGCCGACGGAGGATTGTCGGTGGAGCACGTCGCCATCGACCCGGCGCCGCGCTCCGACATCGCCGGCCTCGTCGACCGCATGCACCTCTCCCGTTTCGAGGATGCGCCGGCCGGGCCGCTTCTTGCCGAGCTCGAGGCTGGCGACATCCTGTTCATCGATTCGAGCCACGAGGTCAGAGTCGGCAATGACGTGGCGCGGCTCTTTTGCACCACCCTCCCTGCCCTTGCGGACGGCGTCGTCGTCCACGTGCACGACGTGTTCCTGCCCTTCGACTATCCCGTCCCGTTCTGCACCGAGTGTCCAGGCTGGGGCGAGCAGTACCTCCTGCAGCTCTTGCTCCAGCGCGCCCGTCACGAGGTGCTCTGGCCCGGCTACTACCTCCAGAAGCTGAGGCCCGAGACCGCCGAGCGGCTGCCCTTCCTGGCCGCCGGCAGGGCGCAGAGCCTATGGTTCAGGATACGGTATCGATGATGACCTGTTGCCCTCCCGTGATGGCTCCTTGGGAAGCGAACGCGGCTGACGCCATCACGGTACGCGACAGGGCGAAGGCGACCCGCATTTCTGCGGGCCGACTGCCATGAACCTGCGACACGCCGTCTTGCGGGGCCTTCATGCCACCCCGAGATTTCGCGGCCGCGACAGGCTCATGAGTGCCATTTCAGCGAGCTTCCTGCCCCGCGCCGAGCGCCTGCATGACGGCCTGCTCATGGACGTTGATGCAGCCGAATGGGGGCAACTCGCGATCCTGACGGCCGGCGCGACCGAGCCCGCAACCCTTGCGCTCTTTGAGAGGCTGCTGCGGCCGGGAGACACGGTATTGGACGTCGGCGCTCACGTCGGGCTTCACGCCCTCGTCGCCGCCCGGGCCATCGGCGAAGCGGGCAGCATCTACGCCTTCGACCCGCAGCCGTACAATGCCGACCGCATATGCCGCAACGCAGAGCTCAACGGCCTGCAGAACCTCACGGTCGTCTGTGCGGCCGCGGGCGAGCGCGACGGCTTCCTGCGCGTGCCGTTCCAGAGCCTGCGGGACCGGTCGCGGCTGTCGCTGGCGCAAGCCGGCCCGAACGATCTGGTCACCTCTATCGAAGTGCCGATTCGGAGGCTCGATACGTTCATGCGTGAGAACGACGTCTCCGGAGCGAAGCTCGTCAAGATCGACGTCGAAGGATACGAACTGGAAGTGATCCGCGGCCTCGGCGATCGATTGAGCGCCGTCGCCAACCTCGTGTTCGAGGTGCTCGAGGATGTCGATGTCGAGAGGACGCGTCGCGTGATCGACGTCCTCACGGCAGCGGGTTTCCTGCTGCGAGACGTCGAGGGAAACTCCTGGAGCCTCGGGCAGCCTCTCCCCGAGAAGAACGTATGGGCGGCGCTGCGCTGACCGCGGTCCGGATTGAAACCGGTAATGGGCGCGAACCAACTCGGGCGTTGCCCCCGCTCGCCAAGGTCTGCCTGATCACGCCCCTGCACCCATCCGGGAATCCGAGGCTCGTCAAGGAGGCGGATGCACTGTCCGCTGCGGGGTACCAAGTCGAGGTCATCGCCCCCGAGTTCTCGCGCCAGTGGCGGGCCGCGGACGAGGAGTTCCGCGATCGTGCGTGGCGCATCGTTGCCCGGCCCCACTTCGGTCCGGAATCTCCACCGAGGCTGCGCGTCCTGGAGTTGGCAAGGCGATGCCTCGCTGGGATAGCAGCGAAGAATTTCCATCTCCGGCACCCCGCCGTCGTTCGAGCCGCCTGGCATCCTGTCGCACCCGCTCTCGTGGTCGCCGCTCGAAGTGTTAAGGCGGATCTCTACATCGCCCACCTCGTCGCGGCGCTGCCAGCGGCGGCCATCGCCGCGGGCGAGCACGGCGCCATCTACGGGTTCGACGCCGAGGATTTTCATCTCGGCGACCCGCCGTCCTCGCCCCACCACGAATACGAGCGCCGTCTCACGCGCGCGATCGAAGGCGCGCATCTGCCCGGCTGTTCCTACATGACGGCGGCCTCGCCGCTGATTGCGACCGCGTACGCAGAGGCCTACGGCATACCGGCCCCGCACGTGCTGCTGAACGTGTTTCCTCGCGCACGAGCCGTAAGCAGGCCGACGCCTGCCGGAGTCTGCAAGCCCGGACCCTCCGTCTACTGGTTCTCCCAGACCATCGGACCGGGACGCGGCCTCGAATGCGCAGTGCGCGCTATCGCCGCTGCGCGATCCAGGCCGCACCTCTACCTGCGCGGCAATGCTGCGGCGGGTTACCGGCACCGCATCGAGCGTCTGGCGGGAGAGGAGGGCGTGGAGGATCGCGTGCACATCCTGCCGATGGCCAACCCGTCGCAGATGGAGGAACTGGCCTCCCCCTATGACGTCGGCCTGTCCGGCGAACCGGGCGGAACGCCGAACAACCGGATGGCGCTCGGCAACAAGCTCTTCAGCTACATGCTGGCCGGCTTGCCCATCGCCATGTCGGCGACTCCAGCGCACGAAGCGTTTGCGCCGCAGCTGGGCTCCGCCGCGCGACTCTATCCGATCGACGACGCCTCATCACTGGCACGCATCCTCGACAGGTGGCTTCTGGACCCGGCCGCGCTTGCCGAGGCAAGGCGCACCTCGTGGGAGCTCGGCCAGAAGCGCTTCAATTGGGATCTCTCCAGCGGGGATTTCCTGAGCACCATACGGCATGCGCTGGGCGGGCGCCGCTGCCACGGCCATTAGGCTCGAAAAGCCACCCCTCTCATGCCCTCTGTGCTGAACGCGATGCTGAGGACAATCCCCTGGGATTGGAGGCACCGCATCAAATCGATACCCGCAGTTGCGCACCTTCAGAGGCATCTCCTGTCCGCCCTCCTCGACGGCCGGGAGTTCACGCACACGGTCGATGCCGGGCCGGCCAAGGGCATACGCTTCCGCATCCGGCTGCCCGAGGACAAGGGGATCTGGACCGGCACCTATGAGCTCGATTTCGCCAAGCGACTGGCGGCCTCGGTGCGGCAAGGCGCGGTGGCCTACGACATCGGCAGCTGGCACGGCTTCTTTGCGGGCGTGATGGCGGCCCAGGGAGCGCGCGAGGTGATCGTGTTCGAGCCGCTTCCTGCCAACGCGGATCGCATCCGGGCTCTGATCGCGCTCAATCCCGACCATTCCATCTCGCTCTACCCGGTCGCCGTCGGCGACCGTGATACGGAGATGGATCTCGTCGTGATGCCGGAAACGAGCATGGCAAAGCTGGCAGCAAGCGAATTCCAGCCGGCAGTCACGTCGCCGCGGCGCATCCGCACGCGCGTTCGCAGCATCGACAGCATGGTGCAGTCGGGCGAGGCCCCGCCGCCGGCCCTGGTCAAGATCGACGTGGAGGGGGTGGAACTGCTCGTCCTCCAAGGTGCCCGCGAGACGCTGCGCACCCATCGCCCGGAGATCTTCGCCGAGATCCATTCCGCGGCGCTGCTGGAATCATGCACGTGCTTCCTCGCGGAGGCGGGCTACCGGATCGAGCTGCTGGATGCCGAGCCGGCCGCGGCGCGTGCGACGGGCATCCACCAGATCCGGGCCTCTGCGGGAACGGCTGCATGAGCCGGACGGCGATCATCGTCTCGCCCTACTTCCCGCCCTCGACGCTCGCCGGCGTGCACCGCGCACGCCATCTGGCCAAGCACCTCCCGGCCGCGGGCTGGACGCCCATCGTGGTCTGCGTCGACGAGGCCCATCACGAGGAGCGGCTCGACCCCGGGCTGGCGTCGCTGGTGCCGCCCTCCGTCGAGGTAGTGAAAGTAGGCGCATTGCCCGCCTGCCTCACGCGGCCGCTCGGCGTCGGCGAGATCTCGCTGCGGGCGTGGGCCCCATTGCGGCGGGCGCTCTTGCGCCTGCTGACCACCCGGTCGGTCAGCGCCATGGTCATCACCGGATCGCCCTATTATCCGATGCTGCTCGCGCGCGAGATCAAGGCGCGGTTCAACGTGCCGGTGGTGCTCGACTTCCAGGACCCATGGGTCTCCGCATGGGGCGCGAGCCGGCCGGCTGCCAGCAAGGACGGGCTGTCGCATCGGTTGGCAACGCTCCTGGAGCCGCGGGCGCTCCGCGCCGCCGACCACATCACCTCGGTCTCCGCCATCCAGAACAGCGAGATGGCGGCCCGCTACCCCTGGCTCGACCGCAGCCGCATGTCGGCGATCCCCATCGGCGGCGATCGCGAGGACTTTGAGCACCTGCGCGCGTTAGAGATGGCGACGGTCGATCCCGGAAACAGGAGGGAGCTTGTCGACCTCTGGTATATCGGCTCGTTCTGGCCAGCGGCCGAGTTGCCGGTGCGAGCCATCCTGCGCGCCGTCGCCATGCTCCGGTCCCAGCATCCACACGTCGCGCGCCGGGTTCGGCTCAATTTTGTGGGAACCGACGCCACGGCCGGCGGCAATACCTGCCACATACGCAAGATCGCCGAGGAGGAGGGAGCGGGCGCCCATGTGCGCGAGAAGCCATCGCGCCTCCCCTACCTTGCGGCCCTCGGCCTCATGGCACGCGCCGACGGCATCCTCCTGATCGGCTCGGTCGAGCCTCACTACACGGCGTCCAAGATCTATCCGGCGCTGATGAGCGGCCGCCCGTTCCTGTCGCTGTTCCATGCCTCCAGCAGCTCTCACCAGATCCTCGCCGCCGCTGGCGGCGGCATCGCCCATTCGTTCCGGAGCGCCGCCGAGCTCGACAGCCTGGTGCCGGAGCTTGCGAAAAGCTTGTCGAGACTGGTCCAGGCACCTGAGCCGCTCGGATCGGTGGACCCGCGCGCCTATGCGCCCTACGAGGCCCGAGCCATCGCAGCGCGTTACGCGCAGATCTTCGATTCTATCGCATTGCGCTGCGAGCCAGTCGCTCGGTTGGCGTGACCCCATGCGCCTTGCCATCGTCACCTCGCATCCAATCCAGTACCAGGCGCCGCTCTTCCGCGAGCTTGCCCGCAGGATCGACGCTCGCGTCTTCTTCGCGCACCGCGCGAGCGGTCAGGACCACGCGCGGGCGGGCTTCGGCTTCGGGTTCGACTGGGACGTCGACCTCCTGTCGGGCTATGAGCACCGTTTTCTCGGCAACGTGGCGCCGGAGCCCGGGCTCCACCACTTCGCGGGCTGCGACAACCCCGAGATCTCCGAGCAGCTGCAGCGCGGAGCCTTCGACGCCCTCCTCGTCACGGGATGGCACCTCAAGTGCTACTGGCAGGCCATCTGGGCCGCCAAGCGCCGGGGCATCCCGGTGATGGTGCGCGGCGACAGCCATCTCGCAACGCCGCGTGGGCGCCTCAAGCGGGCCGGCAAGGCCGTCGTCTACCCGGCCGCGCTACGCGTATTCGATGCCGCGCTCTATGTGGGGGAATGGTCGCGGCGCTACTGGCAGCACTACGGCTATCCGGCGCATCGGCTGGTGTTCTCGCCCCATTGCGTGGACAACGCCTGGTTCGCTGCACGAGCCACCGAGGAAGCGGGAGCCAGGCTGCGCGCGGCCCATGGCATAGAGCCCAACGCCAAGGTTGTGCTGTTTGCCGGCAAGCTCGTTCCCTTCAAGCGCGTAACGGACGCGGCACTGGCTGCGGGAATTCTGAGCGGCCAGCAACGGCCCGTGACGCTCATGATCGCGGGCTCCGGACCATCGGCCGACGAGCTGACAACAGTGGCCGGTGCCGCTGGCGTAAGGCTGCTCCACCTCGGATTTTGCAATCAGACGGCCATGCCACAGGCTTACGCCGCCGCCAACGCGCTCGTACTGCCTTCGGAGCATGAAACCTGGGGCCTCGTCGCCAACGAATCCTTGGCCTGCGGCACACCGATCATCGTTTCGGACGCGTGCGGCTGTGCAGCGGACCTGGCGGCGGATGGCGCAGCGGGACGGATCGTACCGGTCGGAGACATCTCGACCCTGGCTGCGGCGATGCTCGATCTCCTCGATCATCCGCCTGCAAGGGAGGTCATCGCCGACAGGATCGCCCGCTACAGCCCTGCGGCCGCCGCTGACGGGATCATCGAGGCCGCCGGCCGCGTGACACGGCGGAGCGCGGCGTGAACGGGGAGGCAAAGCCGCGCATCATGGCGCTGTTCGGCTCTGCGGTCGTCTTCGGGCAGGAGCGCGGCAACATCGAAGCGCTCGCCGCCCTCGAGGCGCGCGGCTGCGAGGTGCTCTGCCTGATCCGCAACGAGCCGTGGTCCGTCACCGTTCCCCAGGCGCTCGATGCCCGCGGCCTCGCCTGGTGCAAGGTCCCCTACATCGAGCACTGGCAGCCGGGCCGGCTCCCCTGGGTCGTCTTCCGCAACCCAATCGCCTTCATGATCGCGAACTGGAAGTTCGTGCGCATCGCGCGCGCCTTCCGGCCGACGCACATTCACGCGTTCAACGCTCTCTTCACCTCCAATTTCCTGGTCGGCCTAAAGATCCTCGGTGTGCCGATGGTGTACCGGGCAGGCGACGAGCCCACCGTCCATCGTTGGATCTGGCGCGTCATGTGGCGCTTCGTTGTCGGCCGAACCGACAGGTTCGTGGCGAACTCGAGGTTCGTGGCGCGTGCGCTGACAGGCAACGGCGTGCCCGGGGATCGCATCTCGCTCATCTACAATGCTCCGCCAGCGCGCGGCACAGCACCGATGCCCTCGACCGCGCTGCCCGCACGCCCAGGACTCCGGTTCATTACCTTCGTGGGGCAAATCGCCGAGCACAAGGGTCCGCATATCCTGGTGGAGGCATTTGCCCAGCTCGCGAACGACTTCCCCGAGGCGTACCTGCTGATCGCCGGGCGGATCTCGGAGTGGCGGGGAGACTGGTGGGGACAGGCCTTGCGCGACCGCGCCGGCGCCGACCCGCTTCTGGCGGGGCGCGTGACGTTTCTGGGCCAAGTCGACTACGTACCCGCGCTGCTCGGGCTGACGGAGGTCCACGTTGCTCCCTCCATCTTCGACGACCCCTCGCCCAACGTGGTGATGGAGGCCAAGCGGGCCGCCTGTCCCTCGGTCGTGTTCGCGAGAGGCGGCCTGCCCGAGCTGGTCGAGGACGGCGTGGACGGCCTCGTCTGCACCGAGCCCACGGCCGAGGCCCTGGCGGCTACCCTGCGTGCCTATCTCGAGGACCCGGCGCTCGCGCGCCGCCATGGACAGGCGGCGCGGGCGTCGCTTGCGCGCCTCGGCGTCGACGGCTTCGAGCAAGCGTGGGTGACAGTATACCGCTCGACCTCGCGCGCTCCGGCCGACGGCACCCGCGCCCACCTGCGGCGCACACCGCCTCGCCTCCTGCCATGAGGACCGCGCTCTCCAGCACCCGCTTGCCCCCGCTCCTGCTGCCGGGCGCGATCACCGGCTATCTCCTGCTCGGGCTCGGAAACAATAGCGGGCTCGCCCTCGCGGCCATGGCCGTCCTAGTCGTCGGGTGTGCCCTCTTGTGGCGACCGGGCGAGCCCCCGATCCTGCTCTACATCTTTGGCTTTCAGTGGCTGCAGGCGGCCATCGGCATCTTTCACGCCAACCTGAAGGGGCTGACGATCAACGAGCTGGCATTGCAGGAGAACGCGCCCGGCCATACGGATCTTGCCACGATGCTGTGCCTGATCGGGCTGGTTCTCCTCGCCGTCGGCATGCGCATCGGGGCGGGTCCCCAGCGGCTGTTCGACATCCGGCTGGCTTCGAGCGTGGTCGCGAGACGCCCCCTCCTCGTGTGGTTCAAATTGCTCGCGGTCGCCTGGCTGATTGCCACCCTGGCCCAGCATCTGGCACCTCTCCTGCCGGGACTTTCACAGCCGCTCCTAGCGTTGGCCAACTTGCAATGGGCATTCTTCTTCATCGCAACGTACGCGACTTTCTCGAGGGCCGACGCAAGCAAGACATTGTGGCTGATCGCCTTCGCTTTGGAGCTCGCAGGCTCGCTCGGCGGCTACTTCTCGAGTTTCAGGAGCGTATTCTTGTTCACCCTCATCGCCATCTTGGCCGCCGGCGTCAGGCTCAGACCGGCGCAGCTGCTGGCTGTCGGCGCGGTGTTCGCGGTGATGGTGATGCTCGGAGTGGTCTGGACGGCGGTCAAGGTCGAGTACCGCCCCTACCTCAGCGGGGGTGAGAACACCCAGACCGTGACGGTCGGCTACCTCGATCGCCTCGAGAAGATGGCGCAGATCGCGTCCAATCTTACCGGCAGCGACCTGTCGGACGCTGCCGACCGCATGATCGCCCGCATTGCCTACACGAACTTCTTTGGCAGCGCGCTCGACTATGTTCCGCAGATCACGCCGCATGAGAACGGAGCGTTGTGGCTCGATGCGATCGTGCGCCCGTTCATGCCGCGCATCTTCTTCCCCGAGAAAGAGGCTATCGATGAGTCGGCTCTGATGAACAGGTATACGGGCCTCGGCATGGCGGGAATCGAGCAGGGAACGCAGATCACGCTGGGTTACATGGGCGAGAGTTACGTGGATTTCGGCGAGTTTGGAATGATGGTGCCAATCTTCCTGTTCGGGCTCTTTCTCGGCGGCGCCTACCGCTGGGTCACAAACCATAAGAACTCGCGAGGCGTCCTCGGCATGGGGTTAGCGGCGGCCATTCTCATGACAGCCGACTCGCTCGGAGCCAGCACGGCGAAGCTGGTGGGAGCCCTGGTCGTCCAGTTGCTGATCGCGTGGCTATTCCTGCGGCTCGTGGTCCCGCGGTATCTGATCTGGCTGCGTGCCTAGGCGAACAACGGTGGCAGCCGCGAGCCTTCGCCCGCAGCCCGCATCCGCGCTGGATAGCGACGCGCGCCGCCTCGCCGGCCTCGATACGATTCGCTTCTTCTGCGCCGCGTGGGTGGTCATGGGACACGTCGGCCTTCCGCCCCTCCCAATCGGCCCAGGCGGCGCGACCACCACCCTCGGCTGGCTCGTACGAGGGGTTTACAACAACGTCGTCTCGGGCCCTGCAGCCGTGATCGTGTTCTTCATCATTTCCGGCATCTGCATTCACCTGCCGCACGCGAGCTGCAATCGCGTTCCCTCCCTCTGGGCTCATTTCGCGCGCAGATACATTCGCATCGTCCCACCCATGCTCGTCGCACTCCTCGTTGCCAGGCACCTGCTCGGGCTCAATCTGACGCTGTTCGAGAACTCGATCTTGTGGAGCCTGTTCGCGGAGCTGGTCTACTACACGATCTACCCCATCGTGCTGGCTGTCCGCCGCGCGGGAACGCCCTGGGACGCGCTCGTAGCAATAGCCCTTGCAGCTGCGTTCAGCGTTGCCGCGACCAACCCCTCCGCTGGCAACTACCCCTCGTTCGGGCTCTCTGGAAATTGGCTTCTGGGGTTGCCGTGCTGGCTGATCGGCTGCGCGGTTGCGGAGAGGATCGCCGCAAGCACCGACGGCCGCAGGGAACGCCCGCGTGTCCCCGTATGGACCTTGCGCGCCCTCATACTCCTGCTGGCCATGGGATGCAGCGTCCTCAGGTTCCATTCGCCGCTGGGCTACCCCTGGACGCTCAACCTCTTTGCTCTCGCGGGCGGCTTCTGGCTGCTCGCCGAGGTGCGCCACTTTGCGGTTGTACGACCGCTCGCGATCACAGAATGGGCCGGAAGCTGGAGCTACTCGCTGTACCTCGTTCACCTGCTGGCATTATCTTCCCTCACGCTGCTGCCGTTGCCGCAGATGCCGAGCTTGCCGCTCTGGGCCGCAAAAATGGGCTACGTGCTCGCATTTGCGCTGCTGTTCGCGTGGCTCGTGGAGTTCCCCTCGCACAAGCTTGCCCGGGTGGCCGCGCGGAGCCGCTCGCGCACCCTGGCAGGCGAGGTGGCCTGATCCCGCGAGCCAGCCCGGTCCGGGTCGGCTCACGGCAGGTTTCACGGTCCGTCTTGAAAGTCCTGCACGTCATTCCTTCGGTCTCTGCCGTCCACGGCGGGCCGAGCCGCGCGATTGCCACGATCGAGGCGGCCCTGGCTTCGGCCGGCGTGGCGATCACCACGGTGACCACCGACGACGACGGTCCCGGCCGCAGGCTTGCCGGCGACGCGCAGCCCGCCACGGCCAACGGTGCCGATCGCGTCTACGCGCGCAAGCAGCTCGAATTCTACAAGCTCGCGCCCGCGATCGTGCCCTGGCTGTGGCGCAACATGCGCAAGTTCGACATCGTGCATATCCACGCACTGTTCTCGTTCACCAGCCTCTGCGCCGGGCGGATCGCACGCATGCACAGGGTCCCCTACGTCGTCCGGCCCCTCGGCACGCTGAGCGCGTACGGTGTCACGCGGCGACGGCCCTGGCTGAAGCGCGGCTCGCTGGCGCTGCTCGAGCGCCCCCTCCTCCGGAGGGCAGCCGCCGTCCACTTCACCAGCGACGCCGAGCAGGAGGAGGCCCGCGCGCTGGGCGTGCGCTGCAACGGCGCGGTCGTTCCGCTCGCGGTGGAAGGCCTCGATGCTCTGGCCGCACTGCCCGTGCGCTGCGAGCGGCGTCCCAGGCGGTCGTCACCGCTCATTCTCTTCCTCTCGCGCCTCGACCCCAAGAAGAACCTGGAAAGCCTGCTTCAGGCTTATGCGGATCTCCTCCACACCCATCCCAATGCCCGCCTCGCCATCGCCGGCGACGGCCTGCCCGCGTATGTAGCTTCTCTTCACCAGCTCGCCGGCAGGCTCGGGATCGACCGTGGCGTGACCTGGCACGGTCACGTGGATGGTGCGGAGAAGACCGCGCTGTTCGCCTCTGCCGACATGTTCGTCCTCCCGTCGTTCTCGGAAAACTTCGGCATTGCCGCAGCCGAGGCGTTGGCAGCCGGCGTGCCCTGCATCCTGAGCCAGGGCGTGGCCATCGCCGAGCCGGCCGCGCGCGCCGGAGGTGCGCTCGTGGTCGCTCCGGAAGCGGAGGCGGTGCGTCAGGCGCTCATGCGTCTTCTCGATGATGCGGACCTGCGGCGCCTGATGGCCGTGCGCGCGCGCAGCCACGCAGAGGAGCTCTACTCCGCCACGACCATGGCTCGGCGGCTCATCGCCCTCTACACGGCGATCCTCGCAGACGGAAAGATCGCGGCATGAGCTTCCTCGATCAGGTGACGGTGCTGATCCTCACGTTCAACGAGGAGGCGAACATCGGGCGGACGCTGGACGCGCTTGCGCGCTTCCCGGAGGTCGTCGTGCTCGACAGCGGCAGCACCGATGCGACCCTCGACATCGTTGCGCGATATCCCAACGCACGCTGGCTGACGCGGGCCTTCGACAGCCATGCTGCGCAATGGTCCCATGGCCTGGCGGCGTGCGGGACCGGGCGCCCGTGGGTGCTGGCGCTCGATGCCGACTATGTTCTGCCTGCGGCGCTCGTCGAGGAGCTTGCGGCCTTGACGCCGGACACGGCGGCCTGCGGCTATCGCGCCCGCTTCCGCTACTGCATCTACGGCCGTGCCCTGAGGGGAACGTTGTATCCGCCGGTCGTTGTTCTCTATCGGCGGACCCATGCGCGCTACGTTCAGGACGGGCATACGCAGCGCGTCGTCGTGCATGGCGCCGTGATGCCTCTCCGCGCCCGCATCGACCATGACGATCGCAAGCCGCTCGCGCGCTGGCTCTCCTCGCAGCAGCGCTACGCCCGGCTCGAGGCCGACCATCTCCTCTCGACGCCGGCAAGGGAACTCGGCCGCAATGCCCGCATCCGGCGCATGGCGTGGCCGGCCCCCATCCTGGTGTTCTTCTACACGCTCATCGCCAAAGGCTGCCTGCTCGACGGCTGGGCGGGCTGGCTCTACGCCCTGCAGCGCACCATCGCCGAGACGATGATCGCACTGGAGATCATCGACCGGCGGCTGCGGCAGGGGTCCGCGCGCCTGGCCGCGCCGTCCGAGACACCTGCAACGCCACGGGAAGGGCCGGCGCAAGCGCCAACCTCGACGCACGGCATCGCCGAAACCTCGAAATTGTGCGACGTATGAGGAGCGGCTCTGCCGAGGCGGTCCATGGTGTCTGTCCCGTCGCCGGGCGGTGGCGAGCTGTGCGAGTTCGGAACGTGACGACCAACCTGGAAAAGTACGACCGGATCGCTCCCTTCTACGATCTGCTCGATCTGCCGTTCGAGCGGTGCCGCTATCGCGCCATCCGACCCCTGCTGTTCCGCGGCATGACCGGCCGGCTGCTGGACGCTGGCATCGGCACCGGACGCAATTGCGAGTTCTACCCGCCGGCAGCGACCGTCTCGGGTATCGACATCAGCCCGGGGATGCTGGCGCGAGCGCGCCGGCGCTGTCCGACGCTTGCGGCGGGCGGCAGGCTCTACCGGATGGACGTCACTGCATTGGAGTTCCCGACCGGCTCGTTCGATGCGGCAGTGTCGAGCTTCCTGTTCTGCGTTCTCCCCGACACGCTGCAACTCCCCGCGCTTCGCGAGCTTGGACGCGTGGTCAAGCCGGGCGGCCTCATCCGCCTGCTCGAGTACGTCCGGCCGCGGCGCACCCTGCGCTGGATCTCCTCGTGCATCTGGCAACCCTGGATCAAGTGGGCGTATGGGGCGAGCTTCGACCGTCATACGGAGCAGTATGTTCCCGCGGCCCGGCTCGAATTGCTGGAAAGCCGGTATGTCGTCGACGACCTTCTGAAGCTGCTCACCGTGCGCGTGCCCTCCCGCGAAGCAGTTTAGTGCAGTATCGGTATTACGACGCCGCGCCGACCTGGGCGAACAGCTACTTGTGGCCCGTGGTCCGCCGCGAGGCGCTCCGCCTCCTGCCGCCCGGCGGAGCAGGACATCCGACGGCGTTCGACCTCGGCTGCGGCAACGGTGCGACGGCGGGGATGCTGGCCGACCTCGGCTTCGCCGTCACGGGCATCGATACGTCGGAAAGCGGGGTCGCGTTGGCCAGGGCGGCTCATCCGGGCTGCCGCTTCGAGGTTGCAAGCGCCTATGACGATCTCGCGCGGCGATTTGGCCGCTTCCCGCTGGTGGTGAGCCTGGAGGTCATCGAGCACCTCTACGATCCGCGCGCTTTCGCACGGACGCTGCATAGCCTTCTCGAGCCTGGAGGCACCGCCATCCTCTCCACGCCGTATCACGGTTACGTCAAGAACGTCGCCCTGGCGGCGACGGGCAGGCTCGACGCCCATTTCACCGCGCTCTGGGACGGCGGCCACATCAAGTTCTTCTCGATCGCGACCTTGCGCGCGCTTCTCAGGGAGGCCGGCTTCGAGGACCCCCGCTTCGTTCGCGTCGGACGCATCCCGCCGCTGGCGAAGTCGATGGTGGCGATTGCGCGCAGGATCTGAGTCCGGCGCCCTCCAAAGCCGCCGAAATCTCGATCGGCTGTTCAGCGCGAGAGCTGCCTCATGCAGAGCTTCCAGTCATTGAGCGCGTACTCGAGCGGAGGCTTCTCCCGGGGGCGGTCGCGCCTCGTGGAGGCGGCATGGCTGGTCGTTCAATGGCTGCTCGTCGCATCGTGGGTTCCGGGCACGCGCCACCGCACCTTGCTGCTGCGCGCGTTCGGGGCCGGCATCGGCGCCGGCGTCGTCTTGAAGAGCGGATTGAGGGTCAAGTTTCCCTGGCGGCTGACGATCGGCGACCATGCCTGGCTCGGCGAGAGCGTCTGGATCGACAATCTCGCGCCGGTGACGATCGGCTCCGACTGCTGCATCTCGCAGGGCGCCTACATCTGCACGGGGAGCCACGACTGGTCGAAGAGGGCCTTCGATCTCGCGACCCGGCCCGTCCGCATCGGCGCGGGATCGTGGATTGCGGCCGGCTGCATCATCGGGCCGGGCGTGCGCGTCGGCGAGGGCGCCGTTCTGGGCCTCGGGAGCGTGGCCACACGCGACCTGGCACCGGGGGCCGTCTACCGCGGCAACCCGGCCGTCCGGGTGAGCGAGCGCGCGATGGAAGGGGAGCGCCGTCGCGCGGGATGAGGTCCGCCGTCAAATGCTTGCGGCTGGGGTCGCTTGCGGCACTTTTAGCAGTGCTGCTTTGCTCGTCGCCGGCCGGGAGCGCCGAGACGCTCGTCCACACCGAGGCGCAGACCAGCCGGATCGACGGCCGCAGCTGGAACACGTCATTCCCGGGTGACACGACGCTCGATGCCGTCCACCGCTCCGTATTGTTGCGGTTCCCGGGCTCCGCAGGGCGGATCGCCGAGCGGCTGAGCCACGGATTTGCGATCGAGCGGGCGTTCGTCGAGCTCGAATACGCGGGCCACGAGTTGAGACCGGCCGAATATGTCGTCCGCGACCGGCTGGGGCGTCCCCACTGGGAAAAAGATCCGCCCCACTGGCACATCGTCGGATGGGCCCTGCGCCGGCCGTGGATCGCCAGCGATCTCCATGGGCCGACGTTCGGCGCGCAAATCCGCGACGCGGTGCCGTGGACGCAAGCCGGTGCCGCAAGCGAGACCGGCGACCGATGGCCGCAAACGTTCGGACCCGTCGAGTTGTCGGCGCACTGCCCCGTGGCCCGACTCGACGTGACAGGGCTCCTCGACGGGGCCACCGCCGAGGAGCCCGGCCGTCGCCTCGTCGACTTCGAGGCCAACGGCCTGCTGCTGCGCAAGCTCGAGAAATATGACGCGCATTATCACGAGCAGGGCGTCGCCTACGATTGGGCCGTGCCGACGGGCGGCCACGGCCTCACCTTCAAGAATCCCCGCCTCGTAGTGCAGCTCCGCGAAGGGGCGACCGCCTCACCCACCGCGCTCGTCCTGCCCGAGATGCAGGGCGTCGCAGCTCTTGCGCGAAGCGTGACGTCGTCCGGCCTCGCCACCCCCACCACGGAGCCGGCGCTCGCAGTCGAGACCCTGCGGGAGCGGGCGAAAGCGCTGCTGGAGAGCAAGCCCGCCTGGCTGAGCGAGGCCCAGTTCGAGCACGTGGGGGCGCTGCTGCATATCGGCGGCGATGCGAATGCTGCCTGGCTGGCCGATCTCGCGGCCGGCGATGCCAGGGCCTACCAGCGCGCGCTCAGAACGCTGTGGCTCACGCCCCCGCGCTTCTGGAAGGGATGGGGCATCCACGACGACATCATCCTCAACGCCATGCTCGGCGACCTTCTGCCGCCACACATACGGGAGCACCTGCGCGACTACTGGGCGTCCTGGCTCATGCCCGATATCCCGACCGGCGATCTGCTGCACCCGCAGAGCGCCGAGGCTCACGAGTACGCCCTACACGACGCCGACTGGCGTGGCCGCTATTCGTTTTTCAGGGACGGCTACACCCACTCGGTCAGCACGCAAAACATCAACCACACCGCCGTCCTCGGCGCCCTCCTCATGGGGCGCTTCCTCGGCGCACCGGCACCGATGGCCGACGGCCGCGACGGCCTCGAGCGGTTGCTCCTGAGATACTGGGCGTTCCAGGACGGCAGCAGCCAGGAGGTGCTCGACCACTACTATCTCTCCATCACGCTGAGCGGGCAGAAGCTCATTGCCGATTTCGGCCCCTCCGCGTTCGACCGGCTTGCCGGCCGCATCATGCTCGAGCGCACGATGGAGCTGCTGGCGACGCTCTACCATCCGGGCCTGCGGCGGCTCGTGGCGCCCTCGGGCCGGGCCCGCATGTCCGGCGTGCTGGGCGAGCAGGACGGCATCTACGGCGCCTTGCACGTCGTATCACAGGCCGGAGTGCTCAACTATCTCGACACGGATATCAACGCGACGGCAGCGGGCTTGCCTGTCTGGGGCCGCGAGGTCCCGCCCGGCCGTGTCGCCCTGCAGAGCCTCACGGGCCCCTGGGCGCCGCGCTGGTTCGCCGGGATCATCGACGACAAGCCGCTGCCGTTCTCGGAGATCTCGGCCGAGACGGTCAGGGGCAGCTTCAATCCCCCTCTGCGCCGCACCACCTATCTCGGCCGCACCTACGGCCTCGCGAGCCAGGACATCAAGGGCGGCGCCGTCGACGTGCTCGGGCAATGGCGGCGCACCACCGGTCCTGCGCAGCGGATCGAGGATATCGGCACCCTCACCGTCCGCAATTGCATCAACGCCTGCCAGCCGCCGCTCAACCGGGTCACGGTGCTGCCGCGGCCGGGCGCGATCTACACGGTGCAGGTCCGCAACCGGGCGGTCATCTTCATGCGGCCCCCGACGGACCGCGCCGTGGTCGAGAGCCTCGCCGGCAGCGGCGGGCTGGCGAGCCTGTCCTCCGTGCTCGAGCTGTGGAGCTTTTCGCCGAGCGCGGCCTGGCGGCTGCAGGTCGACGGGCGCGCCCTCGATCTTTCGGAGCTGCCGCTGCGCCTGCTGCCCCGGCAGGTGCTGACCCTCAAGGACGGCCCAACTTATGTGGGCCTGCGCTTCATTGCACCCCTGGATCTCGCGGGTGACGAGGGCGAGGTCACCGTATCCCGCGGCAACCCGAACAGAGAGGTTGGGCGCGGCGTGATCACGGTCGAGCCTGCGCTGGTCGTTGCGGCCGGCGCGTTCGAATCCCAGGAGCCCCGCGCACTCGACGCCATCGACTGGCAGCGAGCGCAGGCCGCCCATGCCGCCTTCGCCGTGGAACTCGCCGACGAGGGCGACTACCCCTCGCTCGATGCCTTCTCGGCGCACATGATGGCGACGTCTCTCGAGGGCGAGGATCTCGATCAAGGGCGGCGCGTGCGCGTCACCTATCGCACCGGCAGGGCAAGCATCGGGGCGGTCTTTGCCACCGACGTCCCGCGCGCCGGTGTCCACTATCCGCTTCCGCCGGGGCAGCAGACGCGCGCAATCTCGGAGCGGCTCGCCGACGGGTCGCCGATGGTGTTCCCTGCAGCGCTTGATCGCGACACGTCATGGTCGCAGCAGGGCTCCTCCGGGCGCCTCGAGAAGAACGGTGCCGTGCTGGAGACGCAGCCCGGCCGCAAGGCCTACCTGATCGTCGAGCCCTCCCGGAAGGGTGTTCTTGCCTACAACCCCTTGCCCGATCCGACAGCCTGGCGGCTCACGCTCCCCGACGGCGCCCGCGTCGTCGCCGACGGGCAGGTGGGGCTGCTTCGCGTAGCGCTCGATGGCGCTGCGCAAGAGATCGAGATCGACCACGCCCCCCGCGACGCCCAGCAAGCCACCGCTCTCGCGCGGAGGATCTCGCTCGAGGCTTTCGTCGGCGCCCCCTCCGTACGGATCAACGGCCGCCCGATCGCCGCCGACTGGCGTCGGGACCCGGCCACGGGCCGATGGGCCGCTGTGGTGCCGCTGGAGCCCGCGCCGGACACCCCGCCGCCCTGATCTTCGCGTTTCGCGCCCTCTCGTTCGAGCGCAGCTTGAGATTGATCTTCCTCAACCGGTTCTTCCACCCGGACCATTCGGCCACCAGCCAGATGCTGTCTGACCTGGCGTTTGCTCTGGCCGAGCAGGGCAACGCCGTCTGCGTGATCACGAGCCGGCAGCGCTACGATGCGCCGGCGGACACGCTCCCGCCGAAGGAAGTCCTCGACGGCGTGTGCGTCCATCGCGTCTGGAGCACACGCTTCGGTCGGGTGGCCCTGGTCGGCCGGGCGATCGACTACCTGACCTTCTATCTGTCGGCAGCCTGGTGCCTGTGGCGACTGGCCCGCACAGGCGACACGGTGGTTGCCAAGACCGATCCCCCGATGTTGTCCGTGACCGCCCTGCCGGTGTGCCGGCTGCGCGGCGCCCGGCTGGTCAACTGGCTGCAGGATATCTTCCCCGAGACGGCCGAGGCTCTCGGCGTCGGCGGCCCCGTCGCGCGCGTCCCCTATCGCCTCATGCGCTGGCTTCGCAACGGCTCGCTCAGGGCCGCCGACATGAACGTCGTGCTCGGGGAGCGCATGGCCAATCGGGTCGCGGCCCTGGGCGTGCGGAGCGAGTGCATTCGGATCATCCCCAACTGGGCGGACGGCGGCGCCGTCGCGCCCGTGGAGCCTCCAGCCAACCGGATGCGCGCGGAATGGGGCCTGGCCGACGCATTCGTCGTGGCCTATTCGGGCAACCTCGGCCGCGCGCACGCCATCGAGACGCTCCTCGAGGCCATGAGCCTCACGGCCCGGCAGACCACGCCGCCGGATCCTGCAGGAAAGCCTCGGCCCGTGACCTGGCTGTTCATCGGCGGCGGCGCCCTGCTCGAGCCGCTGAAGATAGATGTGGTCCGCCGCGGATTGACCTCGGTGCACTTCAAGCCTTACCAGGCGAGAGGCCTCCTGGCCCAGAGCCTCTCGGTCGCCGACGTGCACCTGGTCTCCCTGCGCCCCGAGCTCGAGGGGCTGATCGTGCCGAGCAAATTCTACGGCGTCGCTGCAGCCGGACGCCCGACGATCTTCATCGGTGACCGCAACGGCGAGATCGCGCACATACTCGCACGGACGGCCAGCGGCCTCAGCATCGCCGAGGGCGACGGGCGCGCGCTTGCGCGGGCGATCATGACGCTCGCCGCGGATCCCGCCCGCTGCACCGCCATGGGCCGTGCCGCACGCCGCTCCTTCGAATCCGAGTTCGACAGGCCGCATGCGCTGGCACGTTGGCAGGCCCTGCTGCACGACACGGCACAACTGCGCAGCCGCACCGGTCGGGGCCGTCCCGGTTTTCGCAGGCGCAGGCTGCTCGACGCGTCATGAAGGCAGACCGGATCGCAAGGCCCATGCACGCTCCAACCCCGTGCTGAGCCTACCGAAGCACAGCTGGCATGCGTGGTGCGTCCTTCGACAGGCTCAGGACGGGGCGGAGCGTGTGGCATGAAACCGAGGGCTGGGCGAATCCAACCTGACGCGCGGCGGTATCAGGCCATCTCCGCCAGGAATGCGCGGTAGGTGCCGGCAATGCCCTCGCGCAGGCCGATCCGCGGCTGCCAGCCCAGCGCGCGCAGGCGATCGCTGCGCATCAGCTTGCGCGGTGTTCCGTCCCGCTTGGTGCGATCGTAGGCGATCTCGCCCGTGAACCCCACCACATCGGAAACAAGTCGGGCAAGCTCGGCGATCGTCAGGTCCGCGCCCGAGCCGACGTTGACGGGCTCGGCGGCGGAGTAGACCTTCATGAGGTGCACGAGCGCGTCGGCGCAGTCGTCGACGTGCAGGAACTCGCGCCGCGGCGTGCCGGTGCCCCACACCACCAGCCGCTTCTCCCCTCCCAGCTTCGCCTCATGCGCCTTGCGGATGAGCGCAGGCAGCACGTGGCTCGTCGCCAGGTCGTAGTCGTCGCCCGGGCCGTAGAGATTGGTGGGCATCGCCGAGATGAAATCGCAGCCGTGCTGCCTGCGGAAGGCCTGGCAGAGCTTGATGCCGGCGATCTTGGCGACTGCATACCACTCGTTCGTCGGCTCGAGCGGCCCGGTCAGCAGGGCTTCTTCCGGCATCGGCTGCGGCGCGTCCCTGGGGTAGATGCAGGAGGAGCCGAGAAACAGCAGCTTCTCGACGCCCACCCGCCAGGCCGCGGCAATGATGTTCGCCTCGATCATCAGGTTCTGATAGAGGAACTCCGCCGGGAAGCTGTCGTTGGCCAGGATGCCGCCGACCTTCGCGGCGGCCACGAAGACCGCCTGGGGACGCTCCCGCTCCATCCAGGCCTCGACGGCGGCCTGACGCGTCAGGTCGAGGGCGGTCCGATCCGCCGTGAGGAGGCTGCACGCCTCCGAGGCGAGCCGCCGCACGATCGCCCCGCCCACCATTCCGCGATGTCCGGCGACCCACACGCGCTTGCCCTTCAGCGCGTAGGGGAGCGCCAGGTGGCCTTCGCCCTTCCCGTCGGTCTTGCCAGCAGCCACGCTGAGCCTCCCTGCGGCGCGGCTCAGTGGGCCGAGCGATCGTTGCGCGGGGCTTCGCGGCCGATCGCTTCGCGGTCGGCGGCGACCATTTCCGCCACGAGCTCAGAGAACGTCGTGGTGTGCCGCCACCCGAGCTTCGCGCTGGCCTTGGATGCGTCGCCCACCAGCTCGTCCACCTCCGTGGGGCGGAAGTAGCGCGGATCGACGCGCACCAGGTCCTTGCCGGTTCTGGCATCGATACCCCGCTCGTCGACCCCCTTCCCCCGCCACTCGAGCTCGCAGCCTACGCAGGCGAATGCCCGCTCGACGAACTCGCGCACGGAGTGGGCCTCACCCGTCGCCAGCACGTAGTCGTCGGCCTGCGGCTGCTGCAGCATCAGCCACATGCCCTCCACGAAATCCCGCGCGTGGCCCCAGTCGCGCCGGGCGTCGAGGTTGCCGAGGTAGACGCGCTGCTGCAGGCCGCGCTCGATGGCGGCGACCGCGCGCGTGATCTTGCGCGTCACGAAGGTTTCCCCGCGCATCGGGCTTTCGTGGTTGAACAGGATGCCGTTGGAGGCGTGCATGCCGTATGCCTCGCGATAGTTGACCGTGATCCAGTAGGCATAGAGCTTCGCCGCCGCGTAAGGCGAGCGCGGATGAAACGGCGTCGTCTCCCGCTGCGGCACCTCCTGCGCCTTCCCATAAAGCTCGGACGTGGAGGCCTGGTAGAAGCGCACGGTGTCCTTCATGCCCAGGATGCGGATTGCCTCCAGCAGCCTCAATGTACCCAGGCCATCGGCGTTGGCCGTGTATTCGGGCGTCTCGAAGCTCACCTGTACGTGACTTTGAGCGGCGAGATTGTAGATCTCGCCGGGCCGATGCTCCTGTATCAGGCGGATGAGATTGGTGGCGTCCGTGAGATCGCCGTAGTGCATGAAGAACCGCGTCTCTCCCTCGTGGGGATCGAGATAGAGCTCATCGACGCGGTCCGTATTGAAGGAGGACGAGCGCCGCTTCACGCCGTGAACGATATACCCTTTCTTCAGCAGCAGTCGCGCAAGATGGGCGCCGTCCTGGCCAGTGACACCGGTGATGAGCGCGGTCTTTTTCATGAAGTGCGTCCTCGGCCTTGCCCCCTTCCAACGCGATGTCGCGCCTTTCCATTGGCCGAGGCAAGCACAGATTGGACCTGCCGCGAGGCCTGGCGCTCGATGAGCGGGAGCTGCGCCAGGCAAGCCGCGGCGCGGGCGCCATGTTCATCCCGGGGCCTGTCATGACAAGCGATGGCGGCCGTGGCGAATGGGCAATGACGAGGGCGGACACCAACCTCCCCCGCCATCGAAGTTCGCGCGATGCGGCCGCCGTGCTGGGCGCGCCGCAGGCGGGGCGGATGCCGCTCGTCCTGGCGCTGCTCGTGGCGTGCCTTGCACTCTTGTGGGGCCTGCGCGCGCCGCTGCTTGCCGGCGCCGCGAGCCTGTGGATCGTCTCGGACGAGATGTCCGCGGCCGACGCGATCGTGGTTCTCGGGGGCGGCCTCGACACGCGCCCGGCTGCGGCAGCCGAACTCTACAAGCGCGGTCTCGCGCCGCGCATCCTGATTGCGGATACGGATTCGGGGCCGACCGGAGAAGCCGGCACGATCAGCGGGCACACGGCAGCCAACCGCGCCGCACTCATCGGGCTTGGGATCCCGCAGGAGGCCATTCAGCTCTTCGGCAAGCACCTTTCCAGCACCTACGAGGAGGCGCGGGCGCTCGAGGCTTGGGCGGCCTCGACGGGCGCCAGGCGCGTCATAGTCCCGACCGAGATTTTCGTGACGCGGCGCGCACGCTGGATCATCGACCGCCAGCTCGCGGCGGTCGGCGCCCGCGTCAGCGTCTACGCCATAGCTCCCCGCGGGTTCGACAGGACCAACTGGTGGCGGCATGAGCATGGGATCGTCAGCTTCCAGACCGAGGTGCTCAAGTACCTGTATTACCGCCTGAGCTATTGACCTCAGTGCGCGCCGGCGCCGTCCGCGTACGCCGGCATGACCGCCTCGCTCCTCACCGTCACCTTGATCCCGCGGTTCATCATGTCCAGCAGCAGCACCAGGCGATCCTTCTCGTCGATCTCGACGATGGTGGCGATGAGGCGGTCGAACGGGCCGGCCGCGATCTGCACGTGCTGCCCCACCCGGTAGGGATGGGGCGGGCGCACGATGGCCCCATCGACCTCGCGGGCCTTGAGGCCGGCGATGAAGCCCTCGTCGATGAAGCACAGCTCCTCGCCCGCACACAGGATGGTGCGCACACCGAAGGTGGAGAGGATCGGGCGCCAGCGCGCCCGCCGGAACGCGGCGCGCACGAAGAGGTAGCTCGGGAACAGCGGCCGCAGCACCGTCTCGACCCGGCGCGCGTGCGACCGCCGCTTGCGGATCATGGGGCAGTAGGCCTCGAACTCCTGCCGGCGCAGGTTGTCGAGCGCCAGATGCTCTCTATGCGGATGCGTGTTGACGACGACCCAGGACGCTACAGCGGCGTGCATGCGCTTCGGCTCCCTTCCCTTGATCGTTGGATTGATATCTCCGCAGGCTCTCAGCGCAGTTGCGCGTCGGGGCCCCCGAGCTCGCGCCACGCCTGGCGAATCGCGTCGCGATCGACGCGCTCGCCGAAGACGATCGTGCGCAGCGTGCTGAGGAGGATCACCAGATCAAGGCGGAACGACGCGTGCTTGATGTACCAGATGTCAAGGGCGGCCTTGTCCTGAACGGTAAGGTCGCGGCCGCCTTTGACTTGCGCCCAGCCCGTGAGGCCCGGACGGATCGCCAATCGTGCCGGCAGGCCCGGTGACTGATCGGTCGGCAGCAGCGGCCGGGGCCCCACCAGCGACATCTGTCCTATGAGGATATTGTAGACCTGCGGAAGCTCATCGAGGCGCGAGCGGCGCAGAAAGCGGCCGACGATCGAAATGCGCGCATCATCGGCCAGATGGCGCCCCTGCTGGTCGTAGGCGGCTCGCATCGTGCGGAACTTGAGCACGCGGATCGGCCGGCCGAGCGCTCCCGGCCGCTGCTGCCAGAAGATCGGCGGGTATCCTCCGTCCAGGATGACGACCAGCCCCACGAGCAGCATCAGAGGGGCAAGGGCGACGGCAATGACGGCGGCCGCGGCCGCATCGAGCAGGCGCTTCCACCGCAGGTACGGCCGCGAGGCAAGGTGCTCCAGGTCGAGCGCCACGGGAGCGACGCGGGCCCGGGCGGCGGACGCCGCTTCCTCGCAGGCGTCGGGCTTCGGCCGTGACGGCTCGCCCGACCCGATCCGCTCGGAAAGCACGTCGATGTGGATGTTTCTTGCGCTCTTCACCCGCAGGAGCGCGTCGCGCGCCGCCGCCGACAGCCGGTCGAGCCGCTTGGCCACCACGATGCGATCGACGCGAACCCCATGCACGTCCAGGCCCCGCAAGACCTTTTCCAGCTGCTCGGCCAGGCCGAGGACAGGATAAGCGCCGAGCAGGCGGCGGCGGTGCCGTTCGGCTCCTCCCAGCAGGCCGGCCACCAGCACGCGCCCGTCGGCGTTCTCCGCCACGCAGCGCAGGAAGAGCTCTGCGGTTGCGTTGAGCCCGACGACGAGCACGTTCTCCCTCGCCTCGCAGATCGAGGCCCTGGTCCCTGGCACGCGGGCACGCATCGCGTACCGCAGGCGCATCGCTATGCGCACGCCGGTCATCGTGCACGCCATCAATAGGCCTTGAATGATCGGCAACGATCGCGCCACGCCATCGAGGCGATTGAGGATGAAGCCGGCCGACACCGTCACCAGCACCGTCACCGTCACCGCGGCGGCCACCCTCAGATAGTCCGCCAGGCACGAGAACCGCCAGATCGTGCGGTTGAGCCCGCTGACCAGCAGCACAGGGACGGCGGCGGCCATCGTCAGCACGAGGTACGGCCCCATCTGGACGAACCGGTCGATGGAGACTTCCAGGTTGTCGCGCAGAACGAGCGCACTGGCGGTTGACAGGGCGATGAGACCCAGGTCGATCAACAACAACACGAGACAATGCATTGCCTACCCCACGCAGCCGGGATGCTGCCATGATGCATGCAGTCCGACGACTGAGCTGTCGGCCGCGCGAACTTGCCGGACAACGCCAATCGGAAACCGGACTAGGGGCTCGCGGGCTTGTCGTTGTCGCCCTGGCTCAACACGATCGCGAGGCCGATGGCGCCCACGCCCACCGCAACGGCGGTACCAACCACCACAGGATCCATGCCGGGGGGCGGCGTCGGGAGGGTCTGCTGGTTCATGCGCCCCGTGAAGTCGATCTCCGTGCTCCCGCTGGTGCACGGCGACACGGGTTGCACCGACCAGACGCCCGACCCGATGCGGACCGTGCAATTGCTCGCATACGTGATCGTGGCCCTGCCGCCCGGCTGCACCATGACCTGGGCACCCGGCGCCAGCTCTGCTTGCGAGGCGAGAGGCACGAAACCGCTCCCGCTGTTGATGAGAACGGAGCCGCCTTGTTTCAGCACCGTGGCCGCGTTGGCCGTGAGGGTTGCAATCAGAAACGCGCAGAGCGCAGCCCCAGCTGCTCGGCACCCAGGAGACATCTTCATGACAATACCCCCGCAATCGGAATTAACGCATGCACATACTTCCCGGTAACATGCTGTTCGCGCGGCGCCAACGTGGAGAGGCCAATATTATCGAGAAGTAACCGCGTGGACACGGATTTATATTATCTAGCGGAGAACATAAGCAAAGCAAAGGCTGTCCGCTCTCCGAATATTATGTGGCTGCTATACTATAGCGGATGCGCGATGGTGACCCCTCGGCACACCATGCGAGCGGGCCGGATGGGGCGAGCAAGGTGGAGCGGACGCTGGTCTGTGCCGCGGGCAGGGCGGACCTGTGCGACCCGGCCGGGCCCTCGACGGATTGCGGCCCCCGGCATAGGCTGGCCGAAGATTTGCGCTGCGGGCCCGCATTGGAGGGGAGGAAACACATGAAAACCGGTGACGCCATCGCGGAAATCCTGAAGCGCGAGAACGTGGAATGGATCATCGGCTATCCCGTCAACCACATACTCGAGCACGGCGCCGCGGCCGGCATCCGGCCCATCATCGTGCGCCAGGAACGCATCGGGCTGCACATGGCGGATGCCATCTCCCGCGTCACCTCGGGCCGTAAGACCGGCGTCTTCGTCATGCAGCACGGGCCCGGCACCGAGAACGCCTACGGCGGCGTGGCGCAGGCTTATAGCGAATCCGTGCCCATCCTCGTGATGCCCATGGGCTACGCCCAGCGCATGGCCTGGGTCGATCGCAACTACTTCGCCTCGGTCTCCATGCGGAGCATCACCAAGTCGGCCGAGCCCGTGACGTCGGCCAAAGAGCTGCCGAACGTCATGCGGCGCGCCTTCCAGCGCCTTCGCTCGGGCCGGGGCGGCCCGGTTCTGGTCGAGGTGCCCAATGACCTGTGGGCGGCCGAGTGCGATCCCAAGGACTACGTTTGCCCGAAATCCGTGCGCACGGGCACCGATCCCGAGGCGGTCCGCGATGCGGCCAGGATGCTGGTGGCGGCCAAGCGGCCGGTGATCTACGCCGGCACCGGCGTGCACTGGGCGGAGGCCTGGAGCGAGCTCAAGGAGCTGGCCGAGCTGTTGGCCATTCCCGTCACCTCGAGCCTCGGAGGCAAGAGTGCGTTCCCCGAGACCCACCAGCTGTCGCTGGGCTCGGGCGGCCTCGCCATCCCCCAGACGGTGCGCACGTTCCTCGACAAGTCGGACCTGATCCTCGGGATCGGCTGCTCGTTCACCGAGACCAACTTTGGGGTCAAGATGCCGACCGGCGCGCGCATCATCCAGGCAACGCTCGACCCCTCCGACATTAACAAGGACATCCCCGTGGCGCTGGGCGTGGCGGGTGATGCGAAGCTGGTGCTGCAGGGCCTGATCGAGGAGGTGCAGAAGCTCCACGGCAAGAGCCTCAAGGATCCCAAGGCGGTGGCCCGCGAGATCGCCGACACCTACGAGCCGTGGCTCGCCAAATGGATGCCGAAGCTCACCGACGACAGCGCGCCGCTCAACCCCTACCGGGTGCTCTGGGACCTGCAGAAGACCGTCGACGTGGCCAACACCATCATCACGCACGACGCCGGCAGCCCGCGCGATCAGCTCTCCCCGTTCTGGAAGCCGATCACGCCACTGTCCTACCTCGGCTGGGGCAAGACCACCCAGCTCGGCTACGGCCTCGGCCTCGCCATGGGCGCCAAGCTCGCCAAGCCCGACAAGCTCTGCATGAACGTGTGGGGCGACGCGGCCATCGGCTTCACGGGCATGGATTTCGAGACGGCCGTGCGCGAGAAAATCCCCATTCTGTCCATCCTGCTCAACAATTTCAGCATGGCCATCGAGCTCAAGGTGATGCCCGTATCGACGGAGAGATATCGCGCCACTGACATTTCGGGCGATTACGCCGCCATGGCGCGTGCGTTCGGCGGCTACGGCGAGCGAGTGGAGAAGCCGGCCGATATCGTACCCGCCATCAAGCGCGGCATCGCCGCCACCGAGAAGGGGCAGCCGGCACTCCTGGAGTTCATTACAGCCAAGGAAGTCAGCGTCTCCAGGCTGTGAATGTCATCCCGTATCCCGTTTGCTCCATCTCCCCGTGAAGAACGGGGAGAAGCGACTCGCTCAGCGCCACGCACTGAGTTCGCTCGGCAACGCGGCGACAAAATGGGTGCTAGAGTGACCGTTGTTGCGTCTACAGGTGTGAGAGTTGCGTTCCCATGTCCCTGCGTCAGAGGCTCGCCGCGAGCCTCCCCGTCAATCGCGTGCTCGTCGGCGACTGCCTGGAGGAGCTGGCCCGGCTGCCTTCGTCGAGCGTCGACCTCGTCTTCGCCGACCCGCCCTACAATCTCCAGCTCGAGAAGGAGCTGCTGCGGCCCAATAACACCGTGGTCGACGGCGTCGACGACGACTGGGACAAGTTCGGCTCGTTCGCGGACTACGACAGCTTTTCGCGCGCCTGGCTCCGCGAGTGCCGCCGCGTCCTCAAGCCCGACGGCGCCATCTGGGTGATCGGCTCCTACCACAACATCTTCCGCCTCGGCGTGGCGCTGCAGGACCTCGGCTTCTGGCTGCAGAACGACATCATCTGGCGCAAGACCAACCCGATGCCGAACTTCCGCGGCAAGCGCTTCACCAACGCGCACGAGACGCTGATCTGGGCCGGCCGCGACGCCAAATCGCGCGTCACCTTCAACTACGAGGCCATGAAGGCGCTCAACGACGACATCCAGATGCGCTCGGACTGGCTATTCCCGATCTGCTCGGGACCCGAGCGCCTCAAGGACAAGGCCGGGCGCAAGGCCCACCCCACGCAAAAGCCGGAGGCGCTCCTCAACCGCATCCTGCTTGCCAGCTCCAACCCGGGCGACCTCGTGCTCGACCCGTTCTTCGGCACGGGCACCACGGGCGCCGCCGCCCGGCGTCTCGGCCGGCGCTGGCTCGGCATCGAGCGCGACCCTGCCTACGCCCGGGCGGCGCAGGAGCGCATTGCCAAAGTGCGGCCGCTGCCGCCGTCGGCGCTGGAGACGGCGAGGTCCAAGCGCGCCGAGCCGCGCGTCCCCTTCGGCACCATCATCGAGCTTGGCATCCTGGAGCCCGGCATCACGCTCACCGACGAGCGCGGCAGCCTGCGCGCGGAGGTGAAGGCCGACGGCACGCTGAGCCACGCCGGCCGCCAGGGCTCGATCCACCGGCTGGGCGCGGCGGTGCAGGGCAAGGCGGCCTGCAACGGCTGGACCTTCTGGCACTACGAGGCCGAGGGCGTGCGCAAGCCCATCGACGTCCTGCGTGATGAGGCCCGCCGGCAACTCGGCTTGACGTCCGCCTCCGCTGCCTGGTGACTGCCTGGCGGGAGCCGGGCGCCGCGCGTGTGGCGCATAGCAGTTCCCGCAGCAGCGCTCACGCTGGGCGCGGGCGCCGGGCTACACTCCCATCCAACCAGAACCACCGAGGGAGGGGACGCCGGGCATGGACGCCGACGCATTGGCCAACCGCCTGTCGCCGGGGCGGCGCTATGTGATCCTGGCCACCGTCGTCCTGGGCTCGATGCTCTACTCGACGGCGCTGCTCACCACCTCGACCATCCTGCCGCAGATGCAGGGCGCCATGTCGGCGACCCAGGACGAGATCGCCTGGGCCATGACCTTCAACATCCTCGCCACCGCCGTGGTCACACCGATGACGGGCTGGCTCGTCGCCCGCTTCGGCTCCAAGAACGTGATGGTTTGGGGCATCCTGCTGTTCTCGCTCGCCACCATGATGTGCGGCATGGCGCAGTCGCTCGAGGGCCTGGTGCTGTGGCGCATCGTCCAGGGCGGCACCGGCGCGCCGGTGGTGCCGCTGTCGCAGACCATCCTGTTCGACACCTTTCCGCGCCGCCAGCACGGCATGATGCTGTCCGCGTTCGGCATGGCGATCGGCGTGGGCCCCGTGATCGGCCCCATGCTGGGCGGCTACCTGACCGAGGCCTACAGCTGGCGCTGGGCCTTCCACATGATCGTGCCGGTGGGCTTCATCGCCTTCATCGGGCTGCGTCTGTCCCTTCCAGCCGATACCAGGAGCGACAGGGTGGAGCTCGACTGGACGGGCTTCCTGGCGCTGGCCGCCGCCATGGCCGCCGTGCAGCTCGTGCTCGCCCGCGGGGTGAGGCTCGATTGGTTCGAGTCCCAGGAGATCGTCATCGAGTGCATCGTCGCCGCGATTGCCTTCTACGTCTTCGTCGTGCACTGCCTCACCGCGCCAAATCCGTTCCTCAATCTGCAGCTCCTGCGCAACCGCAACTACGCCCTGGGCCTGGCGCTGGTGACGATCTACGGCATGCTCAACTTCACCCCCATGGTGCTGCTGCCGCCGCTCCTGCAGCAGCACGTGGGCTTTCCGGACGCGCTCGTCGGCCAGGTCATCGGCGGGCGGGGCATCGGGGCGACGCTCGGCTTCCTTGCCGCCGGCTTCATCGCCCGCCTCGATCCGCGCATCGGCATGAGCCTGGGCTTCCTGTGCCAGGTGGCGTCCGGGATCTGGATGCTCAACCTGGACCTCAACGTCGGCATGGGCACGCTGATGTGGAACAGCGTGCTGCAGGGCTTTGCTATCGGCGTCATCTGGGTGCCGCTGACGGTCGTCACGTTCGACACGCTCGACCCTCGCGACCGGGCGGAGGCGGCCTCGGTGCTGCACCTGCTGCGCAACATCGGCTCGAGCTTCTTCATCTCGCTGTCGATCGCCGAGATCGTGCAGACCACGGGCTCCAACTACAGCCGGATGATCGAGGCCATCTCGCCCTACAACGTGACGCTGACCATGCCGTGGGCGATGGGCCAATGGGACTTCGCCACCCTTTCCGGGCTGGCGAAGATATCCAACGAGATCACCCGGCAGGCGGCCATGATCGGCTATCTCAACGCCTTCGTGATGTACACGGTGGTATCCGCGCTGGCTCTGGGCCTGGTGCTCATCGTGCGCGGCAAGCGCAGCGGCCTCGGCCGCGTGTAGGTCGGGTCGAGCAAAGCGACGACCCGACGCGGGCCGAGAGCGATCACGAGCATCGCCGGGTGATTGCATCGTGTCGGCGCTTCGCCTGACACGAACGGTGGCTGACCGCTTATCTCAATACTCGCATGCGCACCCGCGTCGGCTCGATAACGGAAAAATGCCCGGGCCAATCGCTCCTCTCGCCGATCCTGGCGGCAAGGACGGCTCCCACTTTTCCTGGTTCGGGCATCGGCAAGCGCAACAGCACGACCCCGCACGTCGCGGGCAAGCCGAAGCGCCATGCCAGCTCCCCGAAGTCCTTGTCGAAAGTCAGCAAGACCCGGCCGTCGCGCGTCGCCCAGGAAAGAATGTCATCGTCCTTGCTTCCAGGAGCTGCCGTGCGCACCCAGGCGACGTCGTGCCCATCCGACTGAAGCGCGGCCACCGCTTCGCCCGGGAAATTCTCATTGGCGAGGAAGCGCATTTCAGGCCGCGCTCGGGTAGACCTTTTCCGATCTCAGCACATCACGGGCATAGGCGAGGCAGGCCGCGACGTCCTCGTGCGCAAGACCGGGGTAGTTGTGCAGAATGTCCGCCTCCGCCCAACCGTCAGCCATAAGCCCGATGACGAAGTCGACCGAAAGGCGGGTTCCCTTGATCACGGGCTTTCCGCTGAGGACCGCCGTATCGAGCACGATCCGGGGATGATCGGTCATGGAGCATCCTTCTCATCTGCTCTTACCGTGTGCCCCATATTCGCCTGGGCACCGTGTAGATAGCAACGTCGTTGCGTCAGCGCTTCGCTCGGCGCAGCCTACGATGCTACGACGCCGGAAGGGAAGTGGGGGAACCTCGCAGGTCGGGTCGAGCGAAGCGATGACGCGACGCGGGCCAGGAGCAGTCACGAATGTTCCAGGCGCAAAGTGCCTCGTGTCGGCGCTTCGCCTGACATGACCCGCATTACCTACGTTTCCCTCAGCCCGTGGGCGATGAGCTTGCGCATCACGGAGGGCAGCGCCGAGCGATCGAGGTCGCGGCGGGGTATCCACTGGCAGCGCTGCGGATCGGCCCAGAACGTGAGCGAGGCGTCCGCCGGCACGATGGCGCGGTAGACCAGCATCTCGAGCCGGAAGTGTGTGAAGGTGTGCGCGACCGTGCCGGGCACCGCCCACCACTCGGCGTGCACGGGGGCAGTGCGCAGCGCCTCGTTGATGGGCAGCAGGATCTCCGCCCAGTCGGTCGATGGCAGCTCCAGCATGCCGCCGAGCAGCCCCGCCTCCGGCCGCCGCCGCAGGAGGATGCACGCATCCTCGCGCAGCGCCAGGAAGGCGAGCCCGACGCGCGCCGGGCGCTCGGGCTTTGCCGCTTTCGCCGGCAGCACGCCCTCGAGCCCCTCCGCGTGCGCAGCGCAATCGCGCTGCAGAGGGCACACGAGGCAGGAGGGGCGCCGCGGCGTACAGATGGCGGCACCGAGGTCCATCAGCGCCTGGGCGAAATCGCCCGCCCGCGCCGCTGGCGTCACCGTCTCCGCAAGCCGCCTGATCTCCGGCTTCGCGCCCGGCAGCGGCTTCTTGACGGCGAACAGACGCGCGATCACGCGCTCGATATTGCCGTCGACCGGGGTCGCCCGGGCCCCGAAGGCAATTGCCGCGATCGCCGCCGCCGTGTAGGGCCCGATGCCCGGCAGCTCGCGCAGCTCCTCCTCCGTTTCCGGAAAGCGCCCGGATCGCTCCCCGGCCACCGCCTGGGCGCACTTGTGCAGGTTGCGCGCGCGCGTGTAGTAGCCGAGCCCCGCCCACTCGGCGAGCACGTCGTCGAGCGGGGCTGAGGCCAGCGCCTCCACCGTCGGCCAGCGCGCCAGGAACCGCTGGTAGAACGGGATGACGGCGGCCACCGTGGTCTGCTGCAGCATGATCTCGGAGAGCCAGACCCGGTAGGGGTCGGGGGCATTCCCCCGCCGTGCCCTCCAGGGCAGGTCGCGGCGTTCGCGGTCGTACCATTGCAGCAATGCGCCGGCCGTATCCTGGCCGGCCAGCCGGAATTGCAGTTGCCTTCTTGCCACACCAGCCATGGGCTTCGCAGAGGCTCGCGGAGGCACGGACTCGTTCCCCGCCCGGCACGAATCATCTACCGGATCGTAGGCGGCGCGTCGCCCGCTGGATACGGGGGCCAAGCGGCGCCCACAAGGAATAGAGGTCGTGACCCCAAGGCCTACCCCTCATCCGGCGCACGCCACGCCGCGCCCACGCGACGCCGTCACCTTCGCCCGCGGGCGCCCCCAAGCGCTTTTCGGGATCAAGGCGGTCGGCAGCTTCCTGCCGGGCCTCACGCGCAAGGCCTTCGAGAAATACGGCTTCTCCACGGCCAGCCTGCTCACCGACTGGCCTGCCATCGCCGGCAAGGAGCTGGCGGCGTATGCGGCGCCGGAGCGGCTGAAGTGGCCGCGCGGCACCGACCAGGGCCCGGGGGAGACCGACGAGGCCGAGGCGGGGCGCCGCGGTGCGACACTGGTGCTGAGGGTCGACGGCGGCCGCAGCCTGGACGTGCAGCACAACGCCTGCCAGATCATCGAGCGCATCAACGCCTACTTCGGCTATGCGGCGATCAAGGAGCTGCGCATCGTGCAGGCTCCGCTGCCCCAAGGCAGAGAGCCGGTCCCTCCCACCGCACGCCCGACCGGCCAGCCGCCGATACACGAGGTCGCGCATATCGCCGATCCGCATCTGCGCGATGCCCTGGCGCGGCTGGGAGCAGGCGTCAGGTCCGGCCGCTAGTGTGACGATCGAGAAGGCCGCGCCCGCCGCAGACATCGACGAGCTTCGCGATCAGGACGCAAGGCGCCGGGCGGTCCAAAGCGCGCCACCGCGGCCGAATGGCGACGCGGCAGCGGCAAGTGTGGCATTCACGCCAATTTGCCTTATTCGCACCAGAACCTATGTTATCTCAGCGCAATCTGCCGCCAGCGTCTCAGGGCGGAACCCACGCAATCTTCGAGGAACGAGGCCTGTGACCCAATCTCCGCCCGAAAGCCGTCTTGGCTCAAAAGCTCTCGACCGGCGCCAGGCCCTGATGGTGGCCGCCGGCGCCGCGGCCATCGCCGTTGCGGGCACCTCCTGGTGGCTGTCGCAGCCGGCGCTCGCCCAGCGCAGGAAGGACGGGCCCAGCGAGGTCTCGCTGGACGAGCTGATGAAGCCGGGCCCGCTGCCCGAGCTCGTGCTGGGCAAGGCCGACGCCCCCATCACGGTCGTCGAATACGCCTCGATGACCTGCGGCCACTGCGCCGCCTTCCACACCAAGGTCTTCCCCGCCCTCAAGGAGAAGTATATCGACACCGGCAAGGTGCGCCTCATCATGCGCGAGTTCCCGCTGGACAACCTGGCGGCTGCGGCCTCGATGCTCGCCCGCTGCGCGGGCGACGGCAAGACGTTCCCCCTCATCTCCGCGCTCTTCGCCAAGCAGGACGAGTGGGCCTTCGTGCGCGGCGACCCCAAGCCCGAGCTCCTGAAAATCGCCAAGCAGGCGGGTTTCACCCAAGAGACGTTCGAGAAGTGCCTCACCGACCAGAAGCTGCTGGACGACATCTCGGCCATCCGCGCGCGTGCCGCCGACACCTTCGGCGTCAACTCCACGCCGACCTTCTTCATCAATGGCAAGAAGATGAACGCCGCGGCCACGCTCGACGAGTTCGACAAGGCCTTCTCCTCGATTCTGAAGAGCTGAGGAGCGGGAGCTGACGAGGAGGGGTGCATTGCCGGGCCGCCAGACCCTGTCCGCGTTGACCGTCGCGGCCATGCTCGCGGGCTGCGCGGGCGAGGGCCCGACGCTGCCGACGCTGGCGGGCGGCGACGTCGCGGCGGCGCTCCAGACCACCTCCGCCACCCCCGACCAGCCGTCCTTCAGCCCCTTCAGCGAGCAGCCGACGAGCGCCGTGGGCCGGCGGGAGGTGATCGCCAATCCCTCCATCGAGGAAATCATGGCTCCAGGCGAGCTGCCGGAGATGGCGCTTGGCCGCAAGGACGCCCCCGTTACCATCGTGCAGTACGCGTCGATGACGTGCCCCTACTGCCGGCAGTTCCAGATCGAGACTTTCCCCCTCCTCAAGCGCGAATACATCGACACCGGCAAGGTGCGCTACGTGCTGCGCGCCGAGTTCCCCATCGGCAAGCAGTCGGGGCTTGCCACCATCGCGCTCAGATGTGCGCCTCCCGACAAGTACTTCGTGCTCTACGACAAGCTCATGCGCCAGCAGGCGTCCTGGGTCAGCCAGGAGGTGCGGCCCGATCCCATCTTCAAGGTCGCGTCTGAGGTGGGGATGACGCGGGCGCAGTTTGACAGCTGCCGCGAGAATCGCGGCATGATCAACGCGCTCAACGGGATCAAGGAACGCGGGCGGACGCTCGGGGTGATCGGCACGCCGAACTTCTTCGTGCAGGGGAAGCTCGTGAAGTCCGTGCTCGGGATCAAGGAGATCCGTGAGATGGTGGATCCCTTGCTGGTGGGCCGCGTGGCCGCATCGGGCGGCACCGGCAAGGCCCGGTGAGCCGAGTGGGCGTAGGTTGGGTCGAGCGTCTGCGATGACCCAACGCGAATGCTTTCACCAGTTTCAATAAGCGTTGGGTCTGCGCTTCGCTCGGCCCAACCTACGCTGGATGTTCGTACCATGCACATCAACCGGCTGCGGCTCCTGGGCTTCAAGTCGTTCGTGGAGCCGACCGAACTCGTGATCGAGCGGGGCCTGACGGGCGTCGTCGGCCCCAACGGCTGCGGCAAGTCGAACCTGCTCGAGGCCCTGCGCTGGGTGATGGGCGAGACCTCGCACAAAAGCATGCGCGCGGCCGCCATGGACGACGTGATCTTCTCCGGCACCGCCGCGCGCCCGCCGCGCAACACGGCCGAAGTCACCATCTTCATCGACAATTCCGGCCGCACGGCGCCCGCCGAGTTCAACGCCCACGAGACGCTGGAGGTGACGCGCCGCATCGAGCGCGAGGCGGGCTCGGCGTTCCGCATCAACGGCCGCGAGGTGCGCGCGCGCGACGTTCGCATCCTGTTCGAGGATGCCGCGACCGGCGCGCGCTCGCCCGCGCTCGTGCGCCAGGGCCAGATCGGCGAGCTCGTCAACGCCAAGCCGGAGCAGCGCCGCCGCATCCTGGAGGACGCCGCGGGCATTGCCGGCCTGCACAGCCGGCGGCACGAGGCGGAGCTGCGCCTCAAGGCTGCGGAGGGCAACCTCGCACGCCTCAACGACATCCTGGGCCAGCTCAACTCCCAGATCGAGAGCCTCAAGCGCCAGGCGCGGGCGGCGCGGCGCTACAAGGAGATCTCTGCCGATATCCGCAAGCTCGACGCGGTGGCGGCGCATCTGAGATGGGCGGACGCGCAGGCGCACGTCGACGGCGAGGAAGCCAACCTCGCCGCCGCGCTCGAGAAGGTGGGGCGCGCCACCGAGGCCGAGGCGAGGGCGGTCAAGGCCGAGGCGGAGGGCGCCGCCCGGCTGCAGCCGCTGCGCGAGCAGGAGGCAGCCAAGGGTGCCGTGCTCGCCCGCTTCAAGATCGAGCGGGAGAACCTTGAGCGCGAGGCCCAGCGCACGGCCGACCGGCAGCGCGAGCTCCAATCCCGCGTCGAGCAGCTCAACCGCGACATGGCGCGCGAGGTGTCGCTCATCGCCGAGGCCAAGGAGACGCTTGCGCGCCTCGAGTCCGAGACCCAGTCCCTTGCCAATACGTCGCGGCTGGCCGCCGACTTCGAGCAGAAGGCGCTCGCCGCCCACGATCAGTCCCTGACTGCCCTCGAGGCCGCAGAGGCGCGCCTTGCCGAGCGCACCACCGCGGCCGCCGAGGCGCGCGCGCGGCGCCAGAGCCTCGAGGCGCGCAAGAACGAGCGGCGCGAGCAGATCGCCAAGCTCGAGCGCCAGCTCCTCGCGCTCGAGACGCAGACGCGCGAGATCATCGGCCGCGCCCCGGATGCCTCCAAGCTCAAGACCACGGCCGAGCTCGGCCAGCAGCTGATGGCCGAGATTGCCGCCATCGAGGCGGAGACGGTTGCTGCCGAAGAGGCCGTGCAGGCCGCCGGTCTCGATGCCAAGGCCAAGGCCGATGCCGCGGCCGAGACCGCGCTCAGCGCCGGGCAGATCAAGACCGAAGTCGAGACGCTGGCGAAGCTGCTCACCCCGGCGGGCGACACCGGCCTGCCCCCGGTGCTCGACCAGATCAAGGTGGCCGCCGGCTGCGAGATGGCATTGGCGGCAGCGCTGGGCGACGACCTCGATGCGCCGACCTCGCCGGAGTCGCCGGTGCATTGGCGCCTGAACGCGGCCGCCTCGCCCGACCCCGCCCTGCCGGCCGATGTCGAGCCGCTGGCGGCTCACGTGACCGGCCCGGCCGAGCTGACCCGGCGCCTCCGGCAGATCGGCATCGTCGACGCCGCCGCCGGGCCCCGCCTGCAGCGCCTCCTCACGCCGGGCCAGCGCCTCGTCTCCCGCGAAGGCCACCTATGGCGCTGGGATGGCTTCGTTGCCGCCGCCCAGGTGTCCACGGCCGCGGCCGCGCGGCTTGCCGAGCGCAGCCGCCTCAGCGCGCTGGCAAGCAGGGAGGCCGAGCTGCGCCGCGCCGCCGAGACCGCGCGGGACGCCGCGGAGGCCGCAAGCGGGCGGCTCAGCGCCGCGCAGGCCGAGGAGCGGCGCCTGCGCCAGCTGTGGCGCGAGGCGCAGGGCAAGCTCGCGGAGACGCGCGACGTGCTCACCGCCATGGAGCGGCAGGCGCGCGAGACGGAGGCCAAGATCGCCGCCGTCGCCGACGCCAGGGGCCGCACCCAGGAGGCGCTGGCGGAGGCCCATGAGCAGCTCTCCGAGACCCAGACCGCGCTGGAGGCCCTCGGCGGCATGGAGGCGCTGGAAGCCGATCTGGCGGCGGCGCAAACCGAAGCGGCGAGCCTGCGCACGCGCGTCAGCGAGAGCCGCACCGAGCTCATCACGCTCGAGCGCGAGCATCGCGCGCGCACCGAGCGCAGCGCGGCGATCGGCCTCGAGCAGGAGCGCTGGCGAACGCGCTCGTCCGGCGCCGACCAGCAGATCGCCACCCTCAAGGAGCGTATTGCCGAGGTCGAAGGCGAGATCACCAGGCTCGCCGGTCTCCCCGCGCTGGTCGAGGAGCAGCGCCAAAAACTCATGACCGAGCTTGCCGCGGCGGAGCGCAGCCGGCAGGCGGCCGCCGACGAGCTTGCCGCCGCCGACACCTCCCATCGGGAGTCCGCGCAGGCGCTGCGCGCCGCTCAGGCCGCCGTCGCCGACGAGCGCGAGGAACGCGCCCGCGTCGAGGCGCGGCTCGAGAACGCGCGCGCACGGCGCGCCGAGGAGGCGCGGCGCATTCGCGAGCAGCTCGGCTGTGCACCCGATGGCTGCCTTGCGCTCGCCGAGCTTGCCCCCGATGCCGGGCTCCCCACGCTCGAGCAGGCCGACAGCCAGCTCGCGCGCCTGCGCGCCGACCGCGAGCGCCTCGGCGGCGTCAACCTGCAGGCCGACGACGACCTCGCCATCCTCGCCCAGCAGTTCGAGAGCATGGACAAGGAGAAGAGCGACGTCGAGGAGGCCATCGCCAAGCTGCGCTCGGGCATCACCCAGATCAACAACGAGGGCCGCAGCCGCCTCCAGACCGCGTTCGACACCGTCAATGCTCACTTCCAGAACCTCTTCACCGCGCTCTTCGGCGGCGGCGAGGCGCGGCTCGAGATGGTCGAGGCCGAGGACCCGCTGGAGGGCGGCCTCGAGATCATCGCCAAGCCGCCGGGCAAGAAGCCGGCAACCCTCTCCCTGCTGTCGGGCGGCGAGCAGTCGTTGACGGCGCAGGCGCTGATCTTCGCCGTGTTCCTGACCAACCCGTCGCCGATCTGCGTGCTCGACGAGGTGGATGCCCCCCTCGACGACGCCAACGTCGACCGGTTCTGCGCGCTGATGGAGAAGATGGCGGCGGAGACGGCCACGCGCTTCCTCGTCATCACCCACCACCCCATGACCATGGCGCGAATGAACCGCCTGTTCGGCGTCACCATGGGCGAGAAGGGCGTGAGCCAGCTCGTCTCGGTCGACCTCGAGACGGCGCAGAAGTTCACCGTGGCGGCTTGAGCTGCAGACGTCATTCCCGCGAGCGCGCCAGCGCGAAGGCGGGAATCCAGCCCCATGCGACGCACTGAATTCTGGGTTGGATTCCCGCACCCGCTGCGCTACGCGAGAATGACGACGCGGAGACCGCAATGGACATCCTCATCGATCTCGACGGCACGCTGCTCGACCCGAAGCCCGGCATCATCGGCTCGGTGCAGTACGCGCTCGACAGGCTCGGCCACGCGGTGCCGCCGGCCGAGGAGCTGCTGTGGGTGATCGGCCCGCCGCTGCGCGTGACCTTCCCGAGGCTGCTGGGCTCGGCTGACCGCACGGAGGAGGCCATCGCCCTCTACCGCGAGCGCTATTTCAGCGGCGGTATGTACGACGCCGTCGTCTACGAGGGCATTCCGGCCGCGCTCGAAACGCTCGCCGCCGCGGGCTGCCGGCTGATCGTCGCCACCTCCAAGCCGCACCACTTTGCGCGGCCCATCGTCGAGCGCTTCGGCCTCGCCCGGCATTTCGCCGCCGTCCATGGACCGGAGCTCGACGGCACCAACGACCACAAGCCGGACCTCGTCGCTCACATCCTGGCCAAGGAGGACGTGGCGCCCCATCGCGCGATCATGATCGGCGACCGCGAGTTCGACATGACGGCCGCCGGGCGCAACGGCATCGCCGCCGTCGGCGTCACCTGGGGCTACGGCAGCGAGCAGGAGCTGCGGACGGCCGGCGCCGCCACGCTTTGCCATGCGCCCTCGGATCTGGCCGCAACCGTGCTGGGCGCACTCGCCGTGCCGTCGGCGTGACGCGCGTCATCGGTGTGGCGTCATCCCGCATGTTGCCGTCATCCCGGAATCCGCGTCAGCGAATATCCGGCACCCAGCAACTGAGACATCTCCCGCGTGGTGAGCTTGTGTGTGCAGGCCCGGGTACGGGCTCGCGGGCTGACGCTCGGAACAAGGCCGAGTGCAGGCGCCCACGGCCGGCATGACAGCGAGCGAAGCCCGCTCAGAACATGCCTTCGAACTTTTTCTTGAAGCGCGACAGCCGGCCGCCGCGGTCGACGAGATGGCGGTCGCCGCCGGTCCAGGCCGGATGGGTCTTGGGATCGATCTCGAGCGCGAGGGTGTCACCCTCCTTGCCGTAGGTGGAGTACGTCTCGAACTCGGTTCCGTCGGTCATCACCACCTTGATGCGGTGATAGTCGGGATGGAAGTCCTCTTGCTTCTTCATTGGTGTGCTGCCGCAGCGGTCCTGGAAGTGCGCCAATATGTACCCGGCGCGAGAGCGGGCCGGTAATTGGCGCCTCTCATACTGCAAGCCCCGCTCCCGCACAAGCTCACGTGGGTTAAGACTCCCCGCGCTGCGACAAAGGCTTGCGCCCACTTGCCCTCGGCGGGCCGCCTCGGCACTCTCTGCCCGCGCGGATATCGAAAGGCTCTCGCCTTGCCGGACGCCCGAAACAACGCCGAGAACGCGAGGAACGGCCGGCGCCAGCTGCCCTCGCTGCTCAGTCTTCGGCCCTATCTCGTGCGCCACCGGGCCATGCTGCTGGCCGCACTGGCGGCCCTGGTGATCTCGGCTGCCGCCATGCTGACGGTTCCGGTGGCCGTGCGGCGCATGATCGACGTGGGCTTTGCCGCCCACGACGGCGGCTTCATCGACCGCTACTTCGTGACCCTCATCGGCATCGGCCTGGTCCTGGCATTGGCGTCCGCGGGGCGCTTTTACGCGGTGAACTGGCTGGGCGAGCGCGTCGTCGCCGACCTGCGCGCCGACGTCTTCCGCCACCTCGCCTCGCTCGGCCCCGCCTTCTACGAGCGCACCCACTCCGGCGAGGTCATGAGCCGGCTCACGGCCGACACCACCCAGATCAAGGCGGCGGCCGGCACGGCGCTGAGCCAGGCGCTGCGCAACCTCATCATGCTCGTCGGCGCCCTGACGATGATGTTCGTGACGAGCCCGACGCTCGCCGCCCTGGCGCTCGGCGCCATCCCGGTCATCGTCTTTCCGCTGCTGGCCTACGGGCGGGCCGTGCGCCGCCTCTCGCGCGCGGCCCAGGACCGGCTGGCCGATGCTTCGGCCTACGCCGCCGAGAACCTCGCCGCCGTCCGCACCATGCACGCCTTCGGCCAGCAGGGTGCCGTCTCGCGCCGCTTTGCCGCGGCGGTCGAGCGCGCCTTCGAGGCCGCCAGGTCGCGCCTGCTCGCGCGCGCCGGGCTCACGGCCATCGCCATCGCGCTCGTCGTGTCGAGCATCGTCGGCATCCTCTGGTTCGGTTCGCGGCTGGTGGTGGGCGGGGAGATCACCGGCGGACGGCTCGGCCAGTTCGTCCTCTATGCCATGCTCGCCGCCGGCGCGATCGCCGAGCTTTCCGAGGTGTGGGGCGAGATCTCGCAGGCCGCCGGCGCCGCCGAGCGGCTGCTGGAGCTGCTGGGCGCGCGATCCGACATCCAGGAGCCGGCGCGGCCGCAGCCGCTGCCCACCCCGCCGCTTGGCCGCATCACGTTCGACAACGTGCGCTTCGCCTACCCCACGCGCCCCGGCACGAGCGCGCTGGAAGGCGTGAGCTTCGAGGTCGGGCGCGGCGAGACGGTTGCCATCGTCGGGCCGTCGGGCGCCGGCAAGAGCACGATCTTCAACCTGATCCTGCGCTTCTACGACCCGCAATCGGGTGTGGTGGCCATCGACGGCGTCCCCGTTGCCGACGCCGGGCTCGATGCGCTGCGCTCGCGCATCGCGCTGGTGCCGCAGGACGTGGCACTGTTCGACGACACCGTGGCCGAGAACATCCGCTACAGCCGGCCGGACGCCAGCGACGCCGACGTGGCGCACGCTGCGGAGGCGGCCCAGGCCGACAGCTTCATCCGCACGCTGGCGGACGGCTATGCGACGCGGCTCGGCGAGCGCGGGGTCACCCTGTCCGGAGGCCAGCGCCAGCGCATCGCGCTTGCCCGCGCGCTCCTGCGCGAGGCGCCGATCCTGCTGCTCGACGAGGCAACGAGCGCGCTCGATGCGGAGAGCGAGGTGGCCGTGCAGGCGGCGCTAGCGCGACTGACCCAGACCCGCACCACGCTGGTCATCGCCCATCGCCTGGCCACCGTGCAGCGCGCCACCCGCATCCTGGTGATGGACCAGGGCCGAATCGTCGAGGAGGGCCGGCACGCGGAGCTGCTGCGCCAGGGCGGCCTCTACGGCCGACTCGCCGAGCTGCAGTTCGCGCTCGATGCAGCGCAATGACAGGGGGCGCGGCTTCCCCGTGTCCACGTCGCACCACCCGCTTCCGATCTCTGCGAAATTCCCGTATTTTTCACTTCTCAAGCGCGCACGAATGCCGCACGGTTCCGGGCGGTTGGGCGCCTCCGGGCGCCGCGCGTGTCTTGGGTGGGCTTTGCCGGCTGGTTGGGGAGCAGCATGAGCGCCAGGAAGGGAGCGGGGACAGTCGGGGCCGTGGCGCTTGCCGGCATCCTGGTGGCCGGACCCGCGAACGCCCAGGACAACAGCTGGCTCAAGTTCCCGGGCTCTGCCTACGCCTCGCAGTCCGATCCGAGCGACCGGACTTTCATCAAGGAATGGGAGGCCACGCCGCCGAAGGGCTATCCCACGCTGAGCCCCGCCAACGTCGTCGCCATGAAGGCGGCCATCAAGCGCTACACCGAGATCGTCGCCGCCGGCGGCTGGAGGGCCCTGCCCGAGGATGTCCAGCTGCAGGTGGGCATGTCGCACCCCGTCGTCGCCTGGCTGCGCCAGCGCCTGCTTCTCTCCGGCGATCTGAGGGAGCAGGGCGCCAGCACCAGCTTCGACTATTACGTCGAGAAGGCGGTGAAGCGCTATCAGGCCTCCAACGGCCTGGCGCCCACGGGCATCGTCGACAAGCGCACGCTGGCCGCCCTCAACATCCCGGCCGAGGCGCGCCTCAAGCAGCTGAAAGTGAACCTGACGCGCCTGACGGAGCTGTCGAAGGCGCCGGGCAAGCGCTACGTGCTGGTCAACATCCCCGCAGCCCAGATCGAGGCCGTGGAGGGCGACCGGGTCGTGTCACGCCACGCGGGCGTGGTGGGCAAGCCGGACCGGCCGACGCCGATCCTCAACTCGGCGATCCACGAGCTCAACTTCAACGCCGTGTGGCACCTGCCGCCCACCGTGATCGAGAAGGATCTGATCCCCAAGGGCCAGGAGATGGCGCGCCGCGGGCAGAGCGTGCTCGAGAAGTATCACATCGACGCCTACGGCGCGGACGGCAAGAAGCTCGACGCGAGCAAGATCAACTGGAGCGGGCCGGCCGCGAAGGGCCTGACGTATCGCCAGCAGCCGGGGCCCGAGAACCCGCTGGGCTTCGTCAAGATCAACTTCCACAACGCCTATTCCGTCTACATGCACGACACGCCCTCGCAGTCGCTGTTCGGGCACAACTTCCGCGCCGCGAGCTCGGGCTGCGTGCGCGTGCACGGCATCGAGCAGCTGGCCGCCTGGGTCCTCGCCGACCAGGGCTGGCGGCCGGAGCACGTGGCGATGATGAAGGAGAGCGGCGAGCGGCGCGACGTGACGCTGAAGAAGCCGGTGCCGCTCCATTTCGCCTACATCACGGCCTGGGCGACGGAGGACGGCATCGTGCAGTTCCGCCGCGATATCTATCAGAAAGACGGCATCGGCGCGACGGCCGGCTCCTACTGAGAAGAGAGCTGCGCAGGGGGGATGCCTTGCGCAGCTCCTCGACGCTCTCACGGCTGGCCCGCGAGAGAAGAGTGGCGTGGATGGATTACGGCCGGTTGGGCATACCCTGTCCCGGCGACTGGGAGCGTGCCCGCTCCGCCTGCTTCTCCGCCTCCTGATCCCGCTTGGACTTGAAGGTGGGCGTGTTCGCCAGCTCCTCCTTCTTGGCATCCATCGTCAGCTGCACGCCGCCGGTTTGCGGATCGTGCCGGATCTGCAGGCGGTCGAGCTTCATGGCCACGCTCTTCTCGCCGATGCCGAGAAAGCCGCCGACGCCGATGACGAAGCCATCGACCGTCTTTCCATCCTTGCTGAGGATCAGATCGCTGATGGCGCCGATCTTGGCTTTGTCCGGCGCATAGACAGTCAGGCCGATCAGCTCCTTGGCCAGAACGGTGTCGGGATCCTGCGCGACGATCTGGCCAGCAACCGGCGGCCTTGGGACGTTGCTTGGCGCCGTCGGCGCCGATGACTGCGGCGGCATCGTCGTTTGCGCCACCGCGGCAGTGGCTCCAAGTGCCAACACCACGGCGGCCATGCTCGCTCCTGTCCTGAGGCTCATGGTAACCTCCGCATCTTGCTTGGCGTATCGCGTCGTCGACTTGCGACTTAAGTCTCAAACGCGGACACGACCGAAAGGTTGCCCCGGATGGATCAGCAGAGCGCGCCGCGCATGCCTCCAATGCGGGATGCGCCGCAACATGCCGCGCAGGCGCCGCAACACGCAGTCTTGTAGAATTCACGCGCCGGCTCTGCCACGATCGCTCAAGTCGCCAAGGAGGAAAGCCCGTGACTGCCAACGCCCCCGCGCGCCGGCAAGATTTCGCGCGCGCGGCACTGCCCAAGAGGTTCTGCAATCTCGAGCGGCTGCTGTTCTCGCTGGAGAGGCGCGGCCTCGACGGCATCGTCGCCACGCTTCCCTACAACGTCTTCTACCTGACCGGCTTCAACGCGGTCGCGCACAAGGCCGATGAGCCGCGCCCCTACGCGGTCGCCCTCTCGCGCCACGCACCCGATCGTCTTGTGCTCATCGTGGCGGACTACTACCTGGGCACCCTGCTGAAGCAGCCGTCCTGGGTCGAGGACGTGCGTCCCTTCCGCGCCGTGATGATGCCGCTCGACCTGCCGCCGTCGCGATCGGACATCGACCGCTTCATCCCCGAGGAGGGCGCGCAGGTCGCCTGGGTCGAGCGCGCCCGCAGGAACTACACCTACGACATGCGGTCCGCGCTGTGCCGCGCCTTGCGGGATCTGAAGCTCGATCGCGGCACGGTCGCCTTCGACGATGTGGGCGCGGGCCTGCGCCTCGGCGTCGAGGGCATGCAGGTTGCGGATGGCTACGATCCGCTCATGTTCGCCCGCGCCGTGAAGACCGACACCGAATTGCGCCTGCTCGAGCGCTCGACACGGCTCAACCAGGCCGCCATCCGCCGCACCATGTCCGCCTGGTCGAAGGGCGCCACCTGGCGCGATCTCAACCGGGCCTACGCCGGCGCCGTGATCGATCTCGGCGGCTTCGTGCGCGATCCGGGCGGCATGGTCTGGGGCCATCCGCGCGGGGCGGATGCCGCCATCACGCTGGCAACCGGCCTTGAGGACGACGAGGTGGCGCCCGGCACCCACGTCATGTTCGACTGCCACGGCACCATCGACCTCTACTGCTGGGACGGCGGCAAGACGTGGGTAGTGGAGGGCGAGCCGGACGGCGGCGCCCGGCTCTTCGCCAAGGCGACGGCGCAAGTCGGCGAGGCGCTCCTCGACGCCATGCGGCCGGGCGCGAGGATCAGCGAGCTGCAGGCGCGGGCGCGGGCGGTCTATCGCGGCGCCGGGGTCCCGGACCCGTCTTCGGCCGTCATCTTCTTCCACGGCCTCGGCCTCTCGCACATGGACATCGAGCAGACGCTGGCCGACGGCAGCCCCAACGGCGACTGGGTGCTTGAGGAGAACATGGTGGCGCCCGTGCACCTGCTCTACCCCGGGGGCGAGCACGAACGCATCTGGCTCGAGGAGGTGGTGCACATCACCAAGGACGGCGGCCGGCCCCTGTTCTCCTGGGGTTTCGAGCCCCTGGCGTCCTGACGAGCGGGTGAAGAGCGCATGCGCGCCCCTGCCCCTGCGTCCGATAGGGAGGCGTCGCCGGGCCTTCTGCCGCTGCTCGGCTGGCTGACCGGCGCGCTGTTCTTCTTCTACGCCTGGGTGCTGCGCGTGGCACCCAGCGTGATGGTCGAGGAGCTGATGCGCGACTTCTCCGTCGGGGCGGCCGTGCTCGGCAACCTGTCGGCGGCCTACTTCTACGGCTATGCGGGCATGCAGATCCCCGTGGGCCTGCTGCTCGACCGCTTCGGTCCGCGGCGTCTCATCGCCACCGCCGCGCTCGCATGCGCGGCAGGCTGCGTGCTGTTCGCGACCGGGACGAGCCTCAGCGCCGTGACCGCAGGACGCTTCCTCATCGGCGCGTCGGGTGCCTTCAGCCTGGTCGGCGCCATGGCGGTGGCGGGACAATGGTTCCCGCCCGACCGCTTCGCCGTGCTCTCCGGGCTCGCCATGGCGATGGGCATGGCGGGCGGCGTCTTCGGCCAGGCCCCGCTGCGGCTTGCGGTGGAAGCTTCCGACTGGCGCACGACCACGCTGCTGCTGGCGACCGGCGGCCTGCTGCTCGCCCTGGCGGCCTGGGCCACCGTGCGCGACCGCTGGCGCGGAAGCGGCGGCGTCGCCCAGGTGCTCTCGAGCCTCGGCACGGTCGGAAGGCACCGGCAGACATGGCTGATCGCGCTCGCCGGGCTCGGGACGTCCTCACCGCTCCTGGGTTTCGCCGGGCTCTGGGGCGTGCCGTTCCTCGAGACCGTCTATGACCTCCCCCGCACCTTTGCGGCGACGCTGACCTCGCTGCTGTTCGTGGGCTGGGGCGTGGGCGCGCCCCTCTTCGGTTGGCTCTCCGACCGCATCGGGCGGCGGCGCCCGGCGGTGCTCGCGGGCCTCGTGCTGGAGACGGCCGCGCTGGCCGTGCTGGTCTACGTGCCGGGCTTGCCGACATTCGTGCTCGGGCTTCTCTGCTTCCTCATTGGCCTGCTCGGGTCGTCGCAGATCGCCTGCTTCGCGCTCGCGAAGGAGAACCATCCGCCCGCGCTCAGCGGCACGGCCATCGGCTTCGTCAACGCCATGGTGACGGGTGCCGGCGCGCTGTTCCAGCCGCTCGTGGGCCTGCTGCTCGATCTCGCCTGGTCCGGCGGCATCGCGCACGGGGCCCGCGTCTACGACGCCGGAGCCTACCGCCTGGCGCTGGCCTCGCTCGTCGCCTGCTGCGTGGGCGGCTTCCTCTGTCTTCTCGCGGTGCGGGAGACGTTCTGCCGGCCCTGCGAAGCCTGAGGCTCTGCCGTGGCGCCCCACGCTGGCCGACCGATCGCTCATTGGTCCGACATTCCGCCGCGCGGAATTTGATTTGCCATCTCAGCGAGGCCGATGGCACGCTGGCAGCCTCAGCGCAGCGGCATCGGTAGGATTACTCGGCTGCGATCTGTCTTCATTTCCCGTTTGCCTCCCCTGCCGGCCCGCTGCGCTGGCAACGAAGGGAGAAAACGCGATGAAGAAGAAAGCGCTTACCCGCCGCCGGTTCGTGGCGGCCTCGACGGCGGCGACCGCCACCCTGCTGGCGGCCCCGTTCGTGCGTACGGCGCATGCGGCGGGAAAACTTTCGATCGGTTTCTGGGACCACTGGGTGCCCGGCGCCAACGCCACCTCCAAGGCCCTGGTCGAGGAATGGGCGGCCAAGGAGAAGGTCGACGTCCAGATCGACTACATCACCTCGCAGGGCGAGAAGCAGCGGCTGACGATTGCCGCCGAGTCCCAGGCGCGCTCGGGCCACGACATCATGCAGATGCCGAGCTGGTGGCCACAGGCCTACTCCAGCAACCTCGAGCCCGTCGACGACATCATGGCCGACCTCGTCAAGCAGAATGGCGACGTCGACGAGACCGTGACCTACCTCGGCCGCAGCCAGGGCCGGTGGCTCGCCGTGCCGGCGACAACGGGCAGCCAGATCAAGGGGCCGTGCTCGCGCATCGACCTCATGAAGCAGCACGCCGGCATCGACGTGCAGGCCATGTATCCGGCGGGCAGCCCGCCCAAGGCGGAGGGCTGGACGCTCGACGCGTTCCTGAAGGCGGCGGAGGCCTGCCACAAGGCGGGCTTCCCGTTCGGCATCGGGCTCGGCACCACGGCCGACTCGGTCGATACCGCCGGCGCCATCTTCCGCTCGTTCGGCGCGGCCCTCGTCGATGCCAACGAGAAGATCACCGTCAAGACCGACGAGGTGCGCCAAGCGCTCGACTACTACAAGCGCTGCGCGCAGTTCTTCCCGCCCGACGCACCCTCCTGGGACGATGCCTCCAACAACAAGTGGCTGGTGGCGGGCAAGGGCGCCCTCATCATGAACCCGCCGAGCGCATGGGCGGTGGCCAAGCGCGATGCGCCCAAGATCGCCGAGCAGCTGTGGACCCACGGCATGCCGTCCGGCCCCAAGGGGCGCTTCGCACCCTTCGTCCCGAACTACTGGGCCATCTGGAGCCTCGGCAAGAACAAGTCCGCCGCCAAGAGCCTGCTCGTGCACCTCTCCCAGCCCTCGGCCATCGAGAAGCTGGTGGCGGCCAGCGGCGGCTACGACGTGCCCTCGTTCAAGAAGATGAAGTCGCTGAAGACGTGGGCCGAGGAGGAGCCGCCGAAGGGCACGCTCTATCACTACCCCAACCCCTACGATCACCAAATCCTGTCGATCGCCGCGGCACCCTCGCCGCCCAAGATCGCCCAGCAGATTTACGCGCAGGGCATTCTCACCAAGATGACCGTGCGCCACCTCCAGGGCGAACCGATGGAGAAGACGCTGGCCTGGGCGGAGACGGAGGTGGAGGGGTTCATGCGCAGCTGAGCGGCGCGTGCCGGTCCCATCCGAGGAGGGCGGCGCCAGCCGCCCTCCCTTTGACCGCGGATGCGCTCACCGCCCCGCGTCGATGATCAATTGGACCCTTGCGCCCTCCGGGTCGACGATGGCGATGCGGTTCTCGGCCGTGAAGAACTTGTAGCCGCCGAGCTTGGGAACACGCCCCACCACCCGCTCCGGGAACGCCTCCAAGCGTACGCCGCGCGGAACGGGGGCACCCTCGCTGAGCGCGCCCAGGGCCAGCGTGCTGCCGCGATCGACGTCGATGCTCTGCACCACGATCATGCGCTCCGCCTCGGTGAGCGCGAGCACATGGCCTCCGCGCTCGGGCACGCGCGCAACCTGTCCCGGCGCCTCGATCACCTCGACGATCTCGTAGGAGCCGGGATCGACGATGCAGATGCGGTCGTCGATGACCACGTAGCGATAGGAACGGTACTGCGGCACCAGCGTGACGACCGCAGCGGGGAGCAGGGCAAGCCGCACCGACCGCGGAATCCGCGTCCCCACGTTGACCGCGAAGTTCGCGCGGGTGGCCCGATTGACGTTGCGCTCCTTGAGAACGGTATCGTGCACGCTCGTACGCTGCTGCTCGGACAGCTGCACGCGACCGCCTGCGCCTGGTTTGGTCTGTGCACCCTTGGTGCCCACTTTTCCTTGCCCGGTCTCGGCACCCTTCGTGCCCGCCCTTCCAGGCTCGTTCTGGGCATTGCCCTTCCCGGCCTTCTTCTCCTCCGATTGCGCGCTGCCTTTCGTGCTCTTCTTCTCCTCGGACCGCGCCGCGCCCTTGGCTGCAGGCTCCTTGCCTTCCGTGCGAGCAGAACCCTTGGGCGCCGTCTTCTCCGCAGGCTCGCTCTGCGCGCGCGACTTGCTGCGCCCGGTCTGCTCGGCCTTGCTCTCGCCGCCTCTTGGCTCGGCGGCCTTCGGCGAGGGCGTGGCCTTCTCGTTGGCGCGCTCGCCGCCCTTCGCGGCTCCGGGCGTCTGCTGCTTCTCGTTCTGTTGCATCTGCGCGTACGCCGGTGCAGCGCACAACAGCAGGGCGATGGCGGTGCTGCTCAAGAGGGTTGTCTTGCTCACGGTTCGCTCCAATCCTTGAACGCTCGCGCCGCGAGGGCGACGCTCCTGCGATGTGCTCGGAAAAACGGCGGCCACGCGGCCCGGTTCCACGGAAGAGAAATGGCCCGCGGTGAGTGCGTCAGCTTGCGCAGCGTGGGCGCGGGCAGCCGCTCCGAGCGCGGCAAATGGCGCCGGGAACAAGATCAGGATGCGTGATTATCGGCAGACTGCGGGGTGTGCGGCGCGCGTCAGATACGGTTCCGCTCGACGAGCTGGCGGGCGATGATGATCTTCTGCAGCTCGTTGGTGCCCTCACCGATCACGAGCAGCGGCGCGTCGCGGTAGTAGCGCTCGATGTTGAACTCTTTCGAATAGCCGTAGGCGCCGTGGATGCGCATGGCCTCCAGCGCGTTCTCCACCGCCGCCTCGGAGGCCGCGTACTTGGCCATGCCGGCCTCCATGTCGCAGCGCCGGCCCTCGTCGTAGGCTTTCGCCGCATTGGCGGTCAGCGCGATGGCGGCCTCCGTGCGGATCGCCATCTCGGCGAGCTTGAGCTGGATCGCCTGGTGCTCGGCGATCGGCTTGCCGAAGGTGCGGCGCAGCTGCGCGTAGCGCACCGACTCATCGAGCGCCGCCTTGGCGAGGCCGCAGCCCCGCGCCGCCACGTTGATGCGGCCGAGCTCGAGGCCGCCCAGCGCCGTCTGCAGGCCCCGACCCTCCACGCCGCCGATCAGCGCGGAGGCCGGCACGCGGTAGTCCTCGAAGACGAGCTCAACGGAGTCGATGCCCTTGTAGCCGATCTTCTCCAGCTTGCGCGACACGCGGAACCCCGGCCCCTTCTCGGCCAGCAGCATGCTCATGCCCTTGTGGCGGGGCTCGGCAGCAGGGTCGGTCTTCACCAGCAGCGCGAACACCTGGCCGTGGATGCCGTTGGAGATCCAGGTCTTGGTGCCGTTGACGAGGTAGGCGTCGTTGCCCGCCCGCACCGCCCGCGTGCGGATGGCCTGCAGGTCGGTGCCGCAGTCGGGCTCGGTGAGCGCGAGCCCGCCCCTCAGCTCGCCCGTGGCGAAGCGCGGCAGATACCTGGCCTTCTGCTCCTCGGTGCCGGCGCGCTCCACGCATGCGGCCATGATGAGGTGCGAGTTGAAGATGCCGGAGAGCGACATCCACACCTCCGACACCTTCTGCACGATGCGTGCGTAGGTGCTGGCGGACAGCCCCAGCCCGCCATAGGCCTGGCCGATGGTGGCGCCGAACAGCCCCAGCGCCTTCATCTGCTCCACCATCTCCTGCGGATAGACGTCGTCGTGCTCCAGCGCGTGCACGTGGCGCCGCACGTCCCGCTCCAGCCATTTGCCGACCGCATCGAGAATGGCGGCGTCGTCCTCGGGCGACCCCTGCGGCGAGCGCACAGTTGGGCTCGAGCTTGCCGTCATGGAGTGCCTCCCTGCACCAAGTGCGTCATCCCCGCGCAGGCGGGGATCCACGCCAGAGGCGCTCTGTCCACGGATAGTTGCGTGGCTGCGCGCCTTCGCGGGCCTGACGTTGCGCTGCGTGTCACTCCGCCGCCTCGCGGTGGGCGACACCCTGCTCGATGTCGAGCTGGAGGATGTCGTTGAAGCGGTTGAAGGCGCCGCACAAGGCGATGCGCCACGTCATCTCCACGATCTGGGCCTCGGTGAAATGGGCCCTGAGCCGCGTGAAGATCTCGTCGCGCGTGCGGTTCCAGCTGTTGGTGACGGCAATCGCGTACTCGACGACGAGCTTGTCGACCTCGTCGAGCTCGGGATGCGTCTTGTAGTCGAGGAGCCGTCCCGCACCCGCCTCCGACACGCCCGTTACCGCGAGTTTCGGCGCATGGTGCGAGACGCAATAGGTGCACTTGTTGAGGAGCGAAACGGCGACGAGGCAGAGCTCGAGATGGCGCTTGGACAGCACCGCCTCCTCGGCCAGCCCGGTCAGCATGGCCCACGTGTGCTCGAAGATCGGGGGACGGTGCGCCATCACACCGGCCTGGTTCTCGAAGGCACCGTAGGTGGTCATCTTGTCCCACAGCGGCCGCAGGGCCTCCGGCAAATCTTCCCTCGTCTTGATGGAGATGCGCGCCATGATCGTCCTCGTCTAATAGTTGGCTTTGTCCTCGAGCGCATGCCCGCGCCGCTGCACCAGGATGGTGCGGTCGAAGGTGCACACCACCACGCCGTCCTGGTTCCGGCCCGTGGTGCGCACGCTGACGATGCCGGCGTCGGGCCGTGACTTCGATTCCCGCTTGCTCAGCACCTCGCTCTCCGCATAGAGCGTATCGCCCGGGAACACGGGATGGGTGAGCTTGATGTCGGTCCAGCCCAGGTTGGCGACCGCCTTCTGGCTCACGTCGCTCACGCTCATGCCGACCAGCAGCGCCACGGTGAATGGCGAGGCGACGATGCAGCGGCCGAATTCGGAATGGCGGGCATATTCCGCGTCGAAGTGGAGTGGGTGCTTGTTCATGGTCAGCAGGGTGAACCAGGTGTTGTCGGCCTCGCTGATGGTGCGCCCGGGCCGGTGCTCGTAGATGTCACCCACCGTGAAGTCCTCGTAGGTGCGTCCGAAGCTCTCGCGGTAGCGCCGCTCGCCCACCTGCTTTGCCGTTCCGACCATGCGCCATTCTCCAACGTCATCCCCCCGCGGGGATACACGTCACGTTGCCGACCGGCCCCCGGAAAGTTGCATGGGTGCCCGCCTTTGCCGGCATAACGTCCTCTGCCTTCCGGGCCAGGACACAGTTGCACGCTGTCGCCGAGCAGTGCAATCGTCCCCCGGAGCATGCCAGGCCCCGTGTCGCCGCACGAGAGGACGCGCTTGCGAGGGACCGCCCCTCGTCTATTGTTCTGGCTGGTTTTCGAATTGCCCAAAACGGGGCGAGGACCGGGAGGATCGTCATGACCGCAATGCCGCGTGCCGCCGAGGTGCAGGGCAAGGAGAAGAAGGCGCAGCTGATCTCCGAGACGCTCGCCGCGTTCGCTCACGGCCTGGCCCCGCGCGCCATTCCGCAGGACGTGCGCGAGCGGGCCAAGCACCTGATGCTCGACGCCACTGGCATCGCCTTCGCCTCCGGCCGCTACGACTTCGCCCACAAGACGCTGACGGCCATCTCCGGGCTCGGCGGGGAGGGCCCTGTGCCCGTCATCGGCCTGCCCGCGCGCCTGCCTGCGCGCGATGCGGCCCTCGTCAACGGCATCCTGGTGCACGGCCTCGACTTCGACGACACGCACACGGGTGGTGTCATCCACGCTACCGCCAGCGCGTGGCCGACCGTTCTGTCCGCGGCCTACATGCGGGGTGCGTCGGGCTCCGACCTCCTCACGGCTTACGTCGCGGGCATCGAGGCGGCGACGCGGCTTGCCGCCGTCGGCAGCGGACCGTTCCACCAGATCGGGTTCCATCCGACCGGCCTCATCGGCATCTTCGGGTGCTGCCTGGCCGCGGGCACGCTGATGGGGCTCTCTCCCAACGCCCTCACCATGGCGCAGGGCATTGCGCTCTCCATGGCCGCGGGCAGCCTCGAGTTCCTGGAGGACGGCGCCTGGACCAAGCGCATGCATCCGGGCTGGGCCGCGCAGTCCGCGATCACGGCGGCAGCACTGGCGCGCCAGGGCTTCGTCGGACCGTCGCGCGCCTACGAGGGGCGCTTCGGGCTCTTCAACGCCTACCTGCAGAACGGCATCGAGCCGGAGCGGTGGGGGCGGGCCACGGCCGGCCTCGGCGAGGTATGGGAGACGATGGCCGTGGCGGTGAAGCCGCTGCCGGCCTGCCACTTCACTCATGCCTGCTCGGATGCGGCAATCGCGCTCGCCAGGCAGCACAAGTTCGCCATCGAGGACATTGCCCGCATCAAGGCCCTGGTGCCGGCCGAGGTGGTCAAGACCGTGTGCGAGCCCGTCGCCAACAAGCGCCGGCCGGCCAACGCCTACGACGCGCAGTTCTCGATCCCCTACCTGGTGGCAGCGAGCCTGGTGCGCGGGCGCTTCACGCTGGCCGAGCTCGAGCCCGAGGCGCTCTCCGACGAGCGCATCCTGGCACTCTGCGAGCTCGTCGACTACGACGTCGACCCGCGCTCGACCTTCCCGCGCCACTACACCGGCGAGGTGCAGATCTCGCTGAAGGACCGCCGCGTGCTGGTGCATCGCGAGGCCATGAACCGCGGCTGCGCCGACCGCCCGCTGTCGAACGCCGACATCATCGCCAAGTTCACCGACAACGCCCGCATGAGCCTCTCGGCCCGTCAGGCCGACGAGGTGCGCGAGGCCGTGCTCGGCCTCGAGGCGGCGAGCGACGTGCGGCCGGTCATCGACCGCATCTGCCAGGCGATGCCCGGCTGAAGAGAGAAGGGCTCATCGCTTCCCCATGCTTCCCCTGTCGGGACTGCGCATCATCGCGGTCGAGCAGTACGGTGCCGGCCCGTTCGGCAGCATGCTGCTCGCCGACCTCGGCGCCGAGGTGATCAAGATCGAGAACCCGGCCGAGGGCGGCGACGTCAGCCGCTCGGTTGGGCCGCACTTCTTCAGCGACGGCGACAGCCACTTCTTCCAGGCCTTCAACCGCAACAAGAAGAGCGTGACGCTGAACCTCAAGCACGCCGGCGCGGGTGACGTGCTGCATCGGCTCGTGCGCAACGCGGATGCCACCTACGACAACCTGCGCGGCGACCAGGCCGAGAGGCTCAAGCTCACCTACGCCAGCCTGCAGGAGTTCAACCCGCGCATCGTCTGCGCGCATCTTTCCGCCTACGGCCGCACCGGCCCGCGCAAGAGCTGGCCCGGCTACGACTACCTGATGCAGGCGGAGGCCGGCTACCTGTCGCTCACCGGCGAGCCCGACGGGCCACCGAGCCGCTGCGGGCTTTCCATCGTCGATCTGATGACCGGCCAGGCCGCCGCCTTCGCCCTCGTCTCCGGCGTGCTCGCCGCGCGCACGACGGGCAAGGGCCGCGACATCGACGTCAACCTGTTCGACACCGCCCTGCAGAACCTCTGCTACCTCGCGGTGTGGCACCTCAACGCCGGCGTCAACCAGGGCCGCGAGCCGCGCTCGAGCCACCCCTCGCTCACCCCGAGCCAGCTCTACCGCACCAGGGACGGCTTCATCTTCATCATGTGCAACAAGGAGAAGTTCTGGCCCGAGTTGTGCCGCGCGATCGACCGCCCGGAGTGGAGCACGCGCGCCGACTACAAGGACTTCAAGGCGCGGCTCGCCAACCGCGCCAAGCTCACCCGGGAACTCGACGAGGTGCTGTCAGCGCGCACGACCGCTGAGTGGATCGAGCTGTTCGGCGGCCGCGTGCCCGCCGCGCCGGTGCACGACGTGCGGAGCGCCCTGGAGAACCCGTTTGTGACGGAGGGCGGCCGCGTGCGCACCGTCCCGCATCCCTCCGGCCCCATCCGCCTCCTCGCCTCGCCCATCACCTGCCCCGGCGAGGAGACCCGTTGCGAGGCCGCCCCGCCGCTGGGCGCCGACACCGACGCCGTGCTGGCCGAAGCCGGCTTCTCCGCCGCCGAGATCGCCGACCTGCGCAAGGCCGGCGCGGTGTGACGGACCTTAGGGCGCAAGAGGCGAAGCCGTATTGCGCCGTCGCCGCGGTTCATTCGGCGCAATACGGCTGACGCCTATTGCGCCCTACGCATCGATCACGATCACCTCAGGGTCTGCAGCCGCGGTGTGCAGCCGCTCCACCAGACCTGCGCGCTTCGCCAGCACCGCGCGCTGATTGAGATAGCCCTTGTCGGTGATCTCGCTGGCATCGATGGAGGGCGGCTCGGTGAGGAGAAGACAGCGCGCGATGCGCATGGAGCTGCCCTGTGCCGTCCGGTTGTGGCGGCTGAGCCCCTCGACCAGCGCCCGCCGCACCGCAGGACTGGTGATGAGATCCCCGAGCTTCGCCTCGGCGCCGAGCTCGGGGCAGAGGCCGCGAAGCCCGGAGAGGCTCGGGAAGATGAGCAGGCCGATCTCGTCACGGTCGTGGCCGGTGACGACGGCATCCTCGATCACCGGCGCCCCGGCGGCGATCACCGCCGTGCGCAGCATGCCGACGTTCACCCACGTGCCGGACGTGAGCTTGAAGTTCTCGGCCGTGCGGCCGTCGAACAGGAGGCCGGCGGCGGGATTATCGGGCTCCGCCAGGCGCACCGCATCCCCGGTCATCAGCCAGCCCTCCGCGTCGAATGCCTTGGCGGTCAGCTCCGGCGCCTTGAAGTAGCCGGGCGTCACATTGGGACCCTTGACGCGGATCTCGAGCTTGTCGCCCACGGGGGCGAGCTTCACCGCCATGCCCGGGCCGGGCACGCCGATGTTGCCCGGCCGCTCGATGGCATAGTGCACCATGGTGACGGCCGGCGCCGTCTCGGTGAGGCCCCACGACGAGATGAACGGCACCTTGCGCCCGCGCGCCTTCAGGCCCAGCGCCTCCAGCCGGTCCCACAGGCTCTGCGGCAGGGCGGCGGCGGCGTAGAACAGGAGATCGAGGCGGGCGAAGAACTTGTCCCGCAGCACCACGTCCTGCTCCAGGTGATCGGCCAGCGCGGCATAGCCACGGGGCACGTTGAAGTAGACGGTAGGCGAGATCTCCCGCAGGTTGGCGACCGTGCGCCCGATCAACGCCGGCACCGGCTTGCCCTCGTCGATGTAGAGGCTGCCGCCGTGGCGCAGCATCATGTTGAAGTTGTGGTTGCCGCCGAAGGTGTGGTTCCAGGGCAGCCAGTCGACGATCACGGGCGGGCGCTCGGCAAGAAAGGTCCACGCCGCTGCGGCGCTCTCCTGGTTGGCGCACATCATGCCCTGGGTGTTGATCACGCCCTTGGGCTGGCCGGTGGAGCCCGATGTGAACAGGATCTTGGCAACCGTCTGCGGTCCGACGCGCGCGAAGGCAGCATCGACTGCGGGCGTCGGGCGCAGCTCGAGCAGGCTGGAGAAGGGCGTCGTCCGGCGGTCGGGCAGCTTGCCGCGGCTCGCCACCGCCTCGATGCTTCCTGCACCGATGGCCGCCAGCGCCTTGGCGTAGCGATCCGCCTCGTCGACGTAGATGAGGCCGGGCTCGACCAGACCGAAGATGTAGCGCAGCTTGCCGAAGTCCTGGCTCAGCCGCGCATAGGCGGTCGATACCGGCACCACGGGCACGCCCACGTGCATGGCGCCCAGCATCATGAGCCCGTGGTCGATGCCGTTCTCGGCCAGGATCATCAGCGGCCGGTCGGGACCGAGATTGCGGTCGAGCAGGGCCTGGCCGATGGCATTGGCGCCGCGCGCCGCCGCCTCGTAGGTGAGATGGCGCCAGGCGCCGGAGGCATCGCGCTCGGCGAGGAAGGTGCGGTCGGGCTCGGCCACCGCCCAGCGTTCCAGCAGCACGCCGAGGGCCCGCGGCACGCCATCGAGATCCCGCCGCGAGCGCAGGACGAGGGCGCCATCGGATCGCCGCTCATGCGCGATCTCCGGCCGGCTGAACAGCTCGCCGCCCGCTGCACGCACCCGCTCGATGGCCGCCGCCTCACCCATCGCGTTCCGCTCCCCATTGTCGTTGCGCCGCCATGCTGTGGAGGCGGCGGGCCGTTGTCAACGGCAAGGGCCGAGCCATGGGGTCAGACCCTCTGGCATCCTCGCGCACGAGGCGCTGTCGGGACGAAGGGTCTGACCCCGTTCACCCTTGCAGCCCTCCTCTCTTGTTCCCGCCGAAACAGCGGCCGGCGCTGAATTCAGCGACAGTACGGCATCGGATCGAACACGGAAGTCAGGGAGGGTCCCCATGCGGTTCATCGATGTCGTGCTTGGCTGCGTCCTTCTCGGGCTCGTGGTCGCCTTCCTGCAGGTGGTGCGGCCGGGTGCCACCGGTGATACCGAGGCCAGGGCCACCGTCGGCGAGCGCATCACCTGGCTCAGGGCGCCGCTGCTGCGCCGCACGAGCGCCGTCCAATAAGCGACGCGTCCCCGCCCAAGGCATTCTCAAAGCACCTCGTCGACCCCGTCGCTCGCCGTATCGAACATCGGCAGCACGGTCCCCACGCCGCGCTCCGCCGCCGCCTTCAGCACGTGCTTTCCCACCACGATGTCGCTGATGGCGAACCCGCGGTGCCAGAACACGATGGTCTCGCGCTCGCTCTGCCGGCCCGGCCGCTTGCCGGCCACGATCTCGCCGATCTCGGCGTGCACGCGCTCGCGCGTCAGCCGCCCGTCCTGGATGAGCGGATAGAGCTGGCCGCCCTTGCAGCATTGCGCCCAGTCGTCGACCACGATCTTGCCGGCCCGCGCCACAGTCGCCGGGTCGGTCGCCATCTGCCAGCCGTAGGTCACGAGCAGGCAGCCGGGCTTCAGCCAGCGGTCCTCGATCAGCAGCTGCGGCCGCTCGAGCCGTGTCGCCTCCACCACGATGTCGGCGCCCACCACCGTGGCCTCGACGCTGGCCGTCGCGACGGCCTTGATGCCGAGCCGCTCCGTGACCAGCTGCGCGAGCCTCGTGCGGGTCTCCTCGCGCTTGCTCGAGATGCGCACCTCCTCGAGCGGGTAGAGCCCGGCAAGGCACGCGATGTTGTAGAAGGCCGAACCGCGCGCGCCGATATGGCCGAGCACGCGCGGGGCTCGGGGCGCGAGGTGGCGGGCGCCGGCGGCCGTGACGGCTCCTGTGCGGGCCGCCGTGATCAGCGTGGCATCCATCAGCGCCAGCGGAACGCCGGTCGCGGGATCCATCAGGGCCAGCACGCCGATCTCGGAGGGCAGGCCATGGCGCCAGTTGTCGACGTAGTCGCTGATCACCTTGACGCCGGCGAGCCCCGTGCTGGCGCCGACCCAGCCCTGCAGGATGTTGAAATGGCCGTTGACGCGGGCGTCGAGGTCGATGTGGGACTTGGGCGGCAGCACCACGTCGCCGCGTCCGTGCGCCGCCAGCCCCTCCTCGACGACCTGCACCAGCGCCTTGTGGTCGGGCATCAGGGCCGCGACCTCGGCCCGGCTCAGAAATCGGATCGAGGCCATCCCCTCACTCCACTCTCTCATTCCCGCGGCATGCCCGCGCACCATGCCGAGCCTCTCGCCGGCGCGAAGTTGTACGGGCAGGCTCAGGCTCTCCGCAACAAGCCGATGCGCCATGCGGCGGAACGTGCCAGGGTGGTCGCCGACCGGCCTGCGCGGACCGGCTGCAGACCGCGCCGCTTCGCAGGGAGAACAAGCCGATGGACGATCGCTTCACGATCTACGGCAGCTTTACCTCGAGCTCCAGCTACAAGCCGATGCTCTTCCTGGCGCTCGCGCGCATCCCCTACTCGTTCCGCACCGTCAACCTCAAGACCGGCGCCCAGCGATCGGCCGACTACCTTGCCATCAACCGCTACGGCCTGGTGCCGGCGCTGCGCCACCGGGGCCTTACCATCGTGCAGTCGAACGTGATCCTCGACTACCTCGCGCGGGTAACGGGCAAGTTCGAGGGCGCCACAGAGCAGGAGCGCTGGCAGGCGCGCGAGTGGCTGTCCTGGGAGGCCGACGCCATCCAGAACGTCGCCCGCGTGCGCCACTTCAGCCGCTTCCGCACCGTCGATCCCGCGGTGATGGCGCATTTCCGCCCGCTGGCGGAAGCCGCCCTGACCTTCATGGACGAGACGCTCGCGGGCCGCGACTGGCTGGTGGGAGGGGCGTGCACCATCGCCGACATCGGCTGCTGGGGCCGCATGGTGTTCATGGCCGAAGGCGGCATGGACATCGCCCGCTGGCCCAACGTCGAGGCGTGGTCGCGCCGCCTCGAGGCCATGTCCGGCTTCGCCCTGCCCTACGACCTGATCCCCAAGAAGGACCGCGAGATGGAGCCGGTGTGAGCGCTCCTTCGGCTTTCCGCACCCGACACGCCATCGCGCTCCCCATCCGCCGCAAATGTCATCGATGAAAGAACCGGCGCGTAGGCGCCGAGCGCGCGAAGCGCGCCGCGACGGGTCATCGCGGCAAACGCCGCCTTTCCATCGGAGAGCGGCCATCGGCGCAATGCGCCTGACGGCTATTGCGCCCTACGCCCTTGCGTAGGGCGCAAGAGGCGAAGCCGTATTGCGCCGATGGCCCGAGCCCCGGGCCGGACTCCCGCCGACGCGCTTGCGCGCTCGCGGGAATGACGCCGCACCGCGGCGCGCGCCTCAGGGCTGGAGAAGGTCGCTGAGCCCTGCCGTCTGCGCCTCGCGCAGCGACGCCTCGCCCCGGCAAGGCTCCGCGAGCGTGTGGCCGTTGTCGCGGTCGAGCGCGAGCGAGGTGCAGCCCGATCCTTGGGTGCCACGCTGCTCCTCCAAGAGCGGCGCCAGCGGCCAGGGTCCGCCGGTGAGCGACATCACGCCGAGTCCAACCCAGAACGTGGCGCCCAGCACGAAGCCGGCCGTAGCCCACAGAACAGCTGCCCTGACAGCGCTCCGCCCGACCTTGCCGGTCACAGCCCGCCGACCGGCCCCGATCGGAGACGCGGCGGACCGCCGCTGCCTCTCCCCCATTCCGCCCCGCATGCCAGCCCCCGCAATGTCTGCGCTGCCGAAAGGCTTGCGCAGCCGGGCTCAGTCTGGGCATCAGCCTCCCGTCGGACAAGGACAGCGCCGCATCCCCGGCCGGATTGCACAGTCTTATCCACAGGAACGCCCCGTGAGCCCTGCCGGCGGGCTCCGCCACTGCGCCCTGCCGCGAAAGCCCGCTAGAGCCGCCGCTCGCGCGGGCCCGGCAGGATCTCATCCTCCCGACCGGCAGGCCTGGGCTCCGGGCCAACACCCTGGCCGCCCCGCACCGGCGGCACGTACATGCGGTCCGCCGAGCACAGCCGACCCTGGTTCTCGTTGCGCCCGCAGGCACGGAAGCTGCCGCCCTTGTCGAAGCAGATGCGCACCTCCTTGAGCCGGTTGCCCGCGCCGCCGCAGGCGACCACGATCATGTCGGGCTTGAGCTGCGGATTGGCAGCCATGAACTCGCTGACGAGCTCGCCCGGCGCTACCGTCATGCGCTCCTCTACCGGCCCGACGAACCGGCGGGGGATCCTCACCTTCTCGTAGAGCTGCCGGGCCAGGTCGAAATAGCCCTCGACGCCGAGCCCCGAGCATGTGCCGTGGGTGCGATACTCATGGAACACCAGCCGCTTGCTCGGCATGATGTCGAGCATGCGATCCGCCACCGGGCCCGGCACATAGGCGCGCTCCGAGCTACTGCAGTTGCTCGGCCAGCCGCGCTCGAATTGCGGCCACAGCCCGTGCAGCACGAAGGCATAGGGTCGCCCGCGCGGGCTGCATTGCGGGTCGCGCCGCGCGTCGCCGACGTCGGCGCAGTAGGTCGGGCTCCAGGAGAGGGCGAGCAGATAGTAGTCGAAGACCCCGGGGCGGCTTTCGCTTCGCCCACCGTAGCGGCTGCTGCGGCCGTAGCCGTCGGGACCACCGCGATCGTAAGAGCGCTGCGCGAGCGCATCGCCTGCCGCGAGCCCCGCAATGAGAAAAGCTGCGGCCAGGGCCGCCAGCGGCCTGCGCGAAAACAGCTTCGCGGACATCGCACCCCTCCCCGATGGTTGTAGCTAGCGCAGTTAGGCGCACTCTTTCGAACAAAGCAAGAACAAAATCGCGCCTGTGGGCAACTGCAGCCAGCGTTGCGTCATTCCTGCGAGCGCAAAGCGCGTCGGCGGGAATCCAGCCACAAACGCAACGTCGCATATGCGGGTGGTTCCCGCTCTGCGCTCCGCTTGGCGCGAATGACGCCCCAAAAGGGAACGACGCCGCTGCAGGACGGCCCTTCCAGCTCAACCCGCAAATTTATCCAGAATGCGCGCCCAGCTGCGCGCGCCCTTGCGGAACGAGCTCAGATTGTACTTTTCGTTGGGCGAGTGGATGCGGTCGTCGTCGAGCCCGAAGCCCACGAGCAGGCTGTCCATGCCGAGCCGCTCCTTGAACGAGGTGACGATGGGGATCGACCCGCCCATGCCGATGAGCGCCGCAGGCTTGCCCCACTCCTCCTTCAGCGCCTCCGCCGCGCGCGCGATGTGCCGCGCCCTGGGATCGAACGCAATCGCCGGCGAGCCCCGCGCGGTGAGGAACTCCACCTTGCAGTCCTTCGGCAGCCGCTCCCTGACGAAGCCCTGGATGCCCTTGAGCACCTTCTTGGGATCCTGGCCCGGCACCAGGCGGCACGTGATCTTCACTGAGGCCCGCGACGGGATCACGGTCTTGGAGCCGGTGCCCTGATAGCCGCCGGTGATGCCGTTGAACTCGAGGGTTGGGCGCGCCCAGATCTGCTCGAGCACGCTGTAGCGCGCCTCTCCCGCCGCGTGTGCAAGCCCCACCTCGCCCATGAAGGCGCGCCCATCGAAGCCGAGCTTCTTCCACTGCTCGAGCTGCTTCGCCGAGGGCTTCTTGATGTCGTCGTAGAAGCCGGGGATGCGCACCTTGCCGCTCCTGTCGTGCATCTGGGCAATGATGCCTGCCAGCGCGCGGATCGGGTTCATGGCCGGGCCGCCGTAGCTGCCCGAATGCAGGTCCCGGCTCGGGCCCGTGATGACGATCTCGGTGGAGGCCAGCCCGCGCAATTGCGTGGAGATGGCGGGCGTGTCCTTGTCCCACTGGCCGGTATCGCACACGAGCGCCAGGTCGGCCGTCACCTCCTTGGCGTGCTTATCGAGGAAGCCCGGCAGTGACGGCGAGCCGCATTCCTCCTCGCCCTCGAGCAGCACGCTGACGCGCACCGGCGTCGCGCCCGCCACCTTCCGCCACGCCCGCGCCGCCTCGAAGAAAGTCATGAGCTGGCCCTTGTTGTCCTCCGCGCCGCGCGCCATGATCACTCGCCCGTTGTGCTTGTCGGTGGCAATGCGCGGCTCGAACGGCGGCGATTTCCACAGGTCCAGGGGGTCGGGTGGCTGCACGTCGTAGTGGCCGTAGAACAGCACGTGCATGCCGCCGGCGCGCGCGCCGTCGGGGTCCTGCCCTACGACCATCGGGTGGCCCGTGGTCGGTACCACCTCGGCATCGAAGCCGATGTCCTTAAGCTCGCGGGCACACCAGTCGGCCGCCTTGCGGCAGTGCGCCTTGTACTCCGGATCGGTCGAGACGCTCGGGATGCGGATGAGCTCGAAGAGCCGCTCGAGCGCCTGATCCTGCGTCTCGTCGAGCGTCTTCAGCACTTGGCTCAATTGCGCGCTCATGTCGCGTTCCTGTGATGGGAAGGAGAGTTGGGGCGGCGCAGGATAGGCGAACAGTTTCGTGCTCCTGTCAACAGCCCGGCCACGCGCCGCCCGAGCCCCGGGCCTTGTGCCGTTTCGCCCCCGCCCGGTGCCACTGCCGCATCCGGAACTTGCGAGGGAACCTCTCACAATCCCCACGAGTTGACCGCCTTGCCTTTCCCATTCCTGCCAGGACTGATATGGGCAGGTGCGATTGCAGGCCACGAGCACGCGTTGGAGCAATCGTTTCGAGGCCGTCAGGCGGAGTAGGCACACCATGAGCAAGCCTGGGCAAAAGGCGAGAGCCGCCAAGAAGCGCGTCTATCTCTTCGGCACCGGCAGCGCCGATGGCAGCGCCGACATGAAGGAGCTGCTGGGCGGCAAGGGTGCCAACCTGGCCGAGATGGCGAGCCTCGGGCTACCCGTGCCTCCGGGGTTCACGATCACCACCGAGGAGTGCAACGCCTACTACGCCAACGGCCGCAAGCTCGCCGAAGGCCTCAAGCAGGAGGCGGAGGCCGCGCTGGCCGAGGTCGGCAAGGCCGTCGGCGCCACCTTCGGCGACGTCGCCTCCCCCCTCCTCGTGTCCGTGCGCTCGGGCGCGCGCTCCTCGATGCCCGGCATGATGGACACCATCCTCAACTTAGGGCTCAACGATCAGACGGTGCAGGGCCTGGCGGCCAAGTCCGGCAACGCGCGCTTCGCCTACGACAGCTACCGCCGCTTCATCCAGATGTACGGGGACGTGGTGCTGGGCGTGGACCACGGGGTGTTCGAGGACATTCTCGACAACCACAAGAACCTCAGCGGCTTCGCGCTCGACACCGATCTCGGCGCCGACGACTGGCGCGAGCTCATCCAGGCCTACAAGGAGGCGGTGGAGCGCGAGACCGGCAAGCCGTTTCCGCAGGACACGAAGGAGCAGCTCTGGGGTGCCATCGGTGCCGTGTTCGGCTCCTGGCACAACGCGCGCGCCAACACCTACCGCCGACTCCACGGCATCCCTGACAGCTGGGGAACGGCCGTCAACGTGCAGGCCATGGTGTTCGGAAATCTCGGGGACACCTCGGCAACAGGCGTCGCCTTCACGCGCAATCCCTCGACCGGCGCGCGCGAGATCTACGGCGAGTTCCTCATCAATGCGCAGGGCGAGGACGTCGTCGCCGGCATCCGCACGCCGCAGCCGCTCACCGAGGCCGCGCGGAAGGAGGCGGGCGCCCAGGCGGCCTCGCTCGAGGCCGCCATGCCCGGCACCTATCGCCAGCTGGTCGAGGTCTTCGAGAGGCTCGAGAAGCGCTACCGCGACATGCAGGACATCGAGTTCACCATCCAGGACGGCAAGCTCTGGATGCTGCAGACGCGCTCGGGCAAGCGCACGACCCGCGCCGCACTCAAGATCGCCGTCGACCTGGTCGCCGAGGGCGTGATCACGCCCGAGGAGGCGGTGCTGCGCATCGATCCAGCCAGCCTCGATCAGCTCCTCCACCCCACCATCGACCCCGCGGCCGAGCGGCAGGTGGTGGCGACCGGGCTGCCGGCCTCGCCGGGCGCCGCTTCGGGTGAGATCGTGTTCGACGCCGACGAGGCGGAAGCCCTGCGCGGCCACGGCCGCGACGTGATCCTGGTGCGCGTGGAGACGAGCCCGGAGGACATCCACGGCATGCATGCCGCCGCCGGCATCCTCACCACGCGCGGCGGCATGACGAGCCACGCCGCCGTGGTCGCACGCGGCATGGGGCGGCCCTGCGTGTGCGGCGCCGGCTCGCTGCGCATCGACCAGAAGGCCGGCACCATGACGGTCGCCGGCCAGACCTTCCGCAAGGGCGACGTGATCACCATCGACGGCGGCAAGGGCGAGGTGCTCAAGGGCCGCGTGAAGATGCGCCAGCCCGAGCTCTCCGGCGACTTCGCCAAGGTGATGCAGTGGGCGGACGCCGCCCGGGCACTCGGCGTGCGCGCCAACGCCGACACCCCGCGCGACGCGCAGCAGGCCGTCGACTTCGGCGCCCAGGGCATCGGGCTCTGCCGCACCGAGCACATGTTCTTCGAGGAGAGCCGCATCCTCGCCATGCGCGAGATGATCTGCGCCGACGACGAGGCAGGCCGCCGCCGGGCTCTCGCCAAGATCCTGCCCATGCAGCGCGCCGATTTCGCAGCCCTGTTCGAGATCATGGCCGGGCTGCCGGTGACGATCCGCCTGCTCGATCCGCCGCTGCACGAGTTCCTGCCCCACGAGGAGAAGGAGGCCTCAGCCGTCGCCAAGGCGCTCGGCGTGCCCGTCGAGAAGCTGCAGTCGCGCGTGGCCGAGCTGCACGAGTTCAACCCCATGCTGGGCTTCCGCGGCTGCCGGCTCGCCATCCGCTATCCGGAGATCACCGAGACGCAGGCCCGCGCCATCTTCGAGGCGGCCGTGAGCGCGGGGCGCAAGACCGGCAAGCCCGTGGTGCCGGAGGTGATGATCCCGCTCGTCGCCTACCGTCGCGAGTTCGACATCCTGCGCGACGTGATCGTCGCCGCCGCGGCGGCGGTCGAGAAGGAGACGGGCGTCAAGCTCGAATACCAGATCGGCACCATGATCGAGCTGCCGCGCGCCGCGCTCAAGGCCGACGAGATCGCCGCCGGCGAGGCAGGCGCCGAGTTCTTCTCGTTCGGCACCAACGACCTCACCCAGACCTGCCTCGGGCTGTCGCGCGACGATGCCGCGCCGATCCTCGCCAACTACGCGCAACGGGCGATCTTCGAGGTCGACCCGTTCGTCTCCATCGACCGGGACGGGGTGGGCGAGCTCGTGCGCCTCGGCACCGAGCGCGGCCGCAAGGCGCGGCCCGGCCTCAAGGTCGGCATCTGCGGCGAGCATGGCGGCGATCCCGCCTCCATCGCCTTCTGCCACGCGACGGGTCTCGACTACGTCTCCTGCTCGCCCTTCCGCGTGCCCGTGGCCCGTCTCGCCGCGGCGCAGGCCGCGATCAAGGCCAAGCGCTGACTGGTACCCATGAGCGTGAGGCTCGACGCGCCCCCCCATCTGCACGCTCCGCCCGCGTCCTGAGCCTGTCGAAGGACGGGCCGCGCATGCCGACTGTGCTTCGACAGGCTCAGCACGGGGTCGGAGCGTGTGACACCTAACGCGTGGCGGTATGACGGTCCTCGAGGGCAGGCACTTTCGTGTTGTGCTCTGCGGCGCGCTCCTGTCATTTATGACGGTCATGTGACGGTGCCGACGGGGCCCGTTCCGAACCGCGCGGAGCCGGGGGTTCATGGGTGAAATCGACATGCGCGCGTTCGCCAGGGGTGCGGGCGCCAACGTCAGCTTTCCCGCGGGTAGCGTCGTCTTCAACAAGGGCGATCCCGGCACCTGCATGTACGTGGTGCAATCGGGCGTCGTGGAGATGGTGATCGGCGACAGGGTGATCGAGGTGTGCGGGCCGAACGAGGCGATCGGCTTCATGTCGATGATCGACGGCGCAGCGCGCACCTCGACGGCGCGCGTCAAGGAGGCCGTGGAGCTGTCCATCATCGACCAGCGCAAGTTCCGCTTCATGGTCGACGAGGTGCCGAATTTCGCCGCCTACATCATGGGAGCGATGGCGCGGCGCATCCGCGGCATGGGCCAGGCGATGTAGCCGGCAGAGGCGCGAGCGCGAAGCGGCGCCGCCACGCACCTCGGCACATGTGCAAATCTCCCGCGGCGGAACCCGCAAGCCGCCGCCGAGTTGGCTTGGGGCCGACGTAAGCGTGAGCGCCGCCATGGCCTCGCGGCGACCGTCGCTCCACCCAACCCGGAGGGACCTCACATGACCAGCAATATCAAGAAGTTGCTTGCTGCGGCGAGCGCGCTTGCCATCAGCCAGGCTGCTCTTCTCCCGGCCCGCGCCGCCGAGCGCGAGCAGGTGCGGATGGTCATCAATCTGATTGCGGGCGTGAAAATGCCGTTCCCGGAGCGACTTCACAACAACACGGCGCATACGGAGCGCGTCCGGCTCGATGCCAACGGCGCGACAGTTGCGTGCCTGCGTCTCGATGACAAGGTGCGCTGGTGCTACGAGCACATTGCGCCCGTCGGGGCGCGCGCCGAGATGCTCCGCATCCGCAACGAGCCTGTCGGGGGTTTGCTGGTCGGGCAGCTCTATCACTATGTCGACGATTTCGACCTCGACGGCTCGGTCGACATCGGCAGCACGACCCGGCTCGAAGGCCAGCCGCACGCGCCGGTCGGCGTGATCGCCCAGTTCTTTCATCGCGGCACAACGCGCGGCGATCAATTCCGCGGCGACTACCAGAAGCTCTATGACGAGGGCATCCAGGTCGCGCTCAAGTATCTGGGGGAATAGAAGTTTTCCGCCCTCAGAATAGGGCGGTCGACTGACGCGAGCGCCCAACCCGCACGTGCAGCGCGTCACGTATGCAACGTGCTGCGGTGCATCTCCGGCGCCAGCGTGCGCATTTTTTGTTGGCACCGGCGAACCGCAGCGGCCGTCGGGAGTTCAATCGTGGGCTCTGCCTCGCGTCAGCCGAGTCGAGGGCCGGGATCGGATGAGCGCACTGCCGCTCCTCAGGGGAGGGAATTCCAATGCGTCGATCGCCCAAGCACCTCGTCCTCGCATGTCTGCTGTTGTTCATTGCCGTGCCCATGTCTGTGGAGGCGGCAGAGCGCGAGCAAGTGCGGATCGTCGTCAACCTGATTGCCGCGATCAAGATGCCGTATCCGGAGAATTTGGCGAGGAACAAGGCGAAGACGCAGCGCGCGTGGCTCGATCTCAACGGTGCGACCGTCGCGTGTCTGCGGCTGGAGGACCGCAGGTGGTGCTACGAGCACATTCCCCCGGTCGGCGCGCGGGCCGAAATGCTGCGCATCCGCAACGAGCCCGCGGGCGGTGTCGCGGTGGGGCAGCTCTACCACTATGTCGACGACTTCGATCTCGACGGCATGATCGATGTCGGCAGCACCACCCGCATCGAGGGGCCGCGCCAGGCGCCGGTCGCGGTGGTCATCCAGTTCTTCCACCGCGCCACCAATCGAGGCGAGCAGTTCCGCACCGAATACCAGAAGATGTACGACGAGGGGATCCAGATCGCCCTGAAGTATCTCGGCGAGTAGCCGCCGGCCTTTGTCATCCCGGAATTGCGCGCGGGCGCAATATCCGGGATCCGGGGCTGCCGGAACACTCCATCAGGCTGGATCCCGCTCCAGCTCGTCCAAGCCCGGCCGGCGCGGGCGCGGGCCCTTGTTCGACGGCATCAGGAGCAGCACGAGCAGCATGGGCGGCAGCAGGAAGCTCCACGCTGCCCAGAACGAGTGGTCGCGCCGCTTGATGCCGGCGACGATGCCCGCGACAATTGCCGACGCGATGGCGACGATGCCCCAGATGGCAATGATCTTGGCCATGGGAATCCCCAAGAATCCGGCTCCGGAACGCGCCGGCAGCCCCCCGGATAAGGGCTGCAACTGTGGCGAATTCAAGCGCCGCGGCGAGATTTGATGATAGACGGATAATTGGCGTGCGGCGAGCGCGCCAAGGGCTCACCCGCGCGCCGCAGCCTTGATGCGCACTCCCGGCGCCATCCGCTCCAGCAGCACGTCGCGACGGAACCGGTAGAGCTGGGCCGGGCGGCCGCCGGTGCGCAAGCGATACTCGCCGGTCGGCTCCACCAGCCCGCCGCCCTCGACCAGCCGGCGGAAGTTCTGCTTGTGCAGCTGCGGGCCCAGGATCGCTTCCACGGTCTTCTGCAGCTCGAAGAGGGTGAAGGCCTCCGGCATCAGCTCGAAGATCACCGGCCGGCATTTCACGCTGCGCCTCACCTCGGCGATGGCGCCGGCCAGCACCCGCGCCTGGTCCCCGAACAGGGGGTGCCAGAGCCGCGGCAGCCGTCCCCGCTTGGCGATCGGCGCGTCAGCGCCTGCGGCCGCCCCGCCTGCCAGGCCCGCTTCGCATAATAGCTCGTAGCGCTCGAGCACGTTCTCCTCGTCCCACCCCATGCCGTCGTGGCCGAAGGCAATGCTCAGGCGCTGCCGGCGGTCGAGCCCGTCGTGCAGGGCCCGCGCCTCGGCGGGGGCGGGCCCCAACCCTGCCCAGGCTTCCAGGCGCGGCTCGATGACCTCGCTCAGGCAGCGCGGCTTGCCCTGGCGCCAGTCCTCCCACGGGAAATAGGCGTACCAGCTGTGCCAGGCTGCACCGCCCCGGTCATCGAATTGCGCGGGCCCGACGAGGGCCTCATAACAGATCCCGATCACCGGTGGCCCGGACGGAGGGGCGCCGGGGCCATCCCGGCAGTCTCCCAGCGCGCCGATCTGCCGCGCGGTCGCGAGCTCGATGCCTGTCTGCTGCTTGACCCAATGGCGCACGCCGGCCTCGAGCGCCCGGTGCTGGCGCGGCGAGAAGGGGCCGGAGGGCAGCGCTCCGTCTCCCTCGCGCTCGGCGCGCGCGGCCGGCACGACGGCCACCATCGGCTCATCGCCGCGCACGGCAAAGATCGCTGCGCTCAGACCGACCGTGATCGGCTCGGCCATGCGCGCGGGGAGCGCGTGCGCATCCGCCTTGAGCATGCCCACCGCATATCCGGCTGGAGGGTCCATGAAAGCCCCGATCAAAATCAAGGCATTAGGGCTAGGTCCCGATCGTGGCAATTTTCCGGTTCAATCGTGCCCGCACGTTCGCGTGCCCGCATGCTCCGTCGCGCCCGGATGCCGGCCTCGCCGCAAACGTCAGTTGACGTTGTCTCCCCCGCGCTGCGAGCATTGCGCCTCTGCAGCGGACCGAGGTTTGCCGGAGCGCCCATGGACGAGAGCCGCATCCCCATTCTTGTCGGCAGCGGACAGGTGACGCAGCGCGAGCCTGATCCGCGCGTCGCGCTCGGTGCCATGGACCTCACCGCGGCTGCGGCACGCAAGGCGGCCGAGGACGCCGGCGCCGGCGATGCGCTGCTCCGCGCGCTGGACACGATCGTGGTGCTGCGCTCGTTCTCCGACACGAGCTGGCGCTTCAGAAGCCCGTTCGGGGGCCCGAGGAACCCGCCGCGATCGATCGCCGCGCGCATTGGCAACACCGGCGCGAAGCGGCTCGTCTACACGCACCCGGGCGGAAACATGCCCCAATGGTGCGTGAACCGCCTGTTCGAGATGGTGACGCGCGGCGAGGTTGCAGCCGCGATGATCTGCGGCGGCGAGGCGCTCGCCACGCAGAAGGCCGCCGAGCGCGCCAGGCTCGCCCTCGACTGGAACGAGGACGCCGGAGGCGAGCCCGAGCCGTGGGGCATTGCCACCCGTGGCTGGAGCGACATGGAGGACCGCCACCGCATGGCAGGCGCAATCTTCGCCTACCCACTGTTCGAGAACAGCATTCGCCGCCACCTCGGACGCTCGGTGCCGGAGCATCTGCGCGCCATCGGCAAGCTGTTCGCGCACTTCGCGAGCGTCGCCAGGAGCAATCCGCTCGCCGATCGCCGCCAGGGCTTCACGGCCGAAGAGATCGCGACCGTGGGCCCGGACAATCCCTATATCGGCTTTCCCTACACGAGGCTGATGAACTCGAACGCCTTCATCGATCAGGCCGCGGCCATCATCCTCACTTCGGTGGCCAAGGCGCGTGAGTTCGGCATTCCTCCCTCACGCTGGGTCTACCTGCACGGCTGCGCCGACGCGCATGACCACTGGTACATTTCCGACCGCCACGACTTCCACTCCTCGCCCGCCATGCGCACCGTGGGCAGGGAGACGCTGGCGATGGCCGGGTGCAGCATGGAGGATATCGCGAGGTTCGACATCTACAGCTGCTTCCCGTCCGCGGTCGAGATCGCCTGCAGCGAGATGGGAATTGCGCAGGACGACCCGCGCGGCCTCACCGTCACCGGCGGCCTGCCCTACTTCGGAGGCCCCGGAAACAACTACGTGACGCACTCGATCGCCCAGATGATGCAGGAGGTGCGCGGGGCGCCGGGCAGCAAGGGGATGGTGACGGCGAACGGCAACTACGTGACCAAGCAATCGGCAGGCATCTACTCGACGGAGCCGCCGGCCAAGTCGTTTGCGCCCAAGGATCCCGCGACCTACCAGGCCACCATCGACGCCGACAAGGGACCGACCGTGGCGGAGGTCGCCAACGGCCGCGCCACCATCGAGACGTACACTGTCATGCACGACCGCAAGGGCCCGTCCTACGCGATCCTGTTCGGCCGGCTGGAAGACGGCCGCCGCTTCATCGCCAACACGCCGGAGGACCCCATGCTGCTGCAGGCGATGGTCGACGAGGACCTGATGGGCGCTCCGGGGCGGGTAAGCCACAAGGACGGGCGTAATGTCCTGTTGCCGGCTTGATCCGGCATCGTCGCGCGTGGGGTCTCTGCGTGGGACGGCTAATCCTCTGCCTCGTTCGGATCGATTCGTGGCGTCTTTGCCGCCCGCTGCCATGCACACACCGCCGAACCCTTTGTCGCAGGCTCCTTCACCGGCTCGCGCGAATCCCTGTATCCGATAGCGGAGGCAGGTTAGGGGGGCAGATGCGGGCGGCAGCAGCAGCTTTGGCCGTTGTGATCGCGGTGGCCGGCATGGCGGGCCGCGGCCACGCGCAGGAGCCGACGACACTGGCTCGCGAGGCTCAGAAGGAACTCTACCGCCTCGGATGCTCGGAAGAGGCGCCCAGCGGAGCGTGGACCCAGTCCAGCCGGCGCGCCGCGCAGAAATTCCTCGACCGCGCCAATGCGCGGTTGCCCGTCGAGCAGCCGGATGCGGCTCTCCTTGCGCTGTTGCAGAACGCGAAAGGCTTCCCCTGCGCTCAGTGCCCCGCGGGCGAAGCCTTCAATGCGGCCGGCCAGTGCATACCCAAGCCGCTGCTGAGCAAGCCCGAGAAGCCCGCCGCAGCCAGCCGCGCTGCCACGGAAGGAGCCGTCTCGTCGGAGCTGCCGACCAGCGACAAGCGGGTCGAGCCGCACGAGAATGGCGCACCCGCTCAACGCACCGCACGGGCAGGCTCGCCGGAGTCCATGGCGGGGTCGCGGTATTGGCGCTCGATGCTCAGGAAGGTCGATCGGGCACTCGGGCTCGAGTGAGCCGCCCCAGCGCCGCTGCGCACGCGGCCGGTCGCTCGTGTCATTCAAAACGGACGCCGATCTGGTCGCCGCTCCGCCACATCACGAATGCGTCGTGCCGCGTTCCGGCGTGCGTATCGACGAGCACGAACTTGTCCGGAATGGTGACCGTCGTGGGCACCTGAAGCCTCGCGCCATTGGCGGAGAGATTGCGGATGGTGCAGCCGACGCTGAACGAGCCACCCGCGAAGATGATCCTCCCGCCCTTCAGCACCCGCTGGCGTGGATTACCGCGCTTGTTCTCCATGGTCGCAAAAGAGCACCGGTTTGGCGCGGAGCGCGGATGCCAGCCGATGCGGCGACTGACCAATCCGTGCTCCCGTTCGCCTTCCCAAACCCGCAAGCGGGAAAAGAACGCCCCCACGAGCCTGCGCAGGGGCGTTCCGCCGGAAGGCCGCCCTGCAAAGGGAGCTTGCGTTCGAGCGGCACACCAGCGCTAGCGCGCAAACCCTGACCGGACCCTGACGTCAGGCGCAAACGGACCACCAATCCACAGCGCAACGGCGGGGTCCGGGAGCGCGCCCACCCCGGACGCCACACTGCTGCCGAAGGCGATCGCGACCCAACGCAACGTTTACCACGCGGCGTCGCCGGGGTTTCGCCAGCCCGCGGGCCGTGCTTCACCAATGGGCGATCGGGCCACATGACCCGTCCATTCGGAGCCCGTCCTCATGCGTGCGGTAGGCCTCGCGTTCTTGTTGCCACTGACCCTCGTCGCACATCCGGCGCTCGGCCAGTCCCCTGCTGCGGCTGCCGAGGCCGCAGCGCCCGCCTCGAAGCCCGTCGACACTCAGGCGGTACGGCAGACCGCCGAATACTGGCTCAAGACGTGTCTGGCCGATTGGGACGCGCAGACGCACATGACCAGGAGCCAATGGACTGCGACATGCCGCCGGGTGTCGGCGGAGCGCGAGCAGTTCTTGCTCTCGAAGGGCGACACTGTGGGCGCGCCTTCCGGCATGACCGGCAAGGCCCCGCGCCGCCCTGGAAGCTGAGCTGCCGAGGGGCCATCCGCGGCCGATCTGGTTCTCGCCGAAACGCGCTGACTGCCGGGCAGGTGAAGGGCTCAACGCCCCTCGCCCAGCCCGCCATCGCGACCCACCCGCTCGATTCATTCCATCACACTCAGCCGCCTGTCAGGCTGTGGGCATAGGTTGCATCGGTGCTTCTCACCCGAGCCGGGCAATCGCCCGGTCCCGTGGGCGAGCGGGCGGAAACCGCGCGAGGAAAATCATGAAGGCGATCCTGGCCGCGATGAGCGCCGCCCTCACGCTCGCAGCCTACCCGGCGAGCGGCGCCGTGGCGCAAACGGCGACGACGGCAGCGCCAAGCCACGGCAAGAAGATCGGGCTCGGCACGGTGAAAGTGCAAAGCCGCCACGTCCCGCCCGTCCATCGAGGCAGGCCCTCCGCGACACCGGCCACCCCGTACCACGAGAATGTTCTTTCCACGGTGCGCTTCGGCTCGAAGGAGTGGTGGACCATCCAAGGATGGCAAGCGGGCGGCTCCAGCCCGCCCTGAAAAGCGACCCCGGGGTCGCTCCCTGACCAACTGCTGCGTGGAGCATGATTTGCGGCTCGCGCGGCGGCGCTGCTCAGGTGGGTTGCGCAGGGAGAGGTCTGATCCTGGGCCCCAGTCAATCGCAATGCATATATCCAAATATGTCCTGCAGTCATGCACAGGACACACCAACAAGATTTACCCAGGTCCTTTTTCTCCGGAGCACGATGCCGGTTGCCTCTACGGTATTCGCACTGATAAATGCCATCTACCTTTCGTAGAAACGCAGATCGGCCATAACCTCTCCGGCGCCGCAAATGAAATTACTCTCCAAATTGAGAGATATCCACTATAGGATATCGGAATATGGGAAGGCGTACGCGCCCGGCGCCCTGCGAGTCTTCATATTCCCGGCTCTCAGACTTGCAGCGCATCCTTCGCCCATCCCAGAAACGGTCCGGCTCGCGGATGACGGCTTGTGCGGCCTCAGGCCGGAAGCCCCGGCGGGCGAATTGCCCGTGGAGGATGTGTGGCTCGCCGGCCGGCAGCGATACGTGGCCTGCGCGTTCTATACGGCCAACTACCTGCCCATCGTCCTGGCACTCAGGCGCTCGTTGCAGGAGCATGGCATCAACTATTTCCTGCGGCGCTACGATGCGCCCCTGTCCTGGGAAGCGGCCACGCGCCTGAAGCCGGGCTTCATCCACGACTGCCTGGAGAGATTCCCCGGCAAGGACATCCTCTATCTCGACGCCGACGCCGTCGTCCGCGCTCCGCCGACGCTCCTCGACGAGGTGCAGACCGACGTCGCCCTTTGGCCGCATCCCAAGAAGAAGCGAGGTCGGTGGGAGTTGCACATAACAGCGTGCACCATGCTCGTGCGCAATACCCCCGGCGGTCGCAGGCTCGCCAGGCTGTGGCGCGACACGAAACTGCGGTCGCCGCTCGCCACCGACGAGGAGATGCTGCACGTCGCGTTCCGGGAATTCGCAGGCATTACTTTCACCGTCCTTCCCCAGAATTACGCGAAGATATTCGACCAGCCCGGCGAAGCGGTGATCGAGCAATTCCAGGCCGCCAGGCGCCAGTTCAACTGGCGCCGGATGCTGCGCAAATCGCGGCAGAGGGCATTGATGCTTGCAGCATGCGTTTTGTTGGCCTGGGCCGTCGTAGTTGCGGTTCAAGGGCATCTCTGAGTACCGAGCGGACAGGCGGCCTCGGCTGGCGTCGTTGAAATGATCGACTGGCCAAGAGGCCGCATTGCGGGAGGAGCGTTGGATCGGCCTCGCCCAAGCGCGATGGTCACTGCGGAGGGATGGTGTGACTGCCCCACTCCACGGGGGCGCATGAGATCTCGTCATTGTTGAAGCTGCGGAGGCCTCTCATGTCTGTTGCTATCCACCTTGAAGCGCCGAAAGCCCAAGCGGCCCCTGACGCGCTCGCAGACTCTCTCCTCGCCCGCGTCGGAGGTGCTCGCCTCGAGAGAGACCCCTTCTCCCACATCTACGTGGAGGAGGTATTTCCGCCGAATGCCTACGCCATGCTCCTACGCAACCTGCCTCCCAAGGAGCTCTACGCCCCCCTCAACCTGCGCAAGTGGGTGCGGAAGGACGGCACGAGCACGCGCGATCAGTTCTATCTGACGCCCGAGAACCTGGCGAAGCTCCCCGAAGAAAGTGCAGCCTTCTGGTCGGCGCTGGTGCACGCCGTGGCAGACGGAAGGCTGAAGCGGGCGCTCTTCGCGAAGCTGGCCCCGGACCTCTCGGAGCGCTTCGACGTTCCCGAGGAGCGCGTGGGGGAGATCGAGTGCGTCTACGACATCACGCTCGTCCGCGACACCGAGGATTACCGGATCAAGCCGCATCCGGACGGGATCAACAAGTTCGTCACGTTCCAGATGTACCTGCCGTCGGACGACAGCCAGCTCGATCTCGGCACGTCGCTCTATGTGCGCCGGCGCGGGCTTCTCTGGAGCCGCTTCGAGGAAGTCAAGCGCTTCCCCTTCAAGCCCAACAGCGCCTATGCCTTCGCCGTTTCCGATTCAGCAAAGCGGGCGGGGAAGCGCACGAGCTGGCACGGGCGCGAGCGATTGACGGGGTTCACGGGCGTGCGCCATTCGCTGATGGTCCTGTTCCAGCGCGTCTCCCCGCGACGGTACGCCGTCTGAGTTGGCCGGCCCGTTCGAGGGCGCTCAATCGACACGGGCGACGCAACACGATGCAGGCTCATTGACCCGCCGCCCGGCGTGTCATGTCACACGCTCCGCGCGCGTCCCGAGCTTGCCTGCCTTCGGGCTTGTCCCGAGGGTGGAAGCACGGGGTTCGAGCGCGTGACATGACACCGAGGGCCGGACTGCCTCACCGGCCTTTGGACAATCTCGGCGATCTATTGCTTCTTCGCCTCCGGCAGCTTGCTCACCTCGTCGCGGCCGAGCATCAGTCTCACCCGATCGACGAGCTGCTCGAACTTGTCGGCATTGATGGTCACGACCTTCGGCCCGATGCCAAGCGCCTGGCCAATCTCGACCTGAATGGACTGGATCGTACCGTCGGGTCCCTTGTTCACCTCGACCACTTGGCCGAGGTCCGCGTTGTCCGAGCCGTAGACGGGCAGACCACGCAATGCCGCAAGCCCCTGGACGGCCTTTCTCAACCCAGAAACCACGGTCTGGCACGACTGGGAAAGCGATGCCCGCTTCTCCACCACGCATTGGCCGATCCGGTCCGCGTTCGCACAGTGCGCCTCGATGTCGTTCCAGCATGCTTCCGCAATGCGCTCGACGCGATTGAGCGCGCCCTCCAGGTGACGGGAGACGCGATACAAGGCGAACTGACATCTGCGGCCCAACTGGTCGTCGTGGGCCTGCATGCACGACAGGAGCCGGCCCTCGCCACGCGTGACTTTGCTGCAGAACTTGCTGATGTCAGCAGCGCAGGCGCCTTCCACCGTCTCGACTGCTGCCGCCAACCGTTCCCTGAGACCGGATTGGGCCAGTGCGTCCGAGGGGCTTGCAATCGCCGCCACAGATGCTGCGAGGACGATGCTCATTCCCAATGTGCGGTTTGTCATCTCGGCTCTCCTTTTCGAGCAGACCTGCGACCATCGCTCTTCCGGCCGGACAAATCGATCGAGACAAACCCTGAAACGAGCATGAGGAGGTCCGCGGCCCGCCCTTCCCGATGGGATCCCTCGGGAGCCAGCCGTGCTCATGAGCTTGCGCCCGCTGTCGGCGCCGGACCGGAGCCATTCGGCGTGAGAGATGCGGGCCTCGCCGACATTCAGTTCCATGAGGACCGCCCGCAGCATTAACTCTATGTAAGCTCCGCTGTGCTTCAGTGTTGCCGGGGGAGTCGCCGGTCATGTGCGTTGCGTTCCACAATGGGGCTGCCGCTCCCACGGGAGAACAGCGCCTCCGCCTTCCGATTGCCGGCCGAGACGCGGCCGCTCGCGTTCTTGTCGCCGGGCTATGCGCGGCCTCGCTTGCCGGCTGCGCGCCCGATTACGACGATCATCTCGCGGCGCGCGCGAGCAAGGAGGCGGCAATCCAGCCGCAGCCACGCGCGATGCCGCACCCGGACAGCAGGCTCATGAAGCCCCAGCTCCAGCCCGCGTGCGAGGCCAGCAACTCCCAGCCGGTCGCCGACGGTCCTGATGCGGAACTGGCTCGGCGCATTCGCACGGACTACGACGTCGCATGCTACCGCCAGGCGGAGGCGGTCGCTCGCGAGCGGCTGCGCCAATTGCAGGAATGGGTTGCCAAGACGCTTGCCTCCGCGCGCAAGACGGACTCGGTGCAGCGCTGACCGTCCAGCGTACGCAGGCACGAGGCCCGGTTCCGGGTCTCAGGTCTCGCAACGTCTTGCGCGCTCCGCGCGCAACTCAGCCTCCACCTGCCCGTCCAGAGCGCGCACGCGCGCCGCTTGCGCCGACGCGACGCCCGGAACCGAGGCGCCGAATGCCGTCTTTGCGGCGACCAGTTCATCGATGGCGAGCGACAACTGCTTGCAGCTCAGCTCGTTGCGAAGGGCACGATAAGCAAACTGCCGAACGCCGCTGGCATGCTCTACAGGCAACTGCGGCTCGCCGACCCACTTTCGCGTCGGGTCGTCGAGAAGCGCCTTGAGGCGCGCCAGGCATCCGCTATCGGAACCGCAACCCGTCGTGCCGCCGTCCGCTTTCGTCTTGGCATCGGGCCGGCGCGAGGAGGGAAGCCGAGCAGGCGCGCTGTGTGCAACCTTGGCCACGGTCGGCGACCCGGCCGAGGAGCTCCCAAGCTTGGGAGCCAGATCGTCTTTGAGCGACCACAGCTCCGCAGACTGGTTCAAGGCGGCGCAACCTGACAACACCACCGCAAGGGCGACGCAACCGGCCCCGGAAGCAAGGGTGTGCATCACGCGAAATGGAGTCCCGCACATACTTGGTCTTCGAACTGAAGAACGCGCACGATCAGCATTGGCACATTACAAGACAGCGAATAAGGAACCGTTAAGCGCAACCCTTTCTTGCGGCAAGGTGGCACACGGTGCGTATCAACAACCTCTTAACGAATCTCACAAACGCGCCCCGATGGCCCATCGTTTACATGATATCCGATGGCTGATTATCACTCGGCGTTCCGCGGGGAGTTGCGTCCATGGCCCTCATCTCGGACATCTACGATCGCCTCAGCGATGTCGTGGGGCCGGACGCCATCGGGATTGCGGTCGTCGTCGCGATCGCGCTCGCGTGCTACTTCATCATCGGTGCAGGCCGGCCCTCGCCCTAGCCCGCTGCCAACGCCCGACCGTCATCGCCATCCAGCAAGATTGGCGCGTCATTCGTCCGCCGCCGTTCCTTCAGCGAGGGTTCGGTCGGGGAAGTACTTGGACAGCCGGATATCGGCCGTGCGCGCATGGGCCTCCATGCCCTCCAGGCGCGAGATGCGGGCCGTGACCGGCGCCACTTGCGCATTTGCCTGCCGGCTCATGCGCTGCCAGGTGAGCGGCTTGAGGAACTTGTGCACCGAGAGGCCGGCCGTATACCTGGCCGCGCCCTTGGTCGGCAGGATGTGGTTGGGCCCCGCCACCTTGTCGCCGAATGCGACGGTCGTCTCCTCTCCGAGAAACAGCGAGCCGTAGGCGCTCAGGTGGTCGAGCCACCAGTCCAGATCCCTGGCGTGCACCTCCAGGTGTTCCGGTGCATAGCGGTCGGAAAGCTCGACGAGTTCCTCACGCGAGTCCGCAATCGCGATCTCGCCGTAATCCCGCCAGGCTGCGCCCGCGGCTTCCCGCGCGGGCTCCGGCAGCGCCCCCAGCAGCCGCGGCATCCTTTCCATGACGCCCTCTGCGAGACGCCGCGAGGTGGTCATGAGCCAGGCTGGGCTCTCATGTCCGTGCTCGGCCTGCCCGACAAGGTCCACGGCAACGATGTCGGCATCGGCCGTGTCGTCGGCGATCACCGCGATCTCCGTAGGGCCGGCAAACACGTCGATGCCGACCGTCCCGAACAGGGCGCGCTTGGCCTCGGCGACAAACTTGTTGCCGGGACCGACGACGATATCGGCAGGCTTGCCCGTGAACAGGCCATGGGCCATGGCCGCGATCGCCTGCACCCCGCCAAGCGTCAGGACGATGTCGGCGCCAGCGACCTGCATGGCGCAGAGCACATAGGGGTGGATGCCCTTGCCCTGGAACGGCGCCGATGAGGCCACCACCGTCTTCACGCCCGCGGCCTTTGCCGTCGCGATCGACATGTAGGCCGACGCGATGTGAGCGTACCGCCCCGTCGGCACGTAGCAGCCGGCGACGTTGCACGGGACGAGCCTCTGTCCGGCCACGAGCCCAGGGGCCAGCTCCACCTGGAAGTCCCGAATACTCTCCCGCTGCGCGATGGCAAAGTCGCGCACGCGCGCGGTGGCCCATTCGATATCCCGGCGGACCGCCGACGGGACGTCTCGCACCTGCTGCGCGATCTCCGCCCCGGACATTACGATGTCCCCTGACCATCCGTCGAGCTTGAGGGCATACTCGCGCACGGCCTCTTCGCCGCGTCGGCTGATCTCGGTCAGCATCTGGCCCACGACCTTGCGCGCCGCCTCCGTCTCGGTCGCGGGCGTCTTGACTGCTCTCTTCAGGTAAGTGACGGCCATCCCGAAACCTCACCACGAGTTGCGCCGGCCGGACGCCGGGAGCGCCCCGGCCGGCACGCTCTCCGCTCGCGCGGATGCAGGGGTCAGTCCGCTTTGGTCGCCATCGCTTTCAGCGCGGGGTCGGCGGCGACTTTCTTCATGTACGTGTCGTCGATGTAGGATTTTGCATCGGGGACCTCCGGGATGGTGCCCACGGCCTTCATGAATTCGCCGATGTTGCCGAGCCAGGTGTCGACCTTCGAGCTGCCGGCCGAGCGGCTCATATTGCTGATCTGCTCATCGAGCGCGAACACCGGCCGGTCCGCGAACTCCGCCTCCATGCCCTGGTCGGAGATCTCCACGCCGCCCTGGGCGTAGAATGTCCTCATCATCTCGCGCGCCTCCTTGGGGTGCGCCTTGATCCAGGCCCACGCGCGCAGATACACGGCCAGGTACTTGGCAACGAGGTCGGGCTTCTCCTTGGCAAAATCCGGCCGGACGACGAGAGCGCCGGGCACCACTGCGCCCGCGTCGTAGCCGCTGCACAGCAGCTTGGCGCCGCCCTTCTCGGCCAGCGTGTACATGTTGGGCGCCCACACGCCGGCGAAGTCGCCGTTGTTGGACGTGATGGCGGAGATGATCTGCGGCTGGCCGAGGTTCACGAGCTGGACGTCGGTCTTGGCGATGCCCCACTTCTTGAGGCAGGCCTGGACCGCGTAGTCGCCGGTCGAGTTGCTGGTGAGCAGGATCTTCTGGCCCTTGATGATGCCGGGGTCCTTCTTCACCGCGTCGTACTTGTCGCCCCGGACCATCAGCACGTTGGCCTTGGATTCGTCATTGGTGATGCCGACGGTGATGAGCCCGAAGCGCGCCGCACCCAGCACGGCCGGCACCGAGCCGGTGCCGCCGACGTCCCAGGATTTCGCCTGCGCAGCGGCCACCTGCGGGGCGCCGGCGGGAAAGGTGGAGAACTCCGGCTCGAGCCCGGCCGCGGCCCAGAATTTCTTCTCCGTGGCAACATAGTAGGGCAGCGCCCAGTAGACGGCAGGCTGGTAGCTCACCTTGATGGGGTCGGCCGCTTGTGCCCCGCCAGGTGCCAGCCCGCGGGCGGCCGCCATGACGCCCAGCGAAAGCCCGATCCACGATCGCCTGTTCATGCGTTTCCTCCTTCGTTTGGCCATGGGGCTCGTGGCCCCTGCCTTATCGCCGGCGAACCGCCGCCGGCCTTGCTCACGGCACTGCGCCGATCTTCTCCTCGCGCAGCGACCTCCAGATGTGCGTGCGCAAATGCACGAAGCTCTCCAGGTCCATCACATCCTCGATGCGCTCGTGCTCGTTCCATCGCTCGGCGGTGCGCACGCCGCGGATGTCGAGGATTTCCTTGATGCGGCCCGGCCGCCGCGTCATCACTGCCACGCGGTCAGCGAGATATACCGCCTCCTCCACCGCGTGCGTGATGAAGAGAACCGTGCGCGGGTTGACCCGTGCAATGCGCACCAGCTCCTCCTGCATGACAATGCGCGTCTGCGCATCGAGCGCGCCGAACGGCTCGTCCATCAGCAACGCCTCCGGGTCCAGCACGTAGGCGCGGGCAATGGCGACGCGCTGCTGCATTCCGCCGGAGAGCTGGTGGGGATAGGCCGTCTCGTATCCCTCGAGCCCCATCAGCCCGATGATGGCAGAGACCCGCTCCCGCCGGGTGGACGCCGACGCCCCCTGGTTGCGCAGGCCGAAAGCGATGTTGTCCTCCACGCTCTTCCACGGGAAGAGCGCGAACTGCTGGAACACGACGGCGCGGTCGGGGCCGGGCCCATTGACCGGCTGCCCGCCGACCGTCACGCGCCCCTTGGTGGGCACCTCGAAGCCCGCGGCGAGTCGCAGGCAGGTTGTCTTGCCGCATCCTGACGGCCCCACGAGGGCCACGACCTCCTTGTCGGCCACCGTGAGATCGATGCCGTCGAGCGCGGGGAATGATTTGCCGTCCCGGGTGAAGTACCGGTACACGCTCTCGAACACGATCGCGCTCATGCGAGCCCTCTCCTGCGGCGCACGAACGCCTCCATCTGCCGCAAGGCGACGTCGATCAGCAGCCCCACAAGCCCGATGGCGAGCATGCCGGCCATGACCGTCGGCGTCGAGATGTTGCTCTGGCCCTGCACCATCATGTAGCCCACGCCGGCCGAGGCGACGATGAGCTCGGCGCCGACGAGCGATTGCCAGCCGAGCCCGGCGCCCACCCGCAGCCCGGCAACAATCGAGGGGAAGGACGCGGGGAGCAGAACCTCCGCGATCGTGCGCAGGTTGCTTGCACCCAGCATCTGCGCCGCCTCGATGTATTTGCCGTCGACGAACCGGGCCCCGCGGTAGGCGCTGATGAGGCAGGGCGGGAAGGCGCCCGAGAAGATGATCATGATGGGGCCGCCGATACCCGTGCCGAACCAGAGCGCAGCGAAGGGAACCCAGGCGATCGGTGCGATGAAGCGCAGGCCGTCGAACACGGGCGTCACGATGTCATCGAGCCAGCGGTACCAGCCCATCGCGAGCCCCAGCGGAATTCCGATCGCGGCGGCGAGAGCCACGCCATAGGCATAGCGCTCGAGGCTCCTCGCCAGATGCATGGGCAGGGTCGCGCCAGCGAACGGCGCGGTCAGGAGATGGCTTGCGCGGGCGAGGACTTCGAACGGCGTGGGCAGGAACTGGCGCGGCACGTAGCCGGAGGCAGAAACCGCCAGCCAGATGCCGAGAAACGTCGCAAAGCCAATGATGCCGAGGACGAGAGTCTCGAGCTTCGACAACGGGCGCTGGGCGGAGCTGGCCATGGGTGCGCGTCTCGGTCTCAACCGGCAAGCCACGGCATGACCCGTCGCTCCACCTCGGCCAGCAGGCGCGTGGTTGCCCAGCCCAACACGCCGACCGCCGCCATGCCCACCATCACCATGGCCGGATAGATATCCTGCTGCGCCATGTTGAGCACCCGGCCGAGGCCCGCGAGCGCGCCGACCAGCTCGGCCGCAACGAGAGTCGTCCAGGAGGCCTGCAGCGACAGGCGTAGCCCCGTGAAGATCATCGGCGCGGCGGCTGGCACGAGGACCTCGGTCAAGAGGCGCCATCTGCCCGTGCCCAGCATGCGTGCGGCCTCGACGACGTGCGGCTCGATGCCCCTGACGCCGGCGAACGTGTTGATGACGGCAGGAACGAACGCGGCGAAGAAGATCACCATGACCTTGGCCGCGTCGCCAAGCCCCAGCCACAGTATGGCGAGCGGGATCCACGCCAGCGGCGGTATCGGGCGGATCACGAGAAACGCAGGGTTGATGAGCGCCTCGGCGCGCCGGCTCCAGCCCATCAGCAGGCCCAGCGGTACGCCGATGGCGATGGCAACGGCAAACCCCATGACGACGAGCCTTGTGCTGTGCACGGCGTGCCCGAGGAGCGTCGCATCCGCATAGCCGACCGTCATGATCTGCCGGGCCGATTGCCAGAACTGGGGAGGGGACGGAAAGCGGTTCGTGCTCAGCGTGCCGGTGACCATTGTCAGCAGCACCCACGCCGCCACCAGGACCGAGACCGAGGCCGCGCCCAGGAGGAAGCGCCGGCTCGGCCGCACACGCAATCTCGGGAAGGTGGAAGCCGTGGAGGGCGCGGAGAGCGTCATTGTTCGCGCAGCACGGCCTGGTAGGCCGCCCCGGGATTGCCGCCCACGACACCTTCGAGCTCGACGACGACGCGCAGGTTCTGCGCCGTGAGGCGGAACGGCCGGCTGTAGGCATCGCTGACGGGCGAGCCGGCATCCTCGCCCACGTTGAGCCCTGCCGTAGTCCCGTGTGTCGGCCACGTGCGCGGAATCTCGGCCTGGCCGATGATCTCGTCTCCCATCCTGAGCGTGACATGCCCGGCGTTCTTCCCGGTGCGCCGGAACTCGAGCCTGATCGTCACCTTGCCCGACCTGGGCTTGAAGGGGGCGCTGATGGTGTGCCTGACGGACTCCGAGTAGACGTACTCGTATCTGAGCTCGCCGTCCTTGATGTAGAGAGCAAAGCCGGCAAACCGGCTTCCCCACGCGATCAGCACGCCCTCGGTGTCGGCCGACGCGGGCTCGAGCTCGGCCGTTATCGAATAGCTGCGGTCGCTGATGTCGGGCGATGACAGGCGATCCACGCGCGCCATGTTGCCGAGGTACTCATAGCGCGTCGTCGTGTTCATCCGTATCCGCGCCGCGGCCCGCTCCCAATCGCGATCGTCGAGCGGCAGGACGCCGTACTTGCCTGCTTCCACCCACCACAAGTCGACCAGGTCGCGCAGCCGCTCGGGCTCCGACTCGGCCAGGTCATCGACTTCGGCAAAGTCGCGATCGAGGCAATAGAGCTCCCAGCGGTCGGCCTCGAAGTCCGTCCCCTTGACGTGGCGCGAGACGGCCTTCCAGCCTCGATGCCAGATCGCACGGTCACCCAGGATCTCGAAATACTGCGTATGCTTGCGCGTCGGGGCAACGCCGTCGCGGAAGGTATAGGCCAGGCTTGTGCCGTGGATCGGCAGCTGCGGTGCGCCGCGATACTCGCGCGGCGCCTCGATCCCGAGAACCTCGTAGAGCGTGGGCGCAATGTCGCTCACATGATGATACTGCGCGCGTATGCCGCCGCCGCGCGTGATGTGTCGCGGCCAATGCACGATCAGGGGTGCGCGGATGCCGCCTCCGTGCGTGTCCTTCTTGTACCATTTGAGCGGCGTGTTGGACACCTGGGCCCAGCCGGTCGGGTAGTGGTTGAACGCCCGCTCGCTGCCGATCTCGTCCAGATACTTGAGCCCGACGGACGGCGGCTCCTCCTCATAGACCATGTGCTTCCTGAGATTGATCGCACCGGTCGGGCCCCCCTCCGCGCTCGCGCCGTTGTCGGACAACAGGACCACGAGCGTGTTCTCGAGCTGGCCGATCTGCGTAAGGTAGCGGACGAGACGGCCGACCTCGGCGTCGGCGTGCTCGAGGAAGGCCGCGTAGGTCTCCTGCAGGCGGACCAGCAGCCGGCGCACGTCCGCCGGCACGTCGCTCCAGGCCTCGACCCCGGGATTGCGCGGAGCCAGGCGTGTGCCCTGAGGCACCACGCCCAGCGCCAGCTGCCTGGCGAGCCGCTGCTCGCGGATGGCATCCCAGCCGATGTCGTAACGCCCACGATTGCGCTCGATATACTCCCGCGGCACGTGATGCGGCCAGTGGCAGGCGCCGAACGCAAGGTAGAGGAAGAACGGCCGCCGAGGTGCCGACGTCATGTGATCGCGGATGTCTGCGATCGCGTGATCGACCAGGTCGGTGCTCAGGTGGTAGCCCGCGCCCGGGTTCATCTGGATGGGCCGGTTGTCCTGATAGAGCTCGGGGTTCCACTGGTCCGTGAGAGCCCCGTGGAAGCCATACCACCGGCTGAAGCCGCGCCCGAGCGGCCAATCCTCGTGCGGCCCGGCCGAGCCGTAGTCGGCGATGTTGGTGAGATGCCATTTCCCGACCGCGTAGGTGCCGTACGCGTGGTCGCGCAGAATCTCGGGGATGGTTGCCGCGCGCTGCGTGACCTTGCCCTGATAGCCCGGATATCCGCTCGACCATTCGGCAATGATGCCGACCCCGACCGCGTGCGCGTTGCGCCCCGTGAGCAGGCAGGCCCTGGTCGGCGAGCACATGGCCGTCACGTGGAAGTTGGAGTACCTGACACCGCCCGCTGCGAGCGCATCCATGTGCGGGGTCGGGATCTCCGAGCCGTAGCAGCCGAGGTCCGAGAAGCCGACATCGTCGAGCACGATCGTCACGATGTTCGGGGCGCTCCGGGGCGCGGCCGCCGGCTCCGGCCACCAGGGCTCCGACGTCTTGTATGTGCGCCCGATCAAGCCTTTGAACTCACCGTCTTCCCCGGACATCCCTGCTCTTCCTCTCTCGACCTCGGACGCTGCGGAACCCGCTAGCGCCCAGCCCGTTCACGCGTTGACGCTGAAGTGGACGCGCGACAGCCGGCGCTGGGACAGCTCGCGGACGAGCCGCACCAGCGGCTTCTCGAACGCGTACTCTGTCACCATCGGCCCGGCGGCCAGCATCTCGTCGACCTGGCTCCCGGCGAGCATGAAGCGCAGCAGGCGCTCATCGTCGCTGATGTTGGGATACTGCTTGCGCAGCTTCGGGACGGCCGGCGGCAATGGCTGCGGCTTCAGCGCGATCTTGGGCGAGCCGTTGGCGACGATGCGGTCGAGAACATCCGGATCGACCGGCGCCAGCAGCTTGCCGTAGTAGCCGAGCGCATACTTCTTCACCTCGTCCGGCACGGTGCGGTAGCGCTCACCCTGCACGACGTTGAGCACGGCCTGCGTGCCGACAAGCTGGGCGAACGGTGTGATCATGATGGGATAGCCGAGCTCGTAGCGCACGCGCGCGCACTCCTCGAGCAGCTTCTGGAAGAGGTGCGACAGCCCCGCCTGCGCCAGCTGCGAGCGGAAGTTCGACATCATGCCGCCGGGGATCTGGTGCTCGTAGTGGAAGGCGTCGTACTCCTGAGGAGTGCCAAGCGGCTTTCCTTCCTGCTCGGCGATGCGCCGGAAATGCTCGCCGATCTCCTCCAGCAGCGCGTCGTCCACGCTCACCTTGCAGCCCAGTGCGCGCAGGTTCCGTGCCATCGATTGCGTCGCCGGCTGCGCGTTGCCGTTGGCGAGCGGCGCGATCGAGGAATGGATGCGGTCGGCACCCGCCTTGACGCCCTCGAGGTAGACGAGCGGGGCAAGACCGGTCATGCAATGACTGTGCAGCTCGAGCGGGATGTCGCCGATCACCTTCTTGACCGCCGGCACCAGCGTGCGGATGCGGTCGACCGTCAGCAGGCCGCCGGCATCCTTGAGCCAGATGGCATCGACCTTGCCCCGCGTGACGAGATCCCGCGCCGTCTTCACGTAGAGCGCGTCGGTGTGCACAGGCGAGAGGCAATAGGAGAGCGCGCCGAAGATCTTGACCCCGAGCGGGCGAGCGACGTCCAGTGTCGCCAGCATGTTGTCGACATCGTTGAGGCCATCGAACGAGCCGATCTCGCGGAATCCGTTGGCGACCAGCCGCTCGACCCAGAGGGCGACGATATCGTCGGGCACGACGTCGAAGCTCACCAGGTTCTTCGACCGCGTGAAGGAGCTGAGCGGCGTGCGCGTGATGCGCTGGCGCATGAGGCGGATGCGCTCCCAGGGATTCTCCTTGAGATAGCGGATGCAGACATCGAACTGGATGGTGCCGGCCAGGTCGATGCGCTGGAACCCCGCCTGGTCCATGCGCTCGGCAACCGGCAGCATGTGGGCCGTCGTCATACGTGTCGCCCATAGACACTGATGCGCATCGCGCAGGGTGGTATCGACGACGGGAATCTCTCGCATGTCTCCTCGCAGCGCTTTCGGTGGACAGGCGCGGCCCGAGGGCCGCGCCCTGGGTTCGATCAGGTCTTCTTGAGTGCGGCCTCGGCCTTGTCGAGGAACGAATAGTCGAGATGCTTGCCGACCCAGCCGTCGACGTCCTTCACCAGGTCCTCGGGGATCTTGCCCTGCTTGGCGATGGTCGTGAGCCAGATGCGGGTCGAGGGCATATCGAGACGCGGCTGCGTGAGATCGACCGAGCCCAGCGCGTCGAGGTTGACGGCATAGGACTTGGGATCGTTCATCTTCTTGGCAATCAGCTCCGCGGTCTTCTCCTTGCCGTTCGCCTTGATCCAGTTGATGCCCTTGAGCGTCGCGCGCACGAACTTCTCGACCGTGTCAGGGTTCTCCTTCACGTAGGCCGGGGTGAACGCCAGCTGCAGGCTCTCCGAGTTCGGGATCGGCGGCAGGCGCTGGACGTAGTGCAGCAGATCGGGCGCGAGCGCGATGGCCTGCGCGGAGGCCGGCTCCCAGCCGATGAACGCCTCCACCTCCCCTTTCTGGATCATCACCGAAACGTCGGTGATCTTGGCGGGCACGTGCTCGAACTTGATGCCCATCGTCTGCTGGATGTAGCCGAGCACGGCATCGTGGATGGTGCCGATGCCGGGCGTGCCGACCTTCTTGCCGTCGAGGTCCTTGACCGACTTGTACTGCTTCTTGCCCACGATCGGCGCGTTGCCTTTCGTGACGGACATGACGATGCGCACGTCGCCGCCGCGCGCGACGTACTGCATGAACGGGACGATGGCCGCCATCACCGCGTCCAGGTTGTTGATGTCGAGCAGCGCGGAGGGCCCGTTGGGATAGGTCTTGCGATCGATCTTGATGCCTTCCTGCTCGTAGTAGCCGTTGAGCTCGGCTACCCACACGGCGGCATAGTCGACCTCCGAGCCGTTCTGGTCGGCAAGCCGCACGGTCTTCGCTGCCTGGGCAATCGCCGGCCTTCCGGTCAAGGTGATGCCGGCGGCCGGGACGACGGCCAAGGCCCCGATCTGCTTCAATGCTGTTCGTCTGGTTGGCATGGCTGTTTCCTCCATAGTTATCGGCTTTGTGTAAGACCGGCCTTCTCTTGTATCGTTCCGCCCGTGCTTTGCCCGCCGCCCGGCGCGTGCAGCCAATGCATGCACTGGCTGCGCAGAGCCATGAAATCAGGTGAAACGGGATCGCGCGGGCGCGGCAGCGCGATCGGCAGCTCGGCGACAATGCGCGCCGGCTTCGCGGACAGGATCAGGATGCGATCGCCGAGGAAGATCGCCTCCTCCAGGTTGTGCGTCACGAACACGACCGTCCGTCGCCTGTGGCGCCAGATGTCCAGCACCTCCTTCTGCATGCGCTCGCGCGTAGGCTGGTCGAGGCTGACGAAGGGCTCGTCCATGAGGATCAGATCGGCATCGGTCACGAAGGCCCGCGCGATCGCCACGCGCTGCTTCATGCCGCCGGAGATCTGGTGCGGGTAGTAGCGCTCGAAGCCGGTGAGCCCGACGATCTCGACGATCTCGCGCACCTTCGCGTCGATCTCGGCAGTGCGAACGCCCTTGATCCTGAGGCCGGTCGCGACGTTGTCGCGGACGTTCAGCCACGGGAAGGTGGACGGCTCCTGGAAGACGAAGGAGATGCTCTGCTGCTTGGGATCGGCGGGCTTGCCGTCGATCAGCACGGCGCCCTGCGAGGGGCGCAGGATGCCGGCCAGCATGTCGAGCAAGGTCGTCTTGCCGCAACCGGAGGGCCCGCAGATGCAGACGAACTCGTTGGCCGCGACGGCGAACTGCAGGTGCTCGTGCACGACGAGATCGCCGTAGCGGTGGGAGGCGTCGACCTCCACCTTGGGGCGTCTGCTGAGCTGGTCCTGCCCGTGCATGTGCTGCAACCCTTCTCAGAGGCTGACCTGCCAGCGCCAACGGAACAGATGCTTCTCGATCAGCAGGAGGATCTCGTTCATGACAAAACCGATGAACCCGATCAGCAGCATGCCCACGATCACCTGCGGCACCTGCAGCAGCTCGGCATAGTTGGTCATCATGCGGCCGAGCCCGGTCGAGATGCCGCCCGCAAGCTCGGCCGCAACGATGGTGAGCCAGGCCGTGCCGAGGCCCACCCGCATGCCGGCCATGATGTCCGGCAGCACGGTGGGCACCACCACGTGGCGCAGGGTCCAGTATTTGCTCGCGCCGTGCACGACGCCGACCTTGCGATGGATGGGCTCGACGCGCGCCACGCCCACCAGCGTCGAGGTGAAGATCGGAAAGAAGGCTCCGAGGAATATCAGGAAGGCGAAGCGCGTGAGCCCCGTGAAGAAGATGATGGCGAGGGGGATCCAGGCGATCGGCGGAATGAAGCGGAACGGCTCCAGCACCGAGCGCGTGCCCGCATAGACCTTGGGATAGAGCCCCATCAGCAGGCCCATCGGCACGGCCAGGACAACGCCGAAGCCGAAGCCCACCAGCACGCGCTGAATGCTTGCCCAGGAGTGCGTGAGGAGCGAATTGCCGAAGGTATCGCCGCGGGTCGCCAGCTGCACGAAGGCGTCGATGATCTTGAGGGGCCCCGGAAAGAACGGCGACCCGACGAGAAAGGCGGCAAGCTGCCAGAGCGCCAGCGCGCAGGCGAGCGAGAGGAGGTTCCAGAACGTCGTCTGCATGCCCGCAGCCACGGCGCCCGGCTCGGCGCGGCTCGCCTGGGTGCTCGACATGAGGGCCATCGCGTAACCTCTCTCGGGTTGCCGTAGCTATTTCGCCGTCCAACCGCCATCGACGATCAGGGACGTGCCGGTGACGAAGCTCGAGGCGTCGGAGGCAAGGAACAGGGCCGCGCCGATCAGCTCGCGGGCCTCGCCGAAGCGTCCGAGCGGCGTCGTGTCGATGATGCGCTGGCGCACGTGCGGGGCATGTTGCCGGGTGAGCGGGGTGTCGATGTAGCCGGGTGCGATGGAATTGACCCTGATGCCGTATGGCGCCAGCTCCAGCGCCAGCACCTTGGTGAGTTGCACCAGAGATGCCTTGGCGGCCGCGTAGGGTGCGACGTTCTCCGCCCCCACGTGCCCGAGTATCGAGGCGATGTTGATGATGGCGCCGGAGCGTCTCTCGCGCATGTGGGGTGCCACCGCGCGGCACAGCAGGAAGGCGCCGCGCACGTGCACGGCGTGGAGCGAATCGAACTCCTCGCAAGCGAAGTCGATCAGCGGCTTGCGGATATTGTGCCCGGCGTTGTTGATGAGCACGTCGATGCGCCCGAGCTCGGCGAGCACCTGCGCAACCGCGCGCTCAACGTCGCCTTCGCTGCTGACGTCGGCCGTCGCCGCAATGGCGCGACGCCCGAGGTTGACCTCGATCTCCTTGGCGCAGCCGCGCGCGAGGCCACCGTCCCGGTCGACGATGGCACAGTCGGCGCCGTAGCAGGCGAGGCCCCATGCCATGGCGCGGCCGAGGCCCGATCCGCCGCCCGTCACCAGCACGACGCGCCCGCTCAGATCGTGCAGGGCTCGCACGGACGCCGGGGTCGGCAACACTTGCAGCGTATCCACCATCGCCACCCCGCTTTAATAGGTCGCTCGCCCGCCGCTGACGTCGTAGCAGGCACCGGTGACGAAGCTGGCGGCATCCGAGGCGAGGAAGGCAACCACCTGCGCAACCTCCTCGGCGCGCGCCAGCCGCCCCATCGGAATGCGGGCGGCCGAGTCGGTGCTGAACCAATCGGGCATCTCCGCGCGCATTCCGGTCCCTTCGATCAGCGCCGGCGATACGCAGTTGACCCGCACCCCATGCGGCGCCAGCTCCTTGGCCCATGACTTGGTGAAGCCGATGACGGCCGCCTTGCTCGACGCGTAGATCGACATGCCTCTGGGGCCGTCCTTGCCGGCGACGGAAGCGATGGTGACGATCGAGCCCTTGCGTCGATCCATCATGTGCCGGGCGACCATGCGAGAACACGTGAAGACGGACCGCACGTTGAGGGCGAAGACGCGGTCGACGTCCGCGTCCGTCGTGTCCCACAGCTCGGCGATGGGCCCGAGCATGCCCGCATTGTTGACGAGGATGTCGACCTGCCCGAAGCGCGACACGGTGGCCGCGAGCAGGCGCTCGACCGATGCGGCCTGCGCCACGTCGGCCACGACCGCCGCAGCACTGCCGCCGCTGGCGCAAATGTCCGCCTCGAGCCGTCTGGCCGCCGCGCCATCGCGGTCGGCGATGACGATCGAGGCGCCCTTCTGCGCGAGGAGCTCGACAATCGCCCGGCCAAGGCTGGCGGCGCCGCCCGTCACGATGGCGACCCGCCCGGCGAAGACATCCAACCCGGGGTTGCTCATGGCCGTGCTCCGACCTCGCTCGGGGCCAACGGGTGCGGCTGACCTGACGACGCCGAAGCGAGGAATTTCTCCTCGACCCAGCGCGTGGTCACGCGACCCGAGCGGAAATCGTCGTGACACAGCACGTCGCGGTGGAAGGGAACCGTCGTCGGCACGCCCCCAATCACAAAGGCCTCGAGCGCGGCGCGCATGGCATCGATCGCCAGCGGGCGCGTGGCGGCGTGGACGATCACCTTGGCAAGCAGGGAATCGTAGAAGGGCGGAACGACATAGCCGGCGTGGCAGTGGGTATCGACGCGAACGCCGGTCATCCGCGGAGGCGTCCAGGCGTGCAAGGTGCCGGGAGACGGCTGGAAGTTGCGTGCTGGGTCCTCGGCGTTGATGCGGCACTCGATGGCGTGACCACTCGGCTTCACATCGCCTTGCGCGAAGGACAGCGGGGCGCCGGCGGCAATGCGCAGCTGTTCGACCACGATATCACGCCCGGTGATCATCTCCGTCACCGGATGCTCGACCTGGATGCGTGTGTTCATCTCCAGGAAGTACCAGCGCCCGGTGTCGTCATCGACGATGAATTCGACCGTGCCGGCTCCCTGGTAGCGCACCCGCTGCGCCAAGCGGATCGCGGCCGCTGCCAGCTCATCGCGCAAGCCTGGGCCGACGGCGGGAGACGGCGCCTCCTCGATCAGCTTCTGGTGGCGGCGCTGGGTCGAGCAGTCGCGCTCGCCCAGATGCACCACGTTGCCGTGGCTGTCCCCCAGCACCTGAATCTCGACGTGACGGGCGCGCTCGATGAACCTCTCCAGATAGAGGGAAGGGTCGCCGAAGGCCGCCTGGGCCTCGGCCGCCGCCGCTTCGAGCGCTCGGGCGAGGTCGGCTTCCCGTTGCACGATGCGCATGCCGCGCCCGCCGCCGCCCGCGCTGGCCTTGATGAGAACGGGAAGCCCGTGCCGGAGGACAAAGACTTGGGCATCGGCCAGTCCCCCGACCCGCCCGGAGCCCGGCACACGCGGCACGCCCGCCGCGGCCGCAAGCTCGACGGCGGCGAGCTTATCGCCCATGGTCTCGATGGCCTCGGGGGAAGGGCCGATGAACGTGATGCCGGCTCGCGCGCAGAGGCTAGCAAATCCTGCGCGCTCCGAGAGGAAGCCGTAGCCCGGATGCACGGCGTCGCAGCCCGTACCCCTGGCCGCCGCAACCAGCAGCTCCGGGCGGAGGTAGCTGTCCCGCGCCGGAGCGGGGCCGATGCAGACCGCCCGCGTCGCCATGCGCGCGGGCAGGCTGTCCCGATCCGCCTGCGAGACGGCAGCCACCGTCTCGAGCCCGAGCGCCTGGCAGGCGCGGATCACGCGCACGGCGATCTCGCCGCGGTTGGCGATCAGTACACGCTTGAGCGCCGGTGTCGGCATCAGCTCCGTCCCTGCGCGCCGGGGGCGATGAGGATCAACGGCTGGTCGAACTCCACCAGACCGCCGTTCTCGGCGATGATCTTCACCACCTCTCCGTCGACGCCGGCGCGGATGGAGTTGAACAGCTTCATCACCTCGATCAGGCACACCGTATCGTCGGCGCATACCCGCTGCCCCTCCTCCACGAAGGGCTTCTCGCCGGGGGCCGGCGCCCGATAGAAAGTGCCGAGCATGGGGGCGCGGATAGCGACCATGCCGTCGGGCACAGCCACGGCCGCGGCTGTCCCCGCGCGAGGGGGCGCGATCGCGGCGGCCGGGGTGGCCCTATCCGCCAACGTCTCGCGCGCCTGCGTGATGGTGAGGGGCTTGCTGCCGCCCGCACCGTTGCGCACTACGTGCAGCCGGAAGCCGCCGTAGACCAGATCGATCTCTTCGAGGCTGGGCGCCTCGTCGATGATCTTCAGGATGTTCTGAACGTCGCTGTAGGTCAGTTCCATGCTCGCGGTTCACCGTTGATATGCAGGTGCGGGCGATCGTGGCCCGCGCCCTACTTGAGGCCGAGGCTGTCGGCCACCTCCAGATAGATGCCGGGATCGAAGTACTTGTCGGCCATGATGGGATCCTGGATGGCGCCGACCTCGACATTGAAGTCGGTCACCTGGTTCAGCCACTTGGTGGCGCTGCCGTCGCGGAAGTGCTTGGCCCAGTCGGCGGAGCTGTACCAACGCGCCGCCTTGTGCATCTCGGCCATATCCTCCTTCGACAGGTTGGCGTAGAACTTCTGATGCAGGATCGTGAGCGCCTCCTCGGGCTTCGACACGAGATAGTCGTTGGCCGGGATCCAGGCGCTGATGATGCGCTTCAGCACGTCCTTCTGCTTCTCGTAGAAGTCGTTGCGCGCCGCCCATCCGTCGACGATCGTCGCCTTGGGATAGCTCGAGGCGTCGAGCAGCATCTTGGCCTTCGGCGCCTTGGCCTTGACGGACACGTTGAACGGGACCCAGAGAGACACGGCCGGCACGGCACCGGCGATGAACGAGGTCACGGCCTCGGACATGCGCTGATTGACGATCTCGACATCCTTATTGGAATCGAGCCCGGCACCCTTGAGGGCCTGGTGCAGCAGATTGTGGGCCGTGGTGCCGCGCGTCGTGGCGATCTTCTTGCCCTTGAGGTCGGCCACCGAGTTGATGCCCTGATCGGGGTTGACCCAGATCTGGCCGGTGGCGAATTCGAGATCGTTGAACAGGAACACCTTGCCCTGGCCGCGCGCCGGGAAGTTGGCGAGCACGCCTCCGGTCGTCAGCACGTCGAGGCTGCCGCCGACCAGGGCCTGGAACAGCTCGATGCCCGTGGTGAACTCGCGCGGCTCGATCTCGATGCCCTGCTTCTGCCAAGTGCCCAGATGCGTGGCGAGGAGCATCTGCGCGTCCACGCTGAGGACGTGGAGGTAGCCCACCCTGACCTTGATCGGCGCCTGGGCTCTGGCAGGGATGGGTAAGGCGGCCGCCATGCTTCCCGCTCCGGCCTGGGCGAGAAAACGGCGCCGGCTGAGGCGCTTGCTAGGCATTTGGCTCCTCCCTTGTGTCTTATTGGAGATCTGCGGCTCTAACGTCCTCTCCCCGCAGGCGCGCCTGCGTCGCGTACTCCCGCATCACCACCTCGCGCAGCTCGTATTGCAACTCGCCGAAGCGCTGGCTGCGGTGAAGCTCCTCGTGGCGGGGATGCTCGAAGGGCACGTCGACGATGGTGCGGATGCGGGCCGGCCGCGCCGTCACGACCACGATCCGCGTCGACAGGTAGAGCGCCTCCTCGACGGAATGCGTCACCAGGACGACGGTCTTGCCCTCGCTGCGCAGCACCTCGAGCAGCAGGTTCTGCATCGCGCTGCGCGCCTGTGCGTCGAGAGCCCCGAAGGGCTCGTCCATAAGGAGGATGCCGGACTTGATGGCGTAGGCGCGCGCCAGCGCGACACGTTGCTTCATGCCTCCGGACAAGGTCTTCGGATAGGCGTTCTCGAAGCCGCTCAACCCCATGAGGTCGATGTAGCGGCTGGCGATGCCGTCCCGATCCGGCTTCGGCACGCGGTTTGCGCGCAAGGTGAGGCCGAACGCGATGTTCTCCTTCACCGTGAGCCAGGGGAACACGCCGTAGTCCTGGAAGATGACGCCGCGGTCGGCGCCCGGCCCGGTGATCGGCCGGCCGTCGAGCAGCAGGGCACCGGAGGTCGGCTGCTGCAGGCCGGCGATCATGTTCAGGATCGTCGTCTTGCCGCAGCCGGACGGCCCGATGATGGAGATGAACTCGCCGTCCCGCACCGTCAGCGAGACATCCTTGACGACAGGGAGCGTTCCCAAGGGCGTCGCGAACTCCTTGGAGACCCTGTCGAGCATCAGCCGTTGCACGCCGCTCATGGCACGATGCGCTCCTGCCACTGCAAGAGCCGGGCGGCGATAGCCCGCAAGCACCGGTCCATGAGCAGCGCCAGCAGTCCGATGCAGATGATGCCGGCGTAGATGGTGTCGATCTGGAAGTAGTTGGAAGCGTTCTGGATCACCGCGCCCAGGCCCCGCTGGGCGGCAATCAGCTCCGAGGCCACCAGCGTTGCCCACGACACCCCGAGCGCCACGCGCAGCGCCGTCAGCACATGGGGAAGTGCCAGCGGAACGATGATGCGGCGGAAGATCTCCGCGTCGGTCGCGCCGAGCGTGCGCGCCACCCGGATGAAGAGCGGGTTGGTCTGCACGATGCCCTCGTACATGACGATGACGCCGGAGAAGAACGCGGCGTAGAACAACATCACCACCTTCGCCAACTCGTCGATGCCGAAGTAGACGATGACGAGCGGGATGAGTGCGATCGGCGGCAGCGAGCGAAAGAAATTGACGAGGGGATCGATCAGCGCCCGCGCGGGCCGGTACCAGCCGAGCAGGAAACCTACGGGCACGGCAAGCACGATCCCGCACGCAAGGCCCAGCGTCACGCGCTGGAGAGACATGTACATGTCGAGCCACAGGCGGTTGGTCGTCAGCTGCTCGTAGAACCTCACGAGCACCTGCCACGGCGTCGGCACGAGCGCGGGATTGACCAAGCCGGTCGCCGGAAGGAGGTACCAGAGGAGGAGGACGATCAGCCAGGGCAGCAGGCGCAGGGATGCCTGCAGGGCGAGCCGCAGCACCCTGCGCAACAGGGTGCCCTGTTGCGGGCGGGCAGGCGTGTCGGTGGTGATTGCAGCCGATGCCAGTGCTTCATTGGTCATCGATGAACCCGACCCTTGATCGCTTCCTCCTTGCGCGGGGTTGTTGGGCCGCGCGCGTGCGCATGCCGCCGCCCCCGCCGTTTTCTAAGTTGGATTTCTTGCCGCGCCGCGCCGCCCGGGGTCTGCCTGCGGCCGGCTGGCCGCGCCCGCCATTGGACGGGCCGGCCTCGACCGCGCCTCCGAGCTCCTGCGAGATGCGCGCTGCGCATTCCCGCAGGTCCGGCAGGTGGCGGCGCAATCTCTCGAGCGGCAGGCTCGCGACCGGCGCCATGGCGGCCAAGCCTGCCACCACCTGTCCGGCGCGGTTGTAGATCGGGACGGCGATGCAATTGACCCCTAGCAGCAGCTCCTGGTCGTCCTCGGAATGGCCGCGCCGGCGTATCTCATCGAGCTCCCGCCTCAGCGCCCGCGCGCTGGTTACGCTGTGCTTGGTGCAGGCGGGAAACGGCGCGGAGCTGAGCACGCTCTCGCGCAATGCCGGGGGCCCGAAGGCCAGCAGCAGCTTACCGCTCGCCGTGCAGTGGACGGGCATGGCGGTGGCGGGATCGATGTCGACGCGCAGCGGCGTCATCGACTCCACCCATTCGACGAACAGCACGTTCGCCGATTTGAGCACCACGAGGTTGATGCGCGCACCCACCTTGTGCGCCAGGTGATCGAGGAGGAGCCGACGCCGGCCGTGGCCCGCTCCGTGCCGCAGAGCGTTCAGGGCAACATCCTCGAAGAGCGACCCGATCACATGGCGTCTCGTCAGCGGATCGCGTTGGACGAAGCCCACGTTCTCCAGGGAGCGCAGCAGGCGATGCGTCGTGGGCTTGGGCAGGCCGACCGAGCGGCTGAGGTCGGCCAACGCCATCGGTTCCCTGCTGCGGGCCACGCACGTGAGCAACCGCAGCGCCTTCGTGACCGGCGATTTGTCGGCCAGGCTACCGAGATCGAGCGTTTCGTTCATTGAAGCCATGCGTGTCTGCTCGGCATGACGCTAAGGACGGGCGAAACGGGTTGTCAAGCCGTCGAGACAATTCGTTTCACTGAGCGGAACAGCACAACCGGGAGATCCATGTCGTGGTGATCGATCCCGCCGACATGTTCCGGCGCCGTGACCTCGATGAGCTCGCCCGATGCCGGCGAATTAGGGGACATCGCCTATGTCCGACACTCAAAGCGGCACCCGCTCGCGCGCAAGCGGTTCATTGAGCCCGGAGACCTCGACGGAATGCCCTTCTTCTCCCTCTTCAAGGAGCATCTGATCTACTACCGGGTCGCCAGCGCCTTTGCGGCCGCCAATGCACGCTGGAACGTCGTGGCCGAATGCAGGTTCTTTGCGTCAGCGTGCGCGTTCGTCGCGCAATCGTGGGGCGCCAGCTTCGTCGACCCGATCACGGCCCGCGACTTCGCGCACCGCGGGGTGGTGGCGCGCCCATTTCGACCCGCAATCGTCTACGACGTCGGCCTGCTGCTGCCGCAGCGACGCCCCCAATCGCGGCTGACGCGGGACTTCGTCACTGAGGTCGAGCGCGAGATCCAGTCTTACGTGAACCCCGGAACGAGCGGCCGCCACTCGTGACCCTCGAGTGCGAGCCGGCGCCAACGCCGTTTGCGGTTACGCAGCTTCGGCAGCAACAGGTCGATTTACGAGTTGCCAGTACTCTCTATCCTTGAGCGGCGGCCGAGCATCCGACATCTGGCTCGACTCCTTCAGGACACGCAGCGTGTCCATATAGCCGTGTTCTATGTTCTCTCTCGCGCGCTGGGGATCGAAGTCGAGGGGATCGCCCAGCGATGTGGACGGTTCGATCTCGAGCATCGGCGCGCTGACCCTGGGCGTCGCGCCTCCCAGATTGACGAAATCCGTTGTTGCCCGGCTGGTCACGAGATCGACGATCTCGGAGGGAATCTGCTGCTCGCCGAGCCATTGGGTGAATTCACGCACGCGCCGGCGCTGGTCTCGTACTTCCGTGTTGATCCTGGACCAGGCGGCCACGATCGGGGCGGTGTGGACGTGGTGGTAGACTTCCAGGGTTCGCGTCAGGATATTGAAGGGATTCAGGGGTTGGCGGCCCTCTCGCAAGACCCGTGGCGGATCCTGCTTCACGCAGATGACGAAGCCCATCCGCCCGAGCTGCTTCTCAGTCACGAAGCGCGAGAAATAGGCTGCCTCGCGTGTCGGGGTGTGGTTGCCCACACCGCCGTCGATGTACCAGCCGGTCTCGGGTCGGCCAAGGTGATCAACGGTGATCCGCACGGGCGGGAAGAAGATCGGGATGGCGCTCGAGGCCAGAAGCGCCTTGATCAGGAGGCCGGTCGTCGTGATGCGCCGAAAATGGCCGAGACGCTGCTGATCCGCGGAAAGTCGTGAATCATAGGCGACAAGCCTGTCGATCAGCCTCGACGCATAGAAGGCCTTGAGCTCGCCGCGCGTGCAGTCCGTCGCCGCTATGATCAGCGGGCTCTTGATCGTCTCCAGGCTGGCATTGGCCCTGATCAGCGTCTCGAGGCCGGCGTTGGAGTAGATCGAGAACGGCCGCTTGCCCAAGCGCAGCATCGCTCGGATGGCGGGGCCGGGAAAACGCACGCCGAGGATGTTGCGGCGTGTCGCGGTTTGCCAGAAGGCGACCAGATCGTCTGCGCTTGCCGTCGCCAGCACGTAGGCGTTGAGAGCGCCGGCCGACGCGCCAACGTAGCAGACAGGTCCGCGGATGTTCTTGAGCTGCCGGTAGGCCGTCAGGGCTTTCGCAACCCCGGCGCCGTACGCCCCCTTGGCTCCGCCACCGCTCAGCACCAGGCAGTCGAAGGTCGGCATTGCCACAGGCTCGGCAATCTCGGCCAAGCTCTTGCGGGTTTCGGACGCCGACTGAGTGCCAGTAAGCGGCCGACCAAGCAGGGCATTGAGAGCCGAATTCAATCCATGTCCTCCCGGTGCGGCGAACCTAGCACCTCCCGATGATTCGCAAGCGATGCGCCGACCACACGTAAGAGGACATCCACGGATCAGCGATGCGGACGCAGCACCCGATCGCGCCCGGTGCGTGCCTGACGTTCAGGCCGGACCCTGGTGAGTGGACCACCGAGATACCGGAGATGCTTGCCTCGGGCTTTGACAAGGAGGACCTCCAGGGGATTCGGGAGATTCTCGCTGCGGTGGCGCCAATTGAGGGGCGCGAGCCGCTCAAGGTCATCGTGCGCATCGAGCTGGCGGCAGCATTTCTTACCACCGCCTGCACTGCCGCCTACGACAGCGCAGCAGCAACGGGATCAGCCGACGAGAGACCGCCCCTCTATGCTGCAACCGAGGCAATTGTGATCAGGCGGGCCCGCGAAATCCATGGCCAGGGCCGAGGTTGAATGCAGCCGTCCCATGCTATACGGCATGGAGGCCTTCAGGCATCATCGCAAGCTGCCGCCCGAAGCTGCGGGAGACGGTGCAGCTGCGGAAGTGGAAGGCCGCTGATCTGGCCAGGGCACGGTCGGCGACCGCCGTGCTGGCGAGGCGGCTGGCCTTCGGCTCTCTCTTGCAGGTCCGGTCTCTACGTCACACGCGCTCGCACGCGCGGCGATGGTCTGTCATCGCGCTCCGCGGGGCGCTGCGGGTGCGCAGGCCGTCTAGCCTGATGGTCGGCGCCCTAGCGAGCCCGCCGCTGGTAGGCGACCAGCCCGACTGCGGCGAGAAGGGCCAGAGCAGAAATCCCGGCCGAGCCATCGATCTCCGGTACGCACTGCCAGAACCCTGCGAACGTCGGACTAACGGCCACCACTGTCATGCACGAGGCAAGCGCAAGTTTGGTAAAGACGCGCATGCTGGTTTCTCCCTTCGACGCGCTGCTACAACGCTCAGGCTACAACTCGTGAAAAGCGTATCAATGTGAACCGACGAGTAAAGTTAACTCGCGCTCCGGAGATGCATTGCTACCGTGAGGGACCGACCCAAACGCAGCGAACCAGCTCCCTGCCACGCATGAGCCGTGCACGCCCAACCTGTTCCGGCCACCCTCGCCGGGCTCAGGCGCGTCAGCCCGTAGCTGTCGATCTGCTGCGAGCGCTGCCAGCATGGTTCGCCAGCAGGCGCTTGTGCTGCTCCGTCACGCGGCGGCTTCGGGACGGCGCAACGCGCTCAGGATCACGAATGCCGCCAGCGACGCCCAGAGCTTCCCGACGATCTGTCCTTCCAGATAGGTGAGGCTGCCGAACGCCAGCCAAAGAAACACGGCGCTGTCGACCGCCGCACCGACGATGCCGGACGCCAGCACCGCAAGACCGAAGCGCCGCACTCGCAGGGGCGTATAGACGGCCATGTCCGCAAGCTCTGACAGCAAGAACGCCGCGCCGGAGGCGACCACGAGGGCGGGCGGCGCAACACCTGCGGACATGGCAGCGCCCGCAAGGATCGCCGCCATCGTCCACCAGGCTCCCAGCTCGCGCTGAACGAAGTCGCGCAGCACGAGGGCAACACCGATGACCAGGACACCGCTCGGCGCCATCAGGCCGAAGCCGACGGGCACGAGACACGGACCATTGGGGACGCACGTCGTCCCGATATGCCCGATCAGCCAGTTGGCGGCCGGAATGCAGGCAAGGAAGGCCATAAGCAGTGCGTAGCGCATTCGGGCTCACCTACGTGAAGACGTGCGTTTTCGTCAAGCCAAGGTCAGGGAGCTTTGGGGGGTGTCGCTGCCGGCAACTCTGGGTCGTCCTTGATCAGGGCCTCGAGAGAAAGTCGAGGCCAGCCCCAGCGTGACAATGGTTTTGCGGTGATGAAATCGAGGAACCGCTGATGCGCAAAGATGCGACCGCTCGATGGTCGGGCTAGCCGTCAAGCATTGCCCGGGTTAACACTTATGGGCGGGATGCGCGGGCGCCAAACGGGTCAGGCCCATGTTCGACATGCGCAGTGCCGTGGTTTGGATCACGCTTTCGCTGACGGGTTGCGCCACGGCGAGCGGCGCGCCGGATGCGGGCGCGAACATCAGCAATGTCGAAGTCGGAATGACGCAAGAGCAAGTGCTGTCGATCTTGGGACAGCCCAAATTGCGGGAAACCTACGGCGGGACGGAATTTCTGATCTACGATGTTGGCAGCAACGGCATGCCTATCGCAATCGTAAATGGACGGGTCACAGGCATCGGCCGGAATGTGTACGACCTCGTGCGATCCGCGTCGCGATCCGACGGACTACAGGCCCGCTAGAAGTCGCCACGCTGACCCTACGTCGCCACCGTTGGCTTTCCGATTTCGACCTGCATCGGTCGCACGGAAGCCGCGACTTGTAGCGTCGTCTGTCCTGTGGAAAAGCCTTCATGCGCGCAAGCGGACGGCTGCCGCCTGTCGCACACTGATCCTCGAAAGCAGGAATCGGGAGGCGCGCATGACACTTCGCGAGCACCTCGGCCGCACCGGATACGCGACGTTGTTCGTGGCAGTCGTGGCCGCGTGCCTAGCGCTCGGCGCGTCGTTCTCAGTGGTCGTATCTGCGGCCCGGTCAGCGGCCGTTGTGCCCGCCCACGTGATCTCGGCGCGATGACAGATCACGAGTTGGCGTCCAAAGGCGATGTGCAATCTCTACAGCATCCGCACCAGCCGCACCGGAACAGCAGATGGTTGAACACTACGGTCGGCAGGTCAGCCAAAGGAAGCTCGCAGCCTCGGCAATCCTCGAGCGGGAACGCGCCGGGAACGATGGTTTGCAAAACGCATTGCAAAATCGACCGGAGAACGAACAGTGAGCAACCACTACAGCGTTGAGATCATTGGCGATCCCGGCAGGATTCGAACCTGCGACCCTCTGCTTAGAAGGCAGATGCTCTAGTCCAGCTGAGCTACGGGACCGTAGTGGCGAATGTCGGTTGCATGTGCCGGTCGGCACGGCCCGCCGCCGGCCGGTTGACTTCTAGTGGGTCTGCCGGCGCGTGTGAATAGGGGCTGCGCCGGGCCTCAGAATTCAGCGAGCAGGCGGCCGAAACCTTCCAGGCGATCGGTGATGCGGTTTGCCCGCAGAGCATGCCAATAGGTGGCCGTGTTGATGGCGATGACGGGCTTGCCGAGCCACAGCTCGGCGGCTGCCGCCAGCCGCACCATCGACAGGTTGGTGCCAACCTGGACCAGCGCGTCCACGTCGTCGCCGTCGAGCCGGCGCAGCGCATCCTTGCACTGCTGCGGGGTCACCTCGGCGATCGCCGTCCAGGATTTGCACTGGAGGGCTATGTCGCGGACCACGTTGAAGCCCATGTCGGTGAAGTAGCCGATGACGGCCTCATTCATGACCGGCCAGTACGGGGAGAGGACGGCAATCCGCTTGATGCCGCCATAGGCGCGCAGGGCCGCCGTCGTGGCGTGGCTGCCGATGCTGATGCCGACGCCGGAGAATTCCTCCATCCTGCGCACGAACGCATCGGCCCCCTTGGCTCCACCGAAGAACGTGATGGCGGACATGGCCATCACCAGGTAGTCGGGCTGGCACGTCATGACGCTCTTCACCGCGTCCATGACGTTGTCGCTGATCACCGAGATGCCCGCCTGGAAGGTCTCGTTGGTGAGCGCGGCGGCGTTGGGTGTGAAGATCCGGCTATAGTGGTTGGTAACCCCCATGGGTCGCATGTCGTCGTAGTCGGGCTGCACGACCGTATTGGTGGAGGGCCCGATTGCCCCGAACTTGCATCGCCACCCAAGCACGTCAGGCATGGGCCCCTCCTTCATGTCGCGGTTGCAGCAGACCACGGCGCTGTCACGGGCGGGCGCCGGGATACCGTCGCCCAGGCACGGCATGTCACGGACCTGCGTGACGCTTCCCGGCATTGCGCCGGTCACCCGCGGCCAACGCCTTGCGATCTTGCGCGTTGGACAGGCCCAAGTCGAGGATCAAATGCGTCGGTTTGCCCCTCTCGACCCGACGGCATTCGATGCGTGCACCACGCGTTCACCAAAAAGCGCACAAAGAGGCGCTGGATGTGGGCCTTCCGCGACACTACATCGAGGTTGCGTGGAAGAGGTGAAGTCGATGGCGGCAAGCGGATTGATGAGGATCGTGCCGGTCGTTGGCGCGGTCGCATTGGGGTTTTGCGTCCTCTCTGCCCCTGCCCGGGCGCAGGGCGGCGAGGTCATCACCGGCAAGACTGCGGCCGAGGAGCAGGTGATCATCACCAACGCCCAGGCGCACGAATCGCGCGTCCATCGCTTTCTCTCCCGGCTTTTCGGCAAGGCCAAAGGCGACAAGCTCCAGACTACGGGCTCGGAGGTCTGGACGGTGCCGAAGGAAGAGGCCGCGCGGATCAAGCGGCGCCTGGAGCAGCTCGGCGCCAAGGTGACGAGGCTGCGCGAGGGCTGGAACCGCATCCTGGAGCACCGCAAGAAGGACACCCCCCTGACGCCCGCCCAGCAGGCCGTGGTGGACAAGGTCGGCAAGTCCCGCGAAACCATGCACGTCGGCATCCTCGAGATGCCGGACGCGGCCGTCGCCGAGCTCGCACTCACGCGCTTCGAGGAGAGCGTGGGCACCAAGGGCAGGGCCGGCCCACAGGAGGACCCCTACGCCAAGGTGCTTCTGCCGCTGAGCGGTGGGCGAACCGTCACGCTCGTCCGCACGCGTCCGCCGGTGCTCAATCCGCGGGGCGTTACGTGGAACGGAGAGACCGAGGATACGGGCGAGCGAGCCGTCCTCATGCTCTGGAAGGACGGCCACCTCTCGGGCTATTTCGGCTACAAGGGCCGCGTCTTCACCGTGAACCACCTCGGCGAAAATGTTCACACCATGGCCGAGATCGACCCGGGCCGGCTGCCGCCCGACCACGCGCCGGGCGCCAAGCCGGCCTCGGCCGGCCAGCAGCGTGATGCTGCCCCCGGAGCAGAGGAGGAGGCGAAGCCTCTCCCCTCGCCCCCCGAGCCGGTCGTCGCGCCGTTCCCCGACGCCGAGCGCCAAGCGCTCGAGGCCAAGCCGATCGTCATCGACGTGATGCTCCTCTACACCAACAATGCGGCCAAGCACTATATCCGTGACCCCTCCGACCTGATGGCTCTGGCGATCGAACAGGCCAACGAGACGTTCAGGAACAGCGGCCTCGGCAACATCAGCCTGCGGCTCGTCCACAGCCAGCTGGTCGACTACGACGAGACCGGCGTCGGCCAGTTCGAGCATCTCTACCGCATGGTCGACGGCTTCGGCCCCTTCAAGGACCTGAAGAAGCTGCGTGACGAGAAGCACGCCGACATCGTCGGCCTGATCATCGACGATCCGGATGGTTGCGGCCAGTCGACCCGCGTCGGCGCCGATGCCGACGAGGCCTTCTTCGTCGTGCATCACGCCTGCGCTGCGATCACCTACTCGATCGCACACGAGGTCGGCCACATCCTCGGCGCGCGCCACGATCGCGCCGTGGACCCGAGCAACACGCCCATCCCCTACGCACACGGCTACATCAACGGCACGAAGTGGCGGGACATGATGAGCTACCAGGAGGGCTGCGGCGGGTGCCCGCGCATACCCTACTGGTCAAATCCCAGGGTGACCTACAAGGGCGAGCCGACGGGAACCCCTGCCAGCGACAACGCCAGGACCCTCCTCGAGCAGGCCGAGCGCGTCTCGAAATTCAGGTGAGCGCGTTGCGAAGCGGATGGCGCAACGCCGAGGGCAGGCAAACGCCGGGATGACCGGTCGTCGTTGCGAGAGCGGTCATATCCGACCTGGCAATAGCTTTAGTTGGTGAGCTTGGGATCGCCGACGATGGCGACGATGAGCCGGTCGGGCTTGAGCACCTCCGCGGCGACGCGCCTGACGTCGGCGAGTGTGACGGTGTTGATCTTCTGGTTGCGCGTGAGCAGGTAGTCCGGCTTGTCGCCGCGCAGCCAGACGGTGAGCAGAGACGCCGCGACCTTCGCGTTCGTATCGAAGTCGAGGAGGAACGAGCCGGTCAGGTAGCGCTTGGCATTCTCGAATTGGAACTGCGTGGGGCCCTCGCGCACCGTCTTGGCCAGCACCTCCTTCACGACGCTCAGTGCCGCACCCATGTTCTCGTTCTTGGTGGCGAAACCGCCGAGCATCAGGGATGAGATGGAGTCGTTGAGCAGGCTGGTCTTGATGGAATAGGCGAGCCCCCGCTTCACCCGCACCTCGTCCATCAGTAGCGAGTCGAAGTCGCCGCTGCCGATGACGTGGTTCAGAACCTGTAGCGCGGCGAAATCGGGGTGGTCCGTCGGCAGCGAAGGCAGCCCGAATGTCGCCGTCGCCAGCGGCTGGTCCATCGTGACGACGACCGGCGCCTCGAGCGTGCGCGGCTCCACCTTGGACACCGGCGTGACCTGCGCTTTCTCCGGCAGGCCGCCGAAGATGGCATCGATGGCCTCGGCCGCGGCTGCCTTGGCTATGTCGCCCACGATCACGATCTTCAGCACATCGCGAGCGAAGAGCCGGGCGTGCTGGGCCTTGAGATCGTCGGGCGTGATGCGGGCAACGGACTCCGACGTGCCGGTGATGGGTCTGGCGTAGACGCTGCCCGGGAACGCCTCGGCATACCACCGGTCCACGACGATCTTCGTCGGCACCGTGGCCGCCTGGGCGAGATCGGTCAGGTGCTGTGCCCGGACCTGCTCGACGGACTCGCGATCGAAGCGCGGCGCCGTCACCATCAGGCGCAGCAGCTCGGCGGACGGCTCGAACCGCGCGCTGAGCGTCTCGAGCCCGCCGAAGATGGCATCCCTCCCGCTTGCCGCAGAGAGATTGGAGCCGAGCCGCAGGAAGCGTTCCTTGAAGGCGGCAGCGGGCATGTCGCCGGCCCCCTCGGTGAGCAGGTCCGACATCACGTCGGCCAGTCCCTCCTTGCCCGCCGGGTCCTGCACGGCCCCGCCCACGAACGCGTACCGGATGGCGATCAAGGGCACGCTGTGCTCCTCGACCAGCCAGGCCTTGATCCCCTTCCGGCTGACGATTTCCTCGACCGTCAGCGCGGCGGCCGGAAGCACCATCGCGCCGACGAGCACGCACGCTAGCGCCAGCACGCTCCCGGCCCGGCGGCGCGGCCACGGCTGGCGCAATTCGCTGAGCATCCGCAAGGCCCTCTCCTGCCAGTCATCGTTTCGTTGCCACGGACCCCGGTGCGGCCGTGGACTCGCGTGCCGTTGCCGGCGGCGCCAGCGTTCCCGTAACGGAACGTTCGGGCACGAGGTACTCTGCGGCCGCACGCTTGATGTCGTCTGGGCTCCGCGACTGGATCGTTGCCGGCACGCCATCGATGTCGGCCACCGACCGCCCCAGCGCAATGCCTTCGCCATAGCGGCGCGCCAGCGTCATCTGATTGTCGGAGTCGAAGACGCTCCGCGCCTCGAGCGTCGACTTGGCGCGCTCCAGCTCGTCCTGCGTTACACCCTTCTCGCGCACCTCGGCGATCGTGGCATCGAGCGCCGCCTCCACCTTCTCGAGCGGAACGCCGGGCAGCGGCAGCGCCACGAAGGCCATCCGGCCGCTGTCGAGCCCGTCGCCGATGTAGTCCGCCCCGGCCGCCGAGGCCAGGTTCTCCGCCACCAGCCGCTTGTAGAGCCGGGATGCGTCATCGCCGCCGATGATGCGGGCGAGGAGCGCCAGGCTCTCCGCCTCGCCGGGCCGTGCGGACGGATAGCTCGGTGTCAGGTAGTACCGCAGCAGCGTCGGCGAGCCGGCGCGGGCGTCCTCCAGGTGCACGCGCCGCGCCACCAGCGGCACGGGCTCCTTCGGCCGCATGCGGGGCGGGAAGGCGCCCGCGGGCTTGTTGCGTCCGTAAGTTGCCTGCGCGAGCGGCCGCACCTCCTCGGGCGTCACGTCACCGGCCACGACCAGGATCGCATTGTTCGGCGCATAGAAGCGCTTGTAGTACGTCGCGGCGTCCCGGCGGGTCAGCTTGCTCATTTCCTCGGTCCAGCCCAGCGACGGCCGGCCGTACGGATGGTTCGTGTAGAGCGCCGCCATCATCTGCTCGTCCAGTATGCGCACGGGATTGGCATCCACGCTCGAGCGGCGCTCCTCGCGGATGACGTCCCGCTCCGTGCGCACCTCGTCGTCGACGAGGCGCAGATTGAGCATGCGGTCGGCTTCGAGCTCCATCACTCGGCGCAGGTGCTCCTTGGCCACGCGCTGGAAATAGAACGTCGTATCGTGCGTGGTCTGCGCATTGTCGCGACCGCCGATCCCCGTGATGATGCGCGTGAACTCGCCCGATTTGATCTTCTTCGTCGATTTGAACATCAGGTGCTCGAGGAAGTGGGCAATTCCCGAGGTCCCCCACGGATCATCCGCAGCACCGGCGCGATACCAGACCATGTGCGTGACGACGGGCACGCGATGGTCGGGAATGACCACCACCTGCATGCCATTGGAGAGGCTGAACGTGCTCACTTTGGGCTCGGCCGTCGCGCTGCCGGCAGCGAGAAAGAGCAGGGACACCCAGAGAGCGGCCGAGAGGCGAAGAGCGGAACTTGATGGGCGTACCTTCACCCGGGGGCGGAACAATCGAAGTCGGGCGCCGATCCGGGCGCGGGCATTCACAAATCCATCGCCGCGAGGAAATCGAGGCATGAGGGCTCCGCCACCTGAGCGATGCGGGCACCAGCCCGAATTTCGGCCGGAGCCGGGAACTGCTGCAACAGAAGCTCCTGTGGGCGTCGAAAGCTTCGGCGCCCACAGGAGGAACTCGTCGATCCGTGCGGTCGAAAGGACGGGTTACTTCTTCTTTGCGAGCGGGGACGAGTTGATCTGGTTGAACACGTCCTCGGGCTTGGCGAGGGCCGAGCCCAGCTTGTTGAAGAAGTCGCTCGCGAAGCGCTCGTCGCCGGCGGAGCAGGCATCAAAGCCGCGCAGCGCGGTGCGGCTCAGCTTGGCGTACTGCTCGGCCGTGAGGCTCTTGGCGAGGGGGGAGTTCTTGTCCCAGAAGTCCTTGTAGTCCTTGGCGCAGTCGGCCGCGCTCGCAGCCTGCACCGACGCGGCGGCGCCCAGGGCGGCAAGAGCGAGAACGGAAACAGCGAGACGCTTCATATCGAAATCTCCATATCCTCAGCTGCGATGGAACCCCCATCGCTCGCTGCTTACAGGTACGATACAGCCCCTTCGAGGTTTCAAAGTCCAGCCAAATAAAGTTTATCAATCCGTGACCAGAGTACAGAAACGATCGGCTCCCTGAGAATGGACCTCGCCCTGGTCCATGTGCCCGCGACGGTTGACAGAAAGTTGCTGCGGCCACCCTTGCGCATCACGCGGCCCGCGGACAGCCACGCGGGGGCGTTCACGCATCGGCGCGGGGGCCGACCATGGCTGCGGCGGCGCCCACCAGACAGCATGCGCCGATCGCGGCGCCGGCGAGCGCAAGCGCTGCCGGATCGAGCAGCAGGCCGAATGCCTTGGCGAATGCCCAGATCAGCGTGGTCCAGAACGCCACGGGCATGCCTGCTGCCAGCAGAAGGCCGGCCAGCCGGCTGAGGCGCAACGGGGTCCGTTGCTGCACCGCGGCGAGGTGGCGGGGAGATGAGGCGACGGCGATACCCACTTTCATGCTGGAGAGCTCCCAGGCCGGCAAGCGAAGGCGTCCATTGAAGCAACCTGGCACCAAGTCGCTCCGGACCATATTCCTCCGGGAACATAGTCCCGCCGGATGCGAGCCCGGTTAACGCCGGCCCATCAAGGCAGGGCCTCGCATGCCTGGCAGCCCTCCAGCAGGTGGAACTCCGCGGCATCCGCCAGCACCTCCGCATCCACGACCTCCACGCTTACAGGTGCGAGACCGACGCCGACCATTTCGAGTTGCTCTGCCGCGCGCAGGGAGACATCGATGATGCGGCCCCTCACGAACGGCCCTCGATCGTTGATGCGCAGCACCACAGTCTTGCCGGTATCGGTCCGGGTGACGCGGACCAGCGTGCCGAGCGGCAGGCTTGGATGCGCGGCCGTCATCGCCTCCGCGGACGCCGGGACTTCAGAGTAGAACGACGCAATGCCGACGCTTCGCTCCCCGGCAAGGGCGGGGGCACAGGCAACGGCCAGCATCGCTGCGCAGTGGAGCGTGGGCAGGTATCTCATGCGCCGCACGGCGTGCGTGTCCCCCCTCTGTTGCAGCTGCCGGCACAAACGCCGGCGTGCGGGCCTCGTTCCTCGGGCGATCACACCGAGCAGCGCTCGCACGTGCCCAAATGAAGCAGCTGATAAGCTGCCGCAGAAATTTGGCGAAAGAACTGCACGAATTGGAAGAATCCAGGACTTGCTCAGGCTGCCGGCTTGGCCGGCTTCGGCCATCGGCTCGCCACCAGCGGAAGCACCTCATCGACGAGCCGCCGCGTCTGGCCGAGAACCTCATCGTTCCCGGAGCCGACCGGGCGCAGCACGAACTTGGAGACGCCGGCCGAGACGTACTCGGCAATCCGCCTCACGATGGCGGCGGCATCGCCGACGGCGAAATAGCCCAGCGGATCGCGCCCCGTCCGCTTCCTGTAGGCTTCCATCGCGTGCCGCAGGGGCGGATCGTCCGGACGGCCGAAGTAATAGGGGAAGCTGGCACCGTAGTGATCATCATCGATCGTACGCCCGGCCTCGGCGACGGCGGCACGGATGGCAGCAACCACGCGGCCGGCCTCCGCCGGCGTCTCGGGTCCGGCCTGCCAGCCGGTGCCGAAGCGGGCGGTGCGCCGGATCGCCGCCTCGGAGCCACCGCCGATCCACATCGGCAGGCTGGCCTGCATGGGCTTGGGCGAGATGGTGGCGCCCGATAGCCGGTAGTGCACGCCCTCGAAGTCGACGCTGTCCTCGGTCCACAGCCGGCGCACGATCTCCAGGCCCTCGTCGGTCTTGCGGCCCCTCGTGCGCGTGTCGATGCCGAGCGCCTTCCACTCCGGTGCATTGGGGCTGCCGACGCCGAACGCCGGCAGCAGGCGGCCTTCCGACAGCACATCGATGGTGGCGCACTGCTTGGCGAGGAGCACGGGATCGCGCAGCGCCAGCGAGACGACGTTCATGCCGAACTTCAGGCGGCGCGTCCGGCCGGCGAGAGCGGCCATGACCGTCATGCACTCGAGCATGGGCTGGGCGCTGAGCAGCCGGTCCGTTTGCCAGATCGAATCCACGCCTCCCGCCTCGCACAGGTCGACCCAGCGCCAATAGCCCTGCGCTCCAGCGAAGGGGAACTCCATGAGGCCCAGGCCCACGGCGATGGTCATGTTGGTCTCGCTCCGGCATCATCGAGGGACAGCATGGTCCGATCCTATCGCGCGGCCGTGCGTCGCGTCGACCACATGGCGATGCGGGCGACGCGTGCGCCTCCGCCACCGATTGCAGTTCAGCGCGCAGCACGCCTGGATTGCGGGACCGTCGCGGAATCGCGGTTCTCCGTCGCGGCGTCATGCACCTGAGCGCAACATCGCATAGTCTGCAGCCCACAGGGATTCGAGCAACGGGGAAAGAGCCATGCCCACGCTAGAGCAGATCCAGCCTTACACACCTCTGATCGTCATGGCCGTGAACGGACTGATCGCCGGCTGGCTGGCGAGCCTTCTGGTCGGGGGCGGCGGGCTCATCCGCGACATGATCGTCGGCATCATCGGCGCGTTCGTGGGCGGCGCCCTGGTGCGCTACCAGCTGCTGCAGCTGCCGGCCTCCGTGACCAACATCAGCGACACGGTGCCCTATGGGACGCAGATCCTGATCTCGACCATCGGCGCGGCCATCGTCATCCTGGTCGCGCGCTTCCTCGGCGGCCGCTGAAGGGGAGCAGAAGCCCATGCCAGTCGTCGACACGGAGGCAGCCGTCGGGCGCCTCATGCGCTTCCTCGCCGTCGAGGGGGTGACGGGCCGGGAGGCCCAGATCGGCAAGGAGATCGTTGCGGCGCTGAGGGAGGCCGGCGTACCGGCGCGAGCGATCCGCTTCGACGACGTCAACACGCGCATCCCCGTGCCCACGGAGACCGGCAATCTGATCGTCGATCTGGAGGGCCGCGGCGCGCTCGCGCGGAGGGACCGGCTGCTCTTCATGACGCACATGGACACCGTGCCGCTGTGCGCCGGTGCCAAGCCGAAGCGCCAGGGCCGCAAGATCGTCAACAGCGCCAGGACCGCGCTTGGCGGCGACAACCGCACCGGCTGCGCGGTGCTCGCGACGCTGGTGGCCGAACTCCTGCGCGGCGGGCTCGATCATCCGCCCCTGACGATCCTCTTTACGGTGCGCGAGGAAAGCGGGCTGTGGGGGGCCCGGCATGTGCGCGCCGAGGATCTGGGCGGCGCCAGGATGGGGTTCAACTACGACGGACGTTTGGCTTCCTCGATCGTCATCGGCGCGGTCGGGGCGGACCGGTGGGAGGCGGAGATCTTCGGCCGCGCCTCACACGCCGGCGTCGCGCCGGAGCGGGGCATCAGCGCAACGATGGTTCTGGCCGAGGCGCTCGCGGCCGTGCGCGCCGGCGGCTGGTTCGGCAAGGTCGAAAAGAACGGACGCAAAGGCACCAGCAACGTCGGCCCTGTCGGCGGCCTGAACGACGGGCCCGCGGGAGATGCCGCCAACGTCGTGACCGACTACGTACGGGTGCGGGGCGAGAGCCGCAGCCACGACGCGCGCTTCTTCAAGGAGATCACCGCGGCCTACAAGACGGCGTTCGCGCAAGCCGCTCTCGCGGTGACGAACAGCGAAGGCAAAGCCGGCCGCGTGAAGTTCAGCACGCGCACCGACTATCACCCGTTCCGGCTGAAGGAGAGCGCCCCCGTCGTCAAGCGGGCCGTGGCCGCGGTCGCCGCCCAAGGTCTTGTGCCCGACGTGCGCACGTCAAACGGCGGCCTCGATGCCAACTGGCTGGTGCGCCACGGCATACCCACAGTGACGTTCGGCGCGGGCCAGAACGAGGCCCACACGATCGACGAGTGGATCGACCTCGGCGAGTTCGAGTCCGCCTGCCGTCTGGCCGTTGGGCTCGCGACGCAAAGCTGACACGCCTTCCCCCTCCCCCTTGCGGGGAGGGGCCAGGGGTGGGGGGAACCACGACGGTCGATGCTCTCTATCCCTCTCCGGCGCCGGGTCGAGATTCCCCGACGACGCGACTGGGAGAGGAAAGCATCAGTGGGTCCAGGAGCCCAGGCGGCCGAAGCGGAAATTATCGGCGTAGGACTTGCGCACGAGGCGGCGGGGCGTGGGCTCGGCCAGACGGTAGGGAATGCCGTTGCGCTCCGCGTAGGCGATCGCCTCCTCCTTGGTATGGAAGGCCAGGCTGATCTGCGCCTTCATGTCGCGCGAGCTCGTCCATCCCATCAGGGGATCGATCTCGCGCGGGCTTTCCGGCTCGTACTCGAGCAGCCACTCCTTGGTGCGGGCGGGCCCCGACTGCATCGCCGTCTGGGCAGGCTTGTAGATGCGAGCGACCATGGTCCGTTGCTCTTGGCGTCCGTTGCTCCAGGCCATCGCCCTTCGCGAGAGGCCGACGAGTTGCACAGCCGAGCGCATGCGCGGCCGCGCCGCACCAAAAGGAGCGAGCCGGCGCAAATGTCAAGCGGCCGCCTAGGGGCAAGGGGGCGCGATCGGCACGACAAGGCCCCGGCGGTATGCACCACCGGGGCCGTCCACCGAGACACGGGGGATGAGCGTCTTCCGCTACTGCTTCTTGGTCTCGGCGGGCTTCTCGCTGGTCTCGCCGGCATCGGCCTTCGGCGCAGCGGCCGGCTGCGTCGCAGCCCGGGGTACCGCGCCCTGGTCCACCTTCTTGGCGTCCTTGGCATCTTTGCCGCTGTCCGCCTTGACGTCGCTAGCCTTGGTAAGGGGCTTCGTCGTATCCGCGGCTACAGCCGGCTGCGGCTTGGCGGCGTCCGCGGGCTTGGCCGCCGGCGCGACGGGCGCAGTGACCGCCGGCTTGGCGTCCTGGGCCAGAGCGGGGACGGCCAGCCCCAGTGCCACCGCCGCTGCAGTGATGATCGTCCTCACGGCTCGTTCCTTCATATTGCATCCGTGGCCTCGTGATGAGGCGTCGGAAGCATTTTGGCCCGAGCATTGGGGCGTGGGCTTGCTCGCAGGCTAACGCCTGCATGAAGGCCCCGTTCAAGGCGTGTTCATGATCCGCACGCGCATGACCGCGGCGCCTGGAGGCTCTCACCTGAGGCTGCGAAATCCCGGCGACACCGGAGTATCAGAACTTGAAGTTGAGACCGAAGCGGACGGTCTGCGTGTTGAGGTCGAGCGAGGCGGGGCTCCCACCCAGCGCACCCGGAGGCGCGGTCACCGAGTCGAAGCCGTAGTAGAGGTACTCGAGCCTGGCCGTCAGGTTGGGCGTGAGCATGTGCTCGATGCCGCCGCCCGCCACCCAGCCGACGTGCGTGTTGGAAAACCCTGTGCCGACCTGGACGCCGCTGTTCGCGTCCCTGGCCGTATAGTCGACGTCCGCCCAGGCGACGCCGGCCGTTCCATAGAGCAGCGTGCGGTTGCCGTTCACGGCGACGCCAGCCCGGCCGCGCACGGAGCCGATCCAGTTGAAGCTGTGCTCGCAGCTGAAAGCAGGATTGGGGCACGACGTGCTGCCGTCGAGCCAGGCGCCGGAGAGGTCGGCCTCGGCGCCGAACACGTATTGACGGACCTGGATGTTGTAACCGATCTGCCCGCCGACGAGCGCACCGCTGCCGCTGTGGCTGGTGGAGATGCCGGGCGTCGCGTCGAACTGCCAGTCGACGTCCGACCAGCCGTAGCCGACGTGGGTGCCGATGTAGAGGCCGGACCACGAGAACGCGGGTCCATAGCTGTAGGGCTCGTCATTGACGGGCCGCCGCGGTGCGCCGCCGAGGTCGGCCGCGGCCGCTGCCTGCCCGAAGACGACACTCGCAGCAACGGCCAGCGCGAAGAGCTTGGTTCTCATGCCCATGTGCACCTCTTTGTCTTTCGCCGTCCGGACGCGGAAGCGCACGTGCGACGTGAGAAGGGGCGGCGGAGACGCGGGGAGTCCCTGCCGCCCCTACGGGACTGCGTGGTTCCACGCATTCCCGGTCTACTGAATGCCGAGCCAGGCTTGGTCCACGCGGAGCTCGCTGGGCGTGGGCGAGGCCCGGCATTCGAGTTCTGTCTATTGCGGATCGGAGTGTGCTACCCCGCACGTGTCCCCGAGAATCCCGCCCGTTTGCCGACGCTGCGGCCGTGCATTGCAGCTCATGAACGCGGCCAATGCTGGCGAGAGCGTGACGGGCTCTGGGTAATAAGAAGGCAGGGTGAAATGTGAAGACCTTGAAACATATGGACAAAGAGTTGAGCAGACCTCGGACGAGCACGCGCGTGCTATACCTTTCCCAGCTTGGAGACGTTCCAGAAATCCGGCAAGGTGCGCGCCCCCGGTCCATTCGAGAGGAAAGCCGATGCGCCTCGCCTACCACATTCTCGACGTCTTCACCGAAGCGCGGTTCGGGGGCAACCCGCTGGCGGTGGTGCTCGACGCCGACGGACTAGACCCCGTCCGCATGCAGGCGATCGCGCGCGAGTTCAACCTGTCCGAGACGGTGTTCGTCGCCAAGCCCCAGCGGGCCGCCCACACGGCGCGCGTGCGCATCTTCACGCCGGCCGTCGAGGTGCCGTTCGCCGGCCACCCGACCGTCGGCACGGGGGCGCTGCTGGCGCAGCTGAGGGCGGGCACGCCAGCCGGCGGCGGCGATGCGCTGGTGGTGCTCGAGGAGGAGATCGGCATCGTGCGCGTGGGCGTACGGCTGCGGCCCGGCGCACCCCCTTTCGCCGAGTTCGATGCGCCGAGGCTCCCCCAGGAAAGCGGTGTTCCGGCCTCGGCAGACCGACTCGCCGCCGCGCTGGGGCTGATCCCCGCCGAGATCGGCTTCGAGAACCATCGCCCGATGCGGATCGCCGCCGGCAACACCTTCACGTTCGTGCCGATCGCCTCGCTGGAAGCGATGGCCAAGGCGCGGGCGGCGTCCACACATTGGGGATCGGCGTTCCAGGGCGGCATCGGCGCCTTCCTCTATTGCCGGCAGACAATTCACACGACGTCCGCCTTCCACGCGCGCATGTTCGCGCCCGAGCATGGCGTGCCGGAGGACCCGGCGACGGGCTCAGCCGCGGTCGGCTTCGCCGGCGTGATCCACCGCTTCGACGAACTGCCGGACGGCCTTCACAAGCGCACCATCGAGCAGGGCTACGAGATGGGCCGGCCGAGCCAGATCGAGCTGTCGCTGCAGGTCGAGAACGGCAAGCTCGACACGGTGCGCATCGGCGGCCACGCGGTGCGCGTCGCGGAGGGCATGATCGAGGTGTAGGAGCGGCGGCGCTCAGCCCATGCCGAGGAGGCGCGCGTAGCCCTGCTCGACGGTGTCGCCCAGCAGCTGGCGATACTCGCGGTGGTTGATGTCGCCGGAGCCGATCTCCCCCAGCGTCCCGGCCGCGAACTCATCGCGCTTGATGTAGACGATCGGCGCACTGACCGGCAGCAGCTGGGCGCGCTGCTTGGAGAGCGTGGTGATGAGACCGCGCATCTGCCCGGCCGGATCGAGCTGCGACACCATCACCATGCGCATCGCGCCCTTGGTGAGCGAGACGAGGTGGATGTACATGGAGGACGCCGGAATATAGAGCCGCCCGCGATGCAGGAACGGCTTGTCCGGGCGGTCGCGCTCCTGGAACAGGAGGCTCGGCCAGTCATCGTCCCAGACGATGTCGGTGCGGTAGGCCATGATCCCGCCCGCAATCGAGAAGGACGGGCGGATGGTGAGATAGCTGCCGATATAGTGGTCGACGCCCGCACGCGTATAGGCGCCCATGTAGACCGGCGCGGCGCGGCCCTCGGCACCGGCAGCCTCCGGCGCATCCCGCGGATCGCCGCGCCCCTCTCTCGCCCACGCCGCGCGCACCTTGTCGAAGTCGAGGCCCAGCACCATGCAGACGTCGAACAGCGTCTGATCACGCACCGGGCGGCCCGACAGCAGGTTCTGGATGGTCTTCTCGTGGATGTCGGCGGCGTCGGCGAGCTCGGCCTGCGTGAGCTTCTTCTCGATCATCGCCGTCTTGATGAGCGACAGGGCAGCCGAATGCTTGCCGTCGTTGCGCATGCGCTGCTGCTTCCCCGACACCGCTCCCAGGCGCAAGCGTAGCTGACTCCGGGCGCCATTGTCATCCCGGCCGTAGCGCGCCGGCGCGGAGAGCCGGGACCCAGGATTGCGGGCAGGCTGGCCATCAATGCGGCAGCACGAACGCACCCAACAGCAGCACGAGGCCGGCGCCCGCGAGCAGGCAGTCCATCAACAGCCGGAACTGGTGCGCGTCGAGCCGCAGCACGAAGCCCTTGGCCAGACGCGAGCCGATCATGAGCGAGCCGCCGACGATCAGGCCGCGTGCCACCGTCTCGAGCGGCAGCGCGTTGAAGCGCTGGAACACGACTGCCTTGGTGATGCCGATCGCCATCGAGCCCAGCGCCTCGGTGGAAAGATAGGCGCCCTTCACCAGGCCATAGGCGAGAAAGAACGGCGTGTTGATCGGCCCCGTGGAGGCGACCATGCCGGACAGGAAGCCGATGCCCGCGCCGACGAACGTGAGGTGCCAGGCGTCGATGCGCAAGCCTCGTGCGAGCAGCCATCGCCGCGCCGGGATCATGAGCAGGAACATGCCGCCGAGGATGCCCTCGATGATGCGCGCATCGAGGATCAGCAGCGTGCGCGCGCCGAGCGCCGCCGCCGGAATGGCCGTGACGCAGTAGAAGGCGTTGGCGCGCCAGTCGACCTCCCGCCACCACACGACGACACGCGAGAAGTTCGCAAGCAGCGCGGCGATCGCCATGATCGGCACGGCCTCGAGCGGGCCGAACACCAGCATGAGCACCGGCATCAGCATGATGGAGGCGCCGAAGCCGACGATGCCGCTCAGCGTGCCGGCGCCCAGGCCGAGCGCCAGGACAGCCAGCCAGATCATGCGCGCTGCCCGCAACGGCGATCCATCACGCCGGCCTCCTTAAGGTTTCCTCCACCATCAATCGGCCGATGTTTTGGACCAACCTGCAACGGAAACACAAGCGCCTCCCGTTAGATGGCCAACGTGCCCGGAGGAATGCGACCCATGTCTGCACATGATGCTGTGACGGCGCTTCGGCGCTTCGGGTTGGGCGCACGGCCCGGCGAGCTCGCGCGGATTGCCGGCGACCCGCGCGGCTTCGTTCTGCAATCGCTGACCGATCCCGGCCGGGCCCGCATCGACGATCCGGCGCTCGAGCCAAGCCACGTCGTGTTCGCCGCGGCGATGGAAGCGCAGCGCCGGCAGCGGCTGGCGCGGGCGAATCCGGCTGCGCAGGATGGCGGCGCCATCATGCGCGACGGCGCCGGCGACGGCAGCGCCCAGAGAGCGGGAGCAGCACCCAGCCCTTCCATGCCGCCCGCGGCGCGGGGGGCAGAGGCGGCGCCCGGCAACAAGGCAGCCACCGCCGCACCGGCCAAGGCCGGCGAGATTCGCCGCGAGGCATTCGTGGAGGAGGCGGGGGCGCGGTTCCGCCATGCAGCCACGACGGATGCGGCATATCTCGAGCGTCTCGTGATGTTCTGGTCCAACCACTTCTGCGTCTCCGCCAACAAGGGCCCGGTGCGCGGCATCGCCGGCGCCTTCGAGCGCGAAGCCATCCGGCCGCATGTGCTCGGCACCTTCACCGACATGCTGCTGGCGGTGGAGAAGCACCCGGCGATGATCGTCTACCTCGACAATCAGGTCTCCGTCGGTCCCGGCAGCCCCGCGGGCACCAATCGCAACCTCGGCCTCAACGAGAACCTCGCGCGCGAGATCCTGGAGCTGCACACGCTGGGCGTGGACGGCGGTTACAGCCAAGCCGACGTCACCAACTTCGCCCGCATCCTCACCGGCTGGACCGTCGGCAACCTCGTCAACGCACGCTCCGAGCCCGGCAAGTTCTTCTTTGCTCCCGCCCGGCACGAGCCCGGCGAGTGGGCCGTGCACGGCAAGCGCTACCCCGCCCGTGGCCTGGAGACCGGCGAGGCCGTGCTGCGAGACCTTGCCCTCCACCCCGCCACCGCGCGTCACATCGCGAAGAAGCTCGCGCGCCACTTCGTAGCCGAGGAGCCGCCGCCCGCGCTCGTCGCCCGCCTGGAGAGGACGTTCCTCGACACCCGGGGCAATCTCGCCGCGCTCGCCAAGGCGCTGGCTCAATCGGAAGAGGCCTGGCAGGTCGCGCCGACCAAGGTGCTGCCGCCCTACGACTTCCTCGTCGCCGTGCTGCGCGGTCTCAGTCTCGAGCCAAGGCCGCCCGAGCTCCTGCGCCTCTCGGCCATGCTGGGCGAGCCGCTGTGGCGGCCCCCCTCGCCGGCCGGGTGGCCGGACGCCGACACCACCTGGGCAGCGCCCTCGGCGCTGCGCGAGCGGCTGCGCATCGCCGAGGTGGCGGCACGCCAGGCCGATCGTCTGTCCGACCCGCGCAAGGTGGTCGACGACCTCTTCGGCGAGGCCGTCGGACCTGCCACGCGCCAGGCCGTCGCCCGCGCCGAGACGCGCGAGCAGGGCCTGGAGCTGTTGATCATGTCGCCCGATTTCCAGCGGAGGTAGCTTCCATGTCCTGCAGCGAAGCACGCGCCATCACGCGCCGCGCCTTCTTCGGAGGCGGCGCCGCCAGCCTCGCCCTCTGGAGCCTGATGCCGAGGACGGCGATTGCCGGCACGCGCGACCCGCGCCTCCTGGTCGTGGTGCTGCGCGGCGGCCTCGATGGCCTCGCCGCAGTAGCGCCCGTGGGCGACCCCGACTATGCGCGGCTGCGCGGCGGCATCGCCTTGCCGACGGCAGGCGAGGATGCGGGTCTCGCGCTCGACGGCTTCTTTGCGCTCAACGCCGCCATGCCGTCGCTGCATGCGCTCTACGGCAAGCGCGAGGCCCTGATCCTCCATGCCGTGCATACGCCCTACCGCGCACGCTCGCACTTCGATGGCCAGGACGTGCTCGAGAGCGGACTTCCCGGCGTCGGCCGCATCGAGGACGGCTGGCTCAACCGGGCCCTCCTGCAGCTGCCGTCGGCAGGCAATGCCAACCCGCGGGGGCTCTCCATCGGCGCCGTCGTACCTCTCATGATGCGCGGCAAGGCTCCCGCTCTATCCTGGATCCCGAAGGTCAACGGCGCGCCGTTGCGCGAGTCGACCATCGCCCGCCTGATGGACCTCTACGCCGAGACCGATCCGGTGCTGGGCAAGGCCTTCGCCGAGGGCATGGAGATCAGCCGCGTGGCCGATGCCGGGGCCGCGGCAGCGCCTCCCTCCGCGCCGTCGCAGCCCAACGCGCAGCCGCAGGCTCCGGCACAGGCCCCGCCGGCAGCCCGCGTCAACCGCGAGTTTACGGAAGCGGCCGAGGCCGCCGCGAGATTCCTCTCGACGCCCGAGGGCCCCCGCATCGGCGTGCTGAGCTACAACGGCTGGGACACTCACGCCAACGAGGGGCCCCTCAAGGGCCAGCTGGCCCTCAGGCTGGGCGGCCTCGATGCGGCCATCCGCGCGCTCTCGTCCGGCATGGGTCCGGCGTGGAAGGACACCATCGTCGTCGCCGTGACGGAATTCGGACGCACCGCACGCGTCAACGGCACCCAGGGCACCGACCACGGCATGGCGACGGTCGCCTTCCTGGTCGGGGGATGCGTCAAGGGCGGCCGTGTCCTCGCGGACTGGCCGGGGTTGCGCGAGGCTGCCCTCTACGAGGGGCGCGATCTTGCCCCCACCCGCGACCTGCGCGCCGTACTCAAGGGCGTGCTGCGCGACCACTTAGGGATTCCGGACGGCGCGCTCGCCGCGAGCATCTTCCCCGACAGCGCTTCCGCGCGCCCTGTCGACGGCCTCCTCGCCTGAGGCCCCAGGCCCCAAGAAAAACGGCGGAGACTTTCGTCTCCACCGTTCAATAACCCACCGCTCGGTTGACGGGCTTACTTGCCCAGCACCTCGACCGCAACACGGGCGATCCCCTGCCCGGTCATGCCGATGGCCGCGGCCGCGGCCTTGGAGAGGTCGATGATGCGACCGGCCACGTACGGCCCGCGGTCGTTGATCTTGACCTCGACCGAGCGGCCGTTGCCCAGATGCGTCACGCGCACGCGCGTGCCGAAGGGCAGGGTCTTGTGGGCCGCCGTCATGGCATTGGGATTGAAGCGACCGCCGGACGCGAGGGCCTGCGGCTCCCAATAATAGGAGGCCACGCCGTGCATGCCCGCCGGCTTGTGGCCGTCGGCACCCAGACTCTTCTTGCCGATGCCAGGCGTCGTCGAAGGCGCCGCAGGTGCCGGCGCCGGCGCGACGGCCGCCTGCCGCTGGGCAGGCTGCTCCTGCCGCCGATGCACGGTCCTGTGCCGGGCGGCCCCGTGCCGGCGCGCCGTGCGCTGGTGGTGCCGCACGTGCCTCGCCGTACGGGTATGACGGCGCTTGGTGTAGCGTGGACGATGTCCCCCGTCGTGGCGATGATAGCGCCGACGCGGCCTGGCATCCTCGTCGTAGGCATGCTCGCCGTAGCTGGCGCGGACCAGCCGCGTGCGATGTGCCGGGTTCCCGAAGCGGCTGCCGTCCGACCAGGTCGACCGGCCGGCGTCAGCCGCCGCTGCCGGCAGGGTGAACCCCACACCGAGCAGCAGCGAGACCAGGAACGACGTAAGCAGATATCTCATGTCTACATCTCCTCTGCGCATGATGCACGGCCCCGAGGCCGACCGGACGTCAGCCCAACAATGCGGGAGCGCATGGCGCGTTCCCGATTGGTTGATTTTGGTTGAACGAGAGCGGTGGGTTTGACGTCCGCCTACAGTTCGCCCCAGAACCGAATGCCGGAACCCCGCGAAAGCACTGCCGAATTTTCGTCAGCAGGGCACGTCCGGCGCGCGCAAGACAGCAAGCGCGAATCGCATGGTCAACTCAAAATTATGAACCAGATTCATGCATTTGCCGCAGGCATCTGAGATTTCACCTGAGAATTCAACACACCTCACCGATCGGCCACACCCGTACGTGTCGCACCGGTCACACAAATAGCTGCTCCGCCTCGGGAGCATGGCTCCCTCGGTGCGCGCAAATGTGCTCCCCGGGCTGTCAATGAGAAGGCCCACGGCGTGCGCAGGACACGGGAGCTCGGACGGCGAAAGCCCTCAGAGCGAGCCGGGATACCCGCCGCCATCGATCAGGACGTTCTGGCCGGTGATGTAGCCGGCATGCGCCGAGCAAAGGAACGCAACCACCGCGCCGAACTCCTCCGCCGAGCCGAAACGCCCCGCCGGCACAGCCGCCTTGCGCTCAGCGTCCACGACGGAAAATGCGACTTTGCGCGCCTCCGCCATCTTCTGCGTGGTGCCGCGCAGCCGATCGGTATCGAAGGGTCCGGGTAGGATACCGTTGATCGTCACGTTGCTCCTGACCGCCTTGCGCGCCAGCACGGCCACGGCGCCCGTGAGCCCGAGGCGCGCGCCGTTCGACAATTCCAGCGCGGCGATCGGGTGCTTGATCGACGCCGAGGTGATGTTGACGATGCGGCCGAAGCCCCGCTCCATCATGCCGTAGACGGTGGCGTGGATGAGGGCGATGGGCGAGATCATGTTGCCCTCCACCGCCTTGCGCCAATCCTCGAGCGAGAAGCTCTTGAAGTCGCCGGTCGGCGGCCCGCCGGCGTTGTTGATGAGGATGTCGGGGTTGGGGCAGGCGGCCAGCAGCGCCTTGCGCCCCTGCTCGGTCGTCACGTCGCAGACGACGGGAGTCACCTTGGCGCCAGCCGCGCTCAATTCCCTGGCGGTGGCGTTGAGCGCCTCCGCCCCGCGCGCGCAGATCGTCACGTCCGCGCCCTCGCGCGCCAGCGCCTGGGCACAGCCCTTGCCGAGCCCCTTGGAGGCCGCACAGACGATGGCCTTTTTGCCCCTGATGCCGAGATCCATGGATGCTTCCTCCGATGTCCAACGCGGTGCCAGTCTAGGTCAATGCCGCGGCGCGTGCAGCGAAAACCGCGGGGCGCAAGGCCCGTTATTCCCGCGGAGCGAAGCGGAGGCGGGAATCCAGCCGCATCCTCTCCCTCTGGGCTGGATGCCCGCTCTCGCTTCAGCGGACATGACGAAGGCATGCCCTACTTCTTCAGCTCACCCTCGATCTTGCCGAACATATAGGCCCATTTCGCCTTCTGCGTCTCCACCAGCGCCGCCATGCTGGCGCGCAGGCTGGCGAGCAGCGTGCAATCCGGGGAACCGCCCGAGGCCCCTGCCTGGCCGCCGCCGGTGATCCGGGCCAGCAGTTCCTCCGATTTCTGATCGAAGCCGGCAATCTTGTCGTCGCGCACCAGCGGCTCCGCCTCCTTGAGGAACTGCTCGTCGCTCCAGCCCCGCTTGGTCTTGAGCTGGCGCAGGCTCGCCTGGAAGTGCGGCGTGTTCTGTTGCGCCAGGTCGCGCAGGGCGCCGGCCGCCTCGTCGACCACGGCCTCGAAGTCGGCCTTGCTGCATGGCGCTTGGGCCTCAGCCGCGCGCGCCCCGGCCAGGGTCGCCAGCAGCCCCGCCAGCACCAAGACTGCGGCTCGCATGTTCGCTCGGCGCTCCCCGTCCCCAGGTCGGGCTACCCATGGCGCGGAAGGGAGCCCGGCGCAAGTAGGCCCCACCATTACGTCGCGTCGTGTGACTGTCGCGTCTCCGGCCGCGCGGACCCGGCTCGAAGTCCCTGCTCAGAACGCGGGGCCGAACTTGTTGGACTTGGGGAAGCCCCTGGGCGCCAGGCGTCCCGCCTGTGCGCGCTCGCCGACCCAGTCCCTGAGCTCGGCGAACGGCAGCGTGAAGGTGCGGCCGGCCGGGTCGAGCCACGTGAGCCCATCGCCCTTCTTGAACACGCGCACGTCCGAGAGCCCGCCGTCCTTGTAGCGCTGCAAGCGCACGCCCTTGCCGCGCGCCATCTCGGGGACCTCGTCGAGAGCGAAGATCAGCACCTTGCGGTTCTCGCCGATCGCCGCGACCGTGTCGCCTTCGGCCGGCACGCACGCACACGCCTCCGCCGGCTCGTCGATGTTCATCACCTGCTTGCCCTTGCGCGTCATGGCCACCATCTCGTCCTCCGGGACGACGAAGCCATGACCGGACGTGGCAGCAACCAGCAGCTTGCGTCCCGGTTCGTGCACGAAGAGCTCGACGAAGTCCCGGTTCTCCTCGAGATCGACCATCAGCCGCACGGGCTCGCCGTGGCCGCGCCCGCCCGGCAGCTGGTCGGCGGCAAGCGTGAACACCTTGCCGTTGGAGGCGAGCAGGAGCAGGCGGTCGGTCGTCTGGGCCTTCACCGCCCGCTTCAGGGCATCACCCTGCTTGAACTCGAGCTTGCTCACGTCGTCCATGTGGCCCTTCATGGCACGGATCCAGCCCTTCTCGGACAGGATGACCGTGATCGGCTCCTTCTCGATCATCGCCTGCTCGAGGTCGACCTCGATCGAGGGGGCGTCCGCGAACGAAGAGCGGCGCCGGCCTAGCTCGGTGGTCTTGGCGTAAGCCTGCCGCGTCGCCTTCACCTCCTCGGCGATGCGGTCCCACTGCTGCTCCTCCGACTTCAGCAGCGACCTGAGCTCGCGCCGCTCCTTGGAGAGCTTGTCGTGCTCGGCCTTGATCTCGATCTCCTCGAGCCGAGACAGCGACTTCAAGCGCAAGTTGAGAATGGCTTCTGCCTGCACCTCCGTGAGCTTGAAGCGCTTGACGAGCGTGGCTTTCGGATCGTCCTCGAAGCGGACGATCCTGATGACCTCGTCGATGTTGAGGTAGGCGATGAGATAGCCGTCGAGCACCTCGAGGCGGTGCTCGATCTTCTTCAGGCGGAACTGGGAGCGACGCACCAGCACCACCTGGCGGTGCTCGAGCCAGCGCTTGAGCACGTCGCGCAGCGACAGCACGCCCGGCACCTGTCCGCCCGACAGCACGTTCATATTGAGCGAGAAGCGCACCTCGAGCTCGGTCAGCTTGAAGAGGCTCTCCATCAGCAAGACGGGGTCGACGGCACGGCTCTTCGGCTCGAGCACCAAGCGCACGGTCTCGGCCGACTCGTCACGCACATCGCCCAGCAGGGGCAGCTTCTTCTCGTTGATCAGATTGGCGATGCCCTCCACCAGCTTCGCCTTCTGCACCTGGTAGGGGATCTCGGTGACGACGATCTGGTACGTGCCGCGGCCCGTGTCCTCCTTGTCCCATCTGGCCCTCAGACGGAAGCCGCCGCGCCCCGTCCGGTAGGCCTCGAGGATCGACTCACGCGGCTCGACGATGACGCCGCCCGTCGGGAAGTCCGGTCCGGGCACGAGTTCGACGAGCTTCTCGATGTGGGCGTTGGGGTGCTTGATGAGGTGCAGCACGGCATTGCACAGCTCCTCCGCATTGTGCGGAGGGATGCTGGTCGCCATGCCGACCGCGATGCCGGATGCCCCGTTCGCCAGGAGGTTCGGGAAGTTGGCCGGCAGCACGACCGGCTCGGTGTCCTCGCCGTTGAAGGTGGGACGGAAGTCGACAGTCTCCTCGTCGATGCCCTCGAGCAGGGCGATAGCCGTCTGCGACAGGCGGGCCTCGGTGTAGCGATAGGCCGCGGCATTGTCACCGTCGATGTTGCCGAAGTTGCCCTGGCCGTCGACCAGGGGATAGCGCTGGGCAAAGTCCTGGGCCAAACGCACGAGCGCGTCGTAGACCGCCTGGTCGCCGTGCGGATGGAACTTGCCGATGACGTCACCCACCACACGCGCGCACTTCTTGTAGGCGCCGTCGGGATCGAGCTTGAGCTCGCGCATCGCGTGCAGGATGCGCCGGTGCACAGGCTTGAGACCGTCGCGGACATCGGGCAGCGCGCGGCCCATGATGGTGGAGAGCGCATAGGCGAGGTAGCGCTCCTCCAGGGCATCCTTGAGCTTGATGGACTCGATAGGGGGCGGTGCGGGCGGGGGTAGAATCGTCGTCTTGGCCATGGGCGTTGCTTACGCGCCGGGCAAGGCCACCTCAAGTGGCCGGTCGCCGCGGCAGCACATGTTTAGCATCACACTTGTCCCCGTTGTTGAAATGTTCAACAACGGGCAAACCCGATGCCCGCCATGAGCTTCTCCATTTCGGACGCCGCTCCCTGCTCGGCATGGGGCTTTTCCTGTGGGCAAATCGGCAACTGCGGCGCCGCCGAGGAGTACGCGCTGTCGACCGGAGAATTGCGGCCGAGATATGATTGCCGCCCCATGGCCACGCTCCCCGACCTGCCGCAAGCGGAAATCGCCATCGTCGAGATGACCAACGCTTTCCGCAAGGAGAACCGGCTCGGCGAGGTGAAGCCGAACGCCGCACTGGCGGCGGCCGCACGCGCCTTCGCCGCCTACCTCGCCAGGAGCGGCCAATTCGCCCACGAGGCCGACGGCCACAAGCCGGCCGAGCGCGCCGAGGCCCAGGGCTATCGCTACTGCCTCATCTCCGAGAACCTCGCCATGAACCTCGACAGCCGCGGCTTCGAGACCCGCGCGCTCGCGCGCCAGGCCGTGGAGGGCTGGAAAGGCTCTCCCGGCCATCGCGCCAACATGCTGCAGCCCGCCGTGACGGAGATCGGCGTCGCCATCGCGCGCGCTCCCGATCGAAGCCCGAAATTCATCTCCGTGCAGCTGTTCGGGCGCCCCGAGGCCTTGAAGGTAGAATTTCGGATCGAGAACCGCTCGGGGGCCGCTGTGCAGTACACCCTCGGCGAGGAGACGCACACGCTGCCCGTCCAGACCATCGTCACGCATGCGAGCTGCGATCCCGAGCCGCTCATCTTCGTGGAGGCCGGCGGCGCGGCGCGCCGCTTTGCGCCGCACAATGGCGACCGCTTCGTCGTGCGCGCCAAGGGCTCCGTCATCGCCGTGGATATCGAGCGGAAATAGACCGACACTCCACGGACGCCATGGCCGAGGAGCGCGATCACCCCGTTGAGCCCCGTCCGACGTAGGACAGCAGGCGCGAGCGAGCCTCGGGCATCCTCATGTCGCGCGGCCTGAGCACGCGCGTTTCGAGAAAGTGCCCGGTCAACGCGAAGCCGGCCCGCAGATGCTCAGCCGTCACGGCCGCTTCGCTGCGGCCCAGCAGGAACGGCGGCAGCGCCAGCAGCCTGTCCTTGTAGGGCTCGCCCGCCTCGGCCGACACCGCGCGGCCCGACCTCGGCGAGACATAGATGAGGTCACTGGTGCGGCCGGTGGCAGCGCAGGAGGCGAGATCGAGCCCGAAGCCCAGCTCGTCCAGCAGCGCCAGCTCCCAGCGCACCACGAGCGCCGGCCACATGCCCGGCTCGTCGAGGAAACCCAGCACGAACAGCGTCACCTCGTAGAGGTTGGGATGGGGGTCGCGCTCCGGCAGGAGGCGCGCCAGCGCGGCCATGGAGCTCAGCGCGGCCAGAGCCGCCGCATCGTCCATCACCTGCGCCGCGAAGCCCTTCCTCAGCTCGACGCCGAAGTGGCCGAGGTTCTCCTGCAGCCGCGCCTTCCAGGTTGCATCGACGTGGTTGCCGGTCTGCAGGACAGGACGCAGCCTGCGCGAGCGCCCCCCGTGCACCAGCCCCAGATGCCGCCCGTGCTGGCGCGTGAAGAGCTCGAGCACGGCCCCGCTCTCGCCATGCGGGCGCACGGCCAGGATCACGCCTTCGTCGGTCCACTCCATGAGCGCGATTGTATACGAGTCCGCCGGGGTATGCCGCGGCCGCCTTCAGTCCTTTGGGAACGTCAGGCCCAGCTCGCGGTAGCGCTCCGGATCATTCTCCCACCCCTCGCGCACCTTGACGAACAGGAAGAGATGCACGGGCTTCTCCAGGATCTTCGCCAGCTCCAGCCGCGACTCCATGGACAGCTGCCGGATCATGCGGCCGCCGCTGCCCAGCACGATCGCCTTCTGGCTGTCGCGCTCCACGTAGATCGTCTGCTCGATGCGCACCGCCCTCTTCTGCTCCACCCACGAGGTCGTCTCCACGGTCGTCTCGTAGGGCAGCTCGTCGTGCAGCCGGGCAAAGATCTTCTCGCGCGTGATCTCCGCCGCCAGCAGACGCAGAGGCGCGTCCGAGATTTCGTCCTTCGGGTAGTGCCACGGCCCGGGCGGGGCTATCCCGGCCAGATACTTCTTCAAGTCGCCCACTCCGTCCCCGGTCAGCGCCGAGATCATGAACGTCGCCGTGAACCGCGCACGCTCGCCGCAGCGCTGCGCCAGCTCCAGCAAGCTCTCCTTCTTGACGCGGTCGACCTTGTTCAGGACCAGCACGAGCGGCACCTTGGTGCCCTCGAGCTTGGCGAGCACGGCCTCCACCTCCTCGTCGAGGCCCTTGGCCGCATCGACCAGCACGATGACGATGTCGGCGCCTTCGGCCCCGCCCCAGGCCGCCTCCACCATGGCCCGATCGAGCCGGCGGCGCGGTGCGAAGATGCCCGGGGTATCGATGAACACGAGCTGGCTCTTGCCCTCGATGGCGATGCCGCGCACGGGCATGCGCGTGGTCTGCACCTTGCGGCTGACGATCGAGACCTTGGCCCCCACGAGCCTGTTGACGAGGGTCGACTTGCCGGCGTTCGGCACGCCGATGACGGCGATGAAGCCGCAACGGGTCTCGACCTGGGGGCCCCCGTCACTCATTCGCGCGCTTCCACACCCCTTCGCGCGCCAGGAGCGCGCTGGCGGCCGCCTGCTCGGCGGCACGCTTGCTCGCGCCTTCTCCGCGTGCAGGCTTTCTGCCCTTGATGCGCACCTCGGCGGTGAAGCGGGGCCTGTGATCGGGGCCCTGGCGATCGACCTCCACGTACTGCGGCAGGTCGAGACCCTGGCCTTGTGCCCACTCCTGGAGCGCCGACTTGGCGTCCGCAGCCTCCGCGGGCGTACCCTGCAGCTTGATGCCCCAGTGCGCCCGCACGATCTCGCGCGCCTTCTCGTATCCCGCCTCGAGAAAGATCGCGCCCAGCAGCGCCTCGGATGCGTCCGCCAGGATGGTCTCCTTCTCGCGGCCGCCGCTGCCGGCTTCCGATTCGCTGAGCACAAGCGCGGCCCCGAGGTCGAGCGCGCGCGCCACCTCGGCGCAGGTGCCGCCGCGGACAAGCCGGTTGTAGAGGCGCGCCAGATCGCCCTCGCTGGCAGTCGGATAGACCTCGCTCAGAAGCTCCGCCACGGCGAGCCCGAGCACGCGATCGCCCAGAAACTCGAGCCGCTCGTTGTCGCGCCGCTTGATGGAAGCCTGGCGCACGCTGGCATGCGTCAGGGCCTTCTTCAGCAGCGTGCGGTCCTTGAAGGCATAGCCGAGCCGCGCCTCGAGATCCTTGAGCTTGCGGGGCGGCGCCAAGGACGCGCCTAGCGGACGAGACCGAAGATCCGCCGCCAGCGAATGTCCATCGGCCAGGTCCAGGGACTGGTCAATCGGAAGGCGTTCGGATCATCGACGGCCGCGGAGAAGAAGATGATCTCCGCGCGCCCGACCAGGTTCTCGTAGGGCACGAAGCCCACGCCGTAGCGCGCCGACTGCACGCGGCTGTCGGTGGAGTTGTCGCGGTTGTCGCCCATCATAAAGTAGTGGCCGGGCGGGACCTTGTAGGTATCGGTGTTGTCGAAGTCCCCGTTCGGAACGGCGTCGAGCACGAGGTATTTCACGCCGTTCGGCAGGGTCTCCTCGTAGCGCGGTATGGGCCGGCCTTCCTCGGGCGAGACGAAATCGTCCTTGCGCACCTTCGGCACCGCCTTGCCGTTGATGAAGAGCACGCCGTCGTGCATCGCGATCTCGTCCCCCGGCAGGCCGATCACGCGCTTGATGTAGTCGGTCGAGTTGTCGCGCGGCAGCTTGAAGACGACCACGTCCCCACGCTGGGGCTCGGAGCCGAATATGCGCCCCTTGAAGGGGATGATGCCCCAGGGAAAGGAGTAGCGGCTGTAGCCGTAGGAGAGCTTCGAGACGAAGAGATAGTCGCCGACGAGCAGCGTCGACTTCATCGAGCCGGAGGGAATATTGAACGGCTGGTAGAGGAAGATGCGCACGATCATGGCCAGTATCAAGGCGTGGACGATGATCTTGACCGTCTCGCGCCAGCCGCCATCCACCGCCTTGGTGGCACTCGTCTGCACGCTCATGCTCTCTCGTTTGCGCTGCATCTGGGCTCTTGGTGGGGTGGCTGGCCTCTTCCCGCGCCCCCGTATAGCGGGTTAGAGGCAGGCCCGCAATTCACGGGCCAGTGCACGGGCGGGTGCACGGCCGCTGCGAGGGGCCCGCGCGAGGACCGTCATCAGGACGGCGGCGGGCTCGGAGTCAACGGGCCTCGCTGCTGCTCCCTTTCACGGCCGAGATCACGACGATGGCCTGCGCCAGGGGGAAGTCGTCGGTGAGGGAGACGTCCACGCGGGGCTCATGCCCCTCGGGGGTGATTCGCTTGAGCTGCTCGGCGGCGCCCCCGGTCAGCATCATCGTCGGCCGGCCAGAGCGCAGGTTGACCACACCCATGTCGCGCCAGAACACGCCTTTGCGGAATCCGGTCCCAAGCGCCTTGGCGCACGCCTCCTTGGCCGCAAAGCGCTTGGCATAGGACGCGGCCCGGCCTGCCCGGCCGTCGGACCTCCTGCGCTCGATGTCGGTGAAGATGCGGTTGAGGAAGCGCTCGCCGTAGCGGTCGAGCGCCTTCTCGATCCGGCGGATGTCGATGAGGTCGTTGCCGAGCCCGAGGATCACGGGGAGCCTCCCGCGGCCACGGCCGGGAGAGCGCCGGCGCGGGCCCCGTCCATCAAAGCCCGCATGCGGGCGATGGCGTCCCCGAGGCCTGCGAAGATCGCCTCGCCGATCAGGAAGTGGCCGATGTTGAGCTCGACGATCTGCGGCATGCGCGCCACTGCAGCCACCGTGTTGTAGGTGAGGCCGTGCCCGGCGTGCACCTCGAGGCCGCCCGCCGCGGCAAGGCGCGCCGCGCGCTCGAGCCTGTCGCGCTCGCGCGCGAGCCCGGCGGCATCATCCTCGAGCGCGCGCTCGCAATAGGCCCCCGTATGCAGCTCGACGACCTGGGCTCCCAGCCGGAGGGCGGCCTCGATGGGCCTGGCGTCGGGCTCTATGAAGAGAGAGACGCGGATGCCCGCCGCCTTCAGCTCGTCGACGAAGCGGCGCAGGTGGTTCTCGCCGCGCACGACGTCGAGACCACCCTCGGTCGTCCGCTCCTCCCGCTTCTCCGGCACCAGGCAGCAGGCATGCGGCACGTGGCGCAGGGCAATGGCCAGCATCTCGTCAGTGGCCGCCATCTCGAGGTTCAGAGGCCGCGTCAGCTCGCGCTTCAGTCGCGCAATGTCGGCATCGGAGATGTGCCGGCGATCCTCGCGCAGGTGCGCGGTGATGCCGTCGGCGCCGGCCTCCACCGCCAGGTGCGCGGCGCGCAGCGGATCGGGATGGCGCCCGCCGCGGGCGTTACGGATGGTCGCCACATGGTCGATGTTGACGCCGAGGCGCAGGTGTCCAGGGCCACGGGTTGCTCTGCTCGTCGGGGGCATGAACGGCTCTCAGCCTATCCACATAAGTTGCGTCGAGCGTAAGCGATGACCCGGCACAAATCGAGTGGGCGCTATCCGAACACCCTCTCCACGCTGCTCACCACCGCCTTGCTCTTGAGGCCGCTTATGATCTGGGTGAGATGATCGAGGTCCCACACCTCGAGCTCGATCAGCATCTCGGTGAAGTCCTTGGCGCGGCGCACCATGCGCACGTTGTCGATATTGCCATCGCCCTCGCCGATGACCTGCGCGATCTGGGCGAGCGTGCCGGGCTCGTTGAGCGCGGTGACCTCGATCTTGGCCGGAAAGCGCTCCGGGTTGTCCGGATCGATGTCCCAGGCCACGTCGATCCACCGCTCGTGCTCGAAGTCCTTGAGGCGAGGCGAGTGGATCTGGAAGATGCGCACACCGGCACCCTCCGTCAGGACGCCGACGATGCGGTCGCCCGGCACGGCTCCACCCTCCTCGAACTGGACCGGCACGTCGTTCCTGAGGCCACGGATGGGCAGGGCCTGGGATCCCGGCTTGGCCTCGGAGCTGCCGCTGCCCGGCAGCCGGAACTTGAGGCCGATCACCTTGGCCAGGTTGAACCACCCCTCCTCGCCCTGAGCGCGCTCGCGGCGGCTGCGCTTGCGCGGGCCGGCCTCCTGCCTGTCGAGCTCCGCCTCCGGCACGACCGCGCGGATGACGTCCTTCACGGGCAGCTCGCCCCGGCCGACGGCGGCGTGAACCTCGTCCACGGAGTTCTGCGTCAGCCGCAGCAGCCCTTTCTTGAGCTTCTCGTCGGTGTATTCCTGGCCGACCCGGCGGAAGGCGGCCTCGAGCAGGCGGCGGCCGAGCTCCGAGTACTGCTTGCGCAGGGCATCGCGCGCCGCGCGCCGGATGGACGAGCGCGCCTTGCCGGTGACGGCGATGCGCTCCCAGGCGGCCGGCGGCGTCTGCCCCTTGGCCATCAGGATCTCGACCTGGTCGCCGTTCTTGAGCTGGGTGGTGAGCGGCAGCTGCCGGCCGTTGACGACCGCGCCGATGCAGGAGTTGCCGACGTCGGTGTGCACCGCATAGGCGAAATCGATGGGCGTGGCGCCGCGCGGCAGCGCGATCAGCCGGCCCTTGGGCGTGAAGCAGAACACCTGGTCCTGGAACAGCTCGAGCTTGGTGTGCTCCAGAAACTCCTCCGGGTTGTCGCCCTCGAGCAGTGTGTCGACCAGGCGGCGCAGCCAGATGTAAGGGTTCTCCTTCTGCGCCCCGCTGCCGTTGGCGGCGCCGCCCGTCTCGCCGAGGCGCTCGCCGTCCTTGTAGAGAGCGTGCGCGGCCACCCCGTACTCGGCGACCTGGTCCATCTCGCGCGTGCGGATCTGCAGCTCGACCCACTGGTGGCGCGGACCGACCACCGTCGTGTGGATCGACTGGTAGTTGTTCTGCTTGGGCGTCGAGACGTAGTCCTTGAAGCGGCCCGGCACGGCGCGCCAGGCCGAGTGCACGATGCCGAGCGCGCGGTAGCAGAAATCAAGGTCCGCCACCACGACGCGGAAGCCGTAGATGTCCGACAGCTGCTCGAGCGAGATCTGGCGGTTCTGCATCTTGCGCCAGATCGAGAACGGCTTCTTCTCGCGACCGTAGACCTCGGCCTCGAGGCCCGCGCTGGCGAGCTTCGCCTTGAGCGCCTCCACGATCTCCTCGACGAGGCCGGCATTCTTCTTGCGGATGTCGGCCAGCTTGTCGACCACTGTCGCATAGGCGTCGGGGTTGCCCCATTTGAATGCCAGCTGCTCGAGTTCCTCGCGCAGCGTCTGCATGCCCATGCGACCGGCCAGCGGCGCATAGATCTCCAGCGTCTCCTCGGATACGCGCCGGCGGCTCTCCGGCTTCATGTGCCCAAGCGTGCGCATGTTGTGCAGCCGGTCCGCCAGCTTGATAAGGAGCACGCGGATGTCGCTGGAGATGGCGACGAGGAGCTTGCGGAAGTTCTCCGCCTGCTCGGCCTTCCTGGTGACGAGATCGAGCTTCTTGATCTTGGTCAGGCCGTCGACCAGGGCGCCGATCTCGTTGCCGAACTTCTGATCGATCTCGGCACGCGTGACGTCGGTGTCCTCGATCACGTCGTGCAGCAGCGCGGCCGCGATCGTGGCGTCGTCGAGCTTGAGCTCCGTGAGGATGGCCGCCACTTCGAGCGGATGCGAGAAGAAGGGATCGCCGGACGCCCGCTTCTGGTGCCCGTGCGCCTTCATGGCATAGACATAGGCGCGGTTGAGCAGCGCCTCGTCGGCGCTCGGGTCGTACTTCTGCACCCGCTCGACCAGCTCGTATTGGCGCATCATGGCACGTCTCGCGGGGACCGGTTCGGCGCCGGCGTCATAGTCCCTTGCACAAGCGTCAGAGCTGGTACCTCCGCGGCGCCACAGCGCCGTCGGATGGGAAGCCTCCTCAGCGCGAGCTGCCGCCGCTGCCGTTGGCGGACGGCTCCGTCGGGGTCAGGCTCTCCATGCCCCTCAGCAGCTGCTCCTCGGTGATCATGTCGACGACGGTATCGGTCGACTGATCGTCGCGGCCCAGGATGGGGCGGCGATCCACGGGCAGGGACGGCGCCGCAGCCGACTCGGGCTCGTCCACCTCGACGTTCTTCTGAATCGAATGGATGAGGCCCTCGCGCATGTCATCGGGCGGGATCGTCTTCTCCGCGATCTCCCTCAGCGCGATGACGGGGTTCTTGTCGTTCTCCGCATCGATGGTGATCTGCGAGCCGTTGGCAATGGACCTCGCCCGGTGCGCCGCCAGCAGCACCAGCTCGAACCGGTTCGGAACCTTGTCCACGCAGTCTTCGACCGTCACGCGCGCCATGCGATGAACCCTCTGGAATGATGGAATGGTGCAAGCAACATCGCCCTCGGACGCTTCGCTCCGCGGCGCGGCTTCATTAGGTTGCCTTGTCGCACGAGGAGCGTGCGAAATCAAGCGATTGCCGCACACCGCGGCGGCGCGATGGGCCTAACCTGGCGAGCAGCATCCGCGCGGTCGCGCCGAGCGCCGGGTGGCGCCAGTGCGGGGCCACCTCGAGCAGGGGAACCAGGACGAAGGCGCGCCGATGCATCTCCGGATGTGGGAGCACGAGCTGCCCTCTGCGCCGCCGCCGCAACGGAGAACCGTAGGACCTGCCTCCATAGTCGAGAACGTCGATGTCGAGGGAGCGCGGCCCCCAATGCCCGCCGAGGCGGCGACCGGCTTGCCGCTCGATGCGCTTGGCGAGCCGCAACAGCATTGCCGGTGCAAGATGACCCTGCGCGAGGACGACGGCATTGAGGTACGGGGCCTGCCGGCCCGGCCCCACGGGGGATGTGGCATAAACGCGCGAGGAGGCCAGGACCTTGATGCCCGCAGCCGAAAGCTCGCAGCGCGCCTGGCGCAGCGTCTCGGCCGGCGGTCCCCAGGAACCCGCTAGATTAGCGCCGAATGCAAGTAGGAGTGTGCTCACGCAGGTAGTCTCAAGCACAAGGGGACGCCGTTAGGCATATGCGAAGTCTGCACACCTGACCTGTTCAAAAACTGCACTTGCTCCTTGGCATGCGGTCTGCAAAACCCTAAATCACATCCCTGGAGAAACTTGCTGATTTCGCGGCATAATTGTTGGCAGGATCAGCGCGGGCTGAGGTACACGGAATGCATTTTTACCAGAATGAGCGGCTTGCGCTCTTCATCGATGGTGCCAACCTCTACGCGACGGCCAAGGCACTCGGCTTCGATATCGACTACAAGCGCCTCCTGGCGCTGTTCCGAACAAAAGGTCAGCTGGTCAGGGCCCTCTATTACACGGCATTGGCAGAGGACCAGGAGTATTCGTCAATACGTCCCCTGGTCGATTGGCTCGACTACAACGGCTATACCATGGTCACGAAGCCGACCAAGGAGTTCACGGACGCCCTTGGCCGGAGAAAAATCAAGGGAAACATGGACATCGAGCTCACCGTCGATGCCATGCGGCTGGTCGAGCACCTCGATCACGTGATTCTGTTTACGGGGGACGGCGATTTTCGTGCGCTGGTCGCCGCGATGCAGCTGCGCGGACGCCGTGTGAGCGTCGTGTCGACCCTGCAGACCCAGCCGCCGATGGTGGCCGATGAATTGCGCCGGCAAGCCGATCAATTCATCGACCTGGCGGACCTGGAGGAGCAGATCTGTCGCGACCCCGCCACCCGCCCTGTGCGGGAACCCGGATCCAGGCCGCCTCCGCGCCGCCCGGCCCCGGCGCCGGCGACCCTCGACTACCCCGACGAAGAGGACGACGGCCGCTCCTGAAGGGTGACACGCTCGCGAGGCAGGCCGAGGCCGCATGACGGCGATGGCGGACGTTCCTGCCGAGCCCGTGCGCGACTGTCCGCTTTGCCCCCGGCTGGTGGCTTTCCGTGCGGCCAATCGCCGTGCCGAGCCGACCTGGCACAACGGCGCCGTGGCCTCCTTCGGTCCCGCTGACGCCCGCCTTCTGATCGTGGGGCTCGCACCGGGCCTCAAGGGTGCCAATCGCACGGGGCGTCCTTTCACCGGCGATTTTGCGGGCGAGCTCCTCTATGCAACGCTCCTGGCGCAGGGGTTTGCGCGCGGCACCTATGGAGCGCGGCCCGATGACGGGCTCACGCTCGTCGATTGCATGATCACCAATGCCGTGCGCTGCGTGCCGCCCGAGAACAAACCCACGCCTGCCGAGATCAACGCCTGCCGCCCGTTCCTGTCGAGCCGCATCGCGGCCTTGCCGCGCCTGTCCGCCGTCCTCGCCCTGGGCCGGATCGCCCACGACAGCACGCTCGCCGCGCTGGGCCTGCGCAAGGCAGCCTTCCCCTTCGCGCACGGCGCAAGACACGAGGTACAGGCGGGGCTGACGCTCTTCGACAGCTTTCACTGCTCACGCTACAACACCAGCACCGGCAAGCTGACACCCGCCATGTTCGTCGACGTCGTGAAAGCCGTCAGGAGCCACCTCACCCCGGGTCAGGTCGCGGCACGCGATTGAGCCAGATCAAGGAGGCCGGCCGGCGTGGCGCTAGCCTCACAGCAGCACGAAGAGGAAGCCAACATGCTCGAGATCGCGCCGGAGAAAGTCGCCCACGTCATCATCAAGGCGCGCGAGTACGACTCGAAGGTGGGGACCTGGGACGATTCGGCCGCTGCCAGCGATGCCGAGGACGATCCGTCTTCCATCCTGGAGGATTTCGCCGGGGATTCGACACGCGCCGAACTCGTCGCGTTCATCAACGGGCTCAATGAGGACGAGCAGGTCAACCTGGTCGCGCTGGCGTGGGTGGGCCGGGGCACGTTCGCGCCCGAGGACTTCGACGAGGCGGTCGAGACCGCCCGCAACGAGCGCGTCAACAGCACGTCCCGGTACCTGCTCGGAATGCCGCTGCTGGCGGACTACCTCGAGGAAGGCCTCGAGAAGCTCGGCATCTCCAGCGAGGACGCCGAGCAGGACATTCTCTGAGTCAGCCGCACCCGCCGCCGTGGTTCGACAAGCTCACCACGGACTTGGCGGATGGTCACAGGAGGGGCCGCGCCACCAGGGCGCTACTGCGTCCCCTGGCGCTTGGCGATGAAGGCGAGACGCTCGAAGAGGTGCACGTCCTGCTCGTTCTTGAGGAGCGCGCCATGCAGGGGCGGGATGAGCTTGCGCGGGTCGCTCTCGCGCAGCGTTTCCGGGCTGATGTCCTCGTTGAGCAGCAGCTTGATCCAGTCGAGCAGCTCCGAGGTGGACGGCTTCTTCTTGATGCCGGGCACCTCCCGCACCTCGTAGAAGACCTTGAGCGCCTCGCTCACCAGGCGACCCTTGAGATTGGGGAAGTGCACCTCCACGATCGCCCGCATCGTGTCGGCGTCGGGGAATTTGATGTAGTGGAAGAAGCAGCGGCGCAGGAACGCATCCGGCAGCTCCTTCTCGTTGTTGGAGGTGATGATGACGACAGGGCGGTGCCTGGCCTTGATCGTCTCCTGCGTCTCGTAGACGTAGAACTCCATGCGATCGAGCTCCTGCAGCAGGTCGTTCGGGAACTCGATGTCGGCCTTGTCGATCTCGTCGATGAGCAGCACGGGCCGCTCATCCATCGTGAACGCTTCCCAGAGCTTGCCCTTGCGGATGTAGTTGCGGATGTCGGCCACCCGGGCGTCGCCGAGCTGGCTGTCACGCAGGCGGCTCACCGCGTCGTATTCGTAGAGCCCCTGCAACGCCTTGGTGGTCGACTTGATGTGCCACTCGAGGAGCGGCGCCTTCACGGCCTTTGCCACCTCCAGCGCCAGCACCGTCTTGCCGGTGCCCGGCTCACCCTTGACGAGCAGGGGCCGCTGCAAGGTGATGGCGGCGTTGACGGCGACCTTCAGATCGTCGGTCGCGACGTAATTCTTCGTGCCCTTGAACTGCATGGCTGAGTTTGCGCGCTCCCGACCGCCGAAAGGAGGCGCGAGAGTAGGGGGGCGCATGATCTGCATCAAGCGGCTGCGGGGTCGCGGCCGGCGGCAGATGATCCCTGCACGAATCGCGTCGCAACGCTGGCCCGAACAAAGAAGGGCGCCACTTCCAGGCGGCGTTTGGAAGTGGCGCGTGCGACGCGCTTTGGGGGAGAACGCAGGGAAGAGCGTCGCTGCGGAGCCGAAGCAATCGCCGGTCGCTGGGCCTTCGAAGATAAACCACGGGGGAGGGGCGGTTTATCCTGTAAGCCCAAAAATGACCGTCTAAGATCGCCGCACTGCCTGGCTCCGAACTTCTTGCCTTGCAGAAGTATTCATGCACAAGAAGTCTAAATACAACGTAAACATGGAATATATCTCAGGCTTAATCTCGCAGTTGAACTACGGATAACTTATAGATGATATAGAAATACTAGACCAGAGGAGATGCGAGGCCGCCGGCCTCAGGTGGCGGAAACCATGGCTGCTGCGATGCACGGCAATGGCTTGACTTGAAAAAACAGCGGCTTAAATACGGGCCCGCAACTCGCGCCGACGGGCTCGCGGCGCGACAACGAGAAGCTATAAGCGAGCCGTCGGAAAGCGTGGATGGGCAAGTCCGAGCGCACGATGACGAGCAAGAAGAGGCCCGAAAAGGGAGGGCCGAGGGCCGCCGTGAACGGCACACAGCCGAGGCATCCGCCGGCAAAGACCGCGGCCAAGGTCGCCCGCAAAGGCCGCTCGGGCCCGAGCAACATCGTTCTCCCCGACGGTTACCGCCCGTCCGAGAACGAGCCGTTCATGAACGAGCGTCACAAGATCTATTTCCGCAACAAGCTCGTGTCCTGGAAGGAAGAAATCATCCGCCAGAATCGCGAGACGCTGCAGATTTTGCATGAGGACTCCGCGCAGCACGCAGACCTCGCGGATCGGGCCACCTCCGAGACCGATCGTGCCCTGGAGCTCAGAGCCCGCGATCGCCAGCGCAAGCTGATCGCCAAGATCGATGCGGCCCTTGCCCGCATCGAGGAAGGCACCTACGGCTTCTGCGAGGAAACGGGCGAGCCCATCGGCCTCAAGCGTCTCGACGCGCGGCCCATCGCTACCCTCTCCCTCGAGGCCCAGGAGCGCCACGAGCGGCGCGAGAAAGTCTTCCGCGAAGACTGATCGGGCTGGCCCGGGCAGCGCGAGGCGGGCCTCCCCCGTTCATCGGTCGGAACTGCAGGACCGTGTGCCTGCAGCGCAACAGCCGCCGAGGCCTCGTCCCTGTACTGTTCGGGACGCAACTCGGGGCACTCGCCCTGCAGCCAGATCCCAAGATGACCGCCGGCCAAGACCGATCCGTAGCGCCGCATCACCTGCTTGCAGCCGCCGCCCTGCTCGGCGCGATGGCTGCCGCGGCCCCTGCCACGGCGGCTCAGCAGGATGAGATCCAGGTCTACGCCGACGACATCAACAAGCGCGGCGAGTTCGGACTCGAGCTGCACCTCAACACCACGCCGAGCGGACGCACGACGCCCGACTACCCGGGCGAGATCACCAACAACCACGGCTTCCGCTTCACCCCGGAGTTCTCCTACGGGCTGACGTCCGACGTGGAGCTCGGGCTCTATCTGCCGATGCTGGTCGACGGGATGGGCGACTATCACTTCGTCGGCGTGAAGTACCGGCTCAAGTGGCTGCCGATCCGGCCTCCCGAGGACGGGGAAGGATGGTTCGCCGGGACCAACAACGAGCTGTCCCGCGTCGGATACAAGTTCTCGGAATCACGCTGGACCACGGAGCTGCGGCCCATCATCGGCTACAAGGGCAAGGATTGGCTGTTCGCGTTCAATCCCATCCTCGACTGGGACCTCTCCGACGGCCTGCAGAGCTGGGAGCCCACCTTCGTGCCCAGCGTGAAGCTCAACCACGAGGTCGTCAAAGGCATCTCGCTCGGCGCGGAATACTATTCCGACCTCGGCAAGATCGGCCACATGGAGCCCTGGGACAAGCAGGACAATCGCATCTACGGCACCATCGACGTGGACATGAAGCCGCTCGCCTTCAACTTCGGCGTGGGCCGCGGCCTCACCGAGGCGTCCGACAAGTGGACCGTCAAGGCCATCATCGAGGTGCCGATCAACCAGCTCTCCAAGTAGCCGACATTCCTGGAGGGCAGCGCCCCCTTCGCGAGTGAGGTCACGAGAGGCCCAGCCCGCCCCACCGCGGCAACATCCGCTTCAGCGTCCGATCACGAAGCAGCCAGTGGTGCACGAGTGCCGCGGCGGCGTGGAGGGCGGCGAGAATCACCAGCGCGTGGGCCAGGAGCTCGTGCACCTCCCGCGCCGAGCGGGCAAAGGCGCGGTCGGCGACCCACGGCGAGGCGATCTCGAAGAGGCCGAAGATCGACAGCGGCCGGCCGCGTCCGAACTGGACGGCGATGCCAACCAGCGGCACTGCCGCCAGGAGCGCATAGAGGGCGAAATGCCCGATCCGGGCGGCGTGCTCGCCCCACGCGCCGAGAACCGTCGGCTCGGGAGGCGGGGGAGCATCCCCAATGCGCCAGGCTACCCTCGCGACCAACAGCGACAGGACGGCCAGCCCCGCCCAGATGTGCACGAGGAGCCCGCCGGCCCGCGCCGCGCCCCTCGGCAAGGCGTCGCCGAAGATTCCGAGCAGCCAGGCGATGAGAACGAGAGCCACGGTCAGCCAGTGGATGGTGAGGGCCATCGCACCGTATCGTAGCGGGGTGTTGCGCAGCTTCACGTCGATCATCCGTTCGTCAGGGAGCCCGGTCGGGCAAAGCTGACCACCCTCAAACCAGCCTCTTCGGCCGCTTTGATGGCGGCCAGTCGGCCCCGCGGCGGACCGGTTGAGGCTCGGGTGCGGGCACTAGCCGGATTTGCCGCGTCACGAGGACCATCGGTATTCTTGAACGATGACGGAACGCACGATCCGGCGCGCCTTGATCGCCCTCGCTGTCGCAGGGCTGGCATGCGGTCTTGTCGCGTCGCTCCGGGGCAGCCCCGCGCTCGCGTTCTGGATGTGGGCCGGCGGCACGATCCCCGTCGTCTGGGCCCTGCTCGTCTCCATGATCCGCGACTTCCTGGCCGGCCGCGTCGGGGTCGATGCCGTCGCCTTCGTCTCGATGTCTGCGGCCCTCTTGCTCGGAGAGGGCCTGGCTGCGGCGGTCGTGGCCGTCATGTACGCAGGCGGCAACGTGCTCGAGGACATCGCGGTTGCCCGGGCCGAGCGGGACCTCAGATCCCTGGTCGACCGTGCTCCACGCATTGCGCACCGTCGGAAGGCGCAGGCCGTCGAGGACGTGGCCATCGAGCAGGTGGCGGTGGGCGATATCGTCCTGGTGCGGGCCGGCGAGGTCGTGCCGGTCGACGGGCTGATCGCCAGTGCGAATGCCGTGATCGACGAGTCGGCGCTGACCGGGGAGCCCATACCGGTCAATCGGCGCCAAGGCGAGCCCGCGCGCAGCGGCACGCTCAATGCCGGAGAGGCCTTCGAGCTCAGCGCCACGGCAACGGCCGGCGAGAGCACCTATGCCGGCATCGTCCGCATGGTCACGGCGGCCCAGACCGCCAAGGCACCCTTCATACGCCTGGCGGATCGCTACGCCCTTCTGCTGCTGCCATTCACGCTCGCCGTCGCGAGCGCTGCCTGGTTTCTCTCCGGCGATGCGATCCGGGGATTGGCGGTGCTGGTTGCGGCCACGCCGTGCCCCCTCATCCTCGCGGCGCCCGTCGCCTTCATCGCCGGCGTCTCGCAGGCCGCGCGGCACGGCATCCTCATCAAGGGCGGGGGACCGTTGGAAGCGCTGGCGCGCACCCACACCGTGATGTTCGACAAGACCGGCACCCTCACCGTCGGCGGCGCGCGCCTCGTCGCCATGGAGACAGCGCCCGGCGAGAGTGCGGATGAGGTGCTGCGGCTCGCCGGCTCGCTCGAGCAGGCCTCCAATCATGTGGTGGCGAGGACGATCGTCGAGGCCGCCATCGCAAAGGGGCTGCGCCTCGAGATCCCCACGAGCGTCCGCGAGACCATGGGCTCCGGGGTGGAGGGAAGGATCGGCGCGCAGAACGTGAAGGTGGGCTCGCACCAGCTCGTGTACGGCTCCCGCAGGCCCGAGGATTGGGCGGTGCGTGCGCTGCGGCGCGCTGCCTGGCGCTCGGCGCTCAGCGTGTTCGTGGCCGCCGACGGGCGTATCATCGGCGCCCTGCTGCTGGGGGACGAGCTCAGGCGCGAGACGCCGCGCGCCGTGCAAGCGCTGCGCACCGCCGGCGTGGCCCGGATCGTCATGGTCACGGGCGACCGGGCGGATGCCGCGGAGACCATCGGCGCAGCGCTGGACCTCGACGCGGTCCTCGCCGACCGGGTTCCGTCAGACAAGGTCGACGCTGTCGCCGTGGAGCAGCGCCTCAATCCGACGTTGATGGTAGGCGACGGCATCAATGACGCGCCGGCGCTGGCGAAGGCGAATGTCGGCATCGCCATGGGTGCGCGAGGTGCCAGTGCCTCCTCGGAGGCTGCCGACGTGGTCATCCTCGTCGACCGCCTGGACAGGGTCTCCGACGCCGTCACCATCGCGCGCCGCGCGCGCAGGATTGCCGTGGAGAGCATCGTCGCGGGAATGGCCATGTCGGGAATGGCCATGGCAGCAGCCGCCGCCGGCTGGCTGACGCCGGTCGCAGGCGCTCTCACGCAGGAAGCCATCGACGTCGCCGTCATCCTCAACGCACTGCGCGCGCTGAGGCCCGCGCGGAAATTCTGGCATCCGCCGATGCCGGCCGCCGCCGCTCGAGCGTTGCGCGAGGACCATGAGCGGCTCGAGGCGACGCTCGACCGGCTGCGGGCCATCGCCGATGCCCTGGACGATGCAGAGCCATCGGCGGCCGTGTCGCTGATCACCGAGGCGAACCGCATCGTTGCAGAAAAGATCGTGGCGCACGAGCGCGAGGACGAGAGCGCCGTCTACCCGCGCCTTTCGAAGTTCCTCGCCGATGCGCACGGGCTCGGCGCCATGAGCCGGGCGCACCGCGAGATCATCCACCAGGCGAGGCTGCTCGAGCGGATCGCCGACGGCCTGATCCCGGCGGATGCGGACCGGTATCTGGTGCGCGACGCCCAGCGCGTGATCGAATCGATCGAGGCTCTCGTGCGCATCCACAATGCGCAGGAGGAGGACATCTACGAGCACGCCGCCGCGAGCTGAGGCGCGCGACGGCAGGGCGAAGTCGCCATTCTCAACGTGGCGATCTGCTTCTCACCCCGGCCATACGGCTCGGATCACGCGACGAGCGCATCGGCAATCTTGGAGGCGACGGCCGGATCGTCCAGGTAGTGAGAGATGTGATGCCGGTTGTCCGACGTGTTGTTGACGTCGTCGTTGTTGGAGATGTCCGGCTTCGTCTTGAAGAAGGGATCGAGCAGCGGGTTCAAGGCCACGACGTCGCGGCGGTCGCGCGCGTTGTACCAGTTGCCGACGGCAGCCGGAATGGCGGGCGGTCCGCCCAGTCGCTCGCGCACCGCGTGGATGCCGAGCGGCGAGCCGACGGTCACGTAGCGGAGCACGCGGGCGGTGGGGGATTTCGAGAGGATGTTGTAGGCGACGACGCTGCCCAGCGAGTGCCCGACGACCACGGTCGGCTCCGGCGTGAGCAATGCGGCTACCTTGTTACTGATCGCCGACTGGACTCTCGCATCGGTGAGATAGACGTAGACATCGCGCAGAATGAGCGAGATCGCGTCCGCCGATACGCCGGGAAAGCGCTCGTCGATGGCCCGGATGATGGCCTGGACCCACCACCAGTTCTGCGGCCCGCGCTCCTTGAAATCCTCCACGTCTGCGCCGGCAAGCTCTGCAGCGGCGGCACTCGGAAATGCCCGCTGGACCGCCTCGGGGGCAACGGGCGCCTTGTTGTTGACCTCCACGGCAAACTGCTCGAGGAAGCGGCGAAAGTCGTCATCGCGGCCGAGCTCGCGCATATCGGCCGGCATCGCCTCCGCGAAGCTGCGCGTGAGGTCGATGAGGAGATCGCCGTAGAACGGCACGTCCGGCACGATGGAGAGCTTCGGGCGGCCGGCCTTCTGCAGGCCGGCGTTGAGCGCCGCCACCCACTCGTCCCTGATGGCTTGCGATGTGCGCCCTTCCTGAGCGCGCCCATGAACGAAAAGAAGTCGCATCGGATTGCCTCCTGAATTGCCTGCTGGAAACGGGAAGCGCCGCCCGGTCCTTCCGCCGGGCACCTATGTGCCCGCGCGCAGACCGGTCAGAAATGGAGCGTCGAGGTTTTGGACGCGAAGTGGAGCTCCGCACGGAAGGCCGGGATGTCCACGAAGTCGCGGTCTCTCACCGCACGAAGTATCTCAGCCATGCAATATTCCGGCAAACGGCCGCCTCTTTGAGAAACGCAGGCAGCATATCAACGGCAGAACCGGTCTGCAAACCACATCTCGGGCCGAAGCAGACCGGAGCGCGAGAGAGAGCCTCAGCGCGTCAGCACGATGAAGTCGGTGCCGACCGCGCGCATCTCGCGGTTGTGGCCGTAGTCGGAGATGATCAGCGACGCACCGGGCGTGAGCATCTCGGAGATGCGATCGACAGCCTCCTGCGGCAGTTCGAGGCGGTCGAGCGCCTCGGCGGCCGTCGACGGCGGGCCGCTGGACGGCGGGATCACCGGCTCCGGCTCACTGCGCGAGGCCCGCGCGACCTTGCGCGCATTGGCGGCACTCCGACCGGATGTGGGCACCGTAATCGCCTGCCAGCGCATCTCGTTGCCGCCATCCTTGAACTCGAGGGCGGTGTATACGTGCGTGCCGAGCGGCCGGTCGGGATCACGAACGCTGGCAGGCGCCTCGAACACCTGCCGGAAAGCGTGGCGCACGATCACCTTGCCGTCGGCCTTGCTGACGAGCACGGAGATCGGCAGCTTCTGCAGCTCCGCCGCACGCTCGGCCGTGATCTTGCCCACGCGCGCATTGCCGACGGCGGCGGTCATGTCGGTGGCGGAAGCGATGGCGATGCCTCTGGCGCTGCCGAGGTCGACGGCCTCCGGAGCCGGAGCTGCCTTGCGCACGAACAGGCGCGCATGGACGATCTCCTCAGGCGTCGGCTCGTTGGGGGCGATGATCACGCGCACGCCGAGCCGGGTGAGCTTGTAGAGCTTGATGGCGAAAGGGTGGGGGAGGCGCACGCAGCCGTGCGAGGCCGGGCGGCCCGTGACCATGCCCGAATGCATGGCCACGCCCGACATCGTCAGGCGCTGCATGAACGGCATCGAGGCGCCGCCGTAGATGTTGGAGTAGTGCGTCTGCTCCTTGTCGATGACGGCGAAGACGCCAAGCGGCGTCGGATAGCCGCCGACCCCCGTGGAGACGGTCGAGGTCTCGAGGAGCCCGCTCTTGTCGTAGACCCACAGACGCTGGCTGCCGAGCGAGATGATGATCTGCAAGGGCCCGTCGGGCTTGCGGGCCGGCGCGGTGGCGGCAGCGGGCTCTGCACGCTCGCGCGAATAGTATCTGGGCCGGGCCTCGGCCGGCCCGGCCGTCAGCGCCAAGAGCTGGACCAATGCCGCGGCAACACCCAGCGCCTCCAGGCGTCTGCTACCCCTCGGCCTCCGCGCGAGGCTGACCGACAGGCATGGCATTGCACTTCCCCCGAATGGCGGCCCGTAGCGCGCTCTGCGAAGCGAAACCCCAACCTGCGCGCAAATTCGCACAAGTGCCGGTCTCCTGCCAAGAAGCCCACGCCATCTTGATGGCCGGCCGATGCGCGGGGGCAACGTTCCTCTGGCTGCTGTCGTGGATGTGTCCGGGGGCCAGGCCCCCGCCAATGATGTCATTCCCGCGAGCGCGAAGCGCATCAGCGGGAATCCAACCCGAGGCTCGACGCTCGCGTTTGGGGTTGGATGCCCGCTCTCGCTTCGCTTGGCGGGCATGACGAGTTGTAGGCTCAGAGACCGCGCGTCGGTGCCGGCGAGCGCAGCGCGGAGCGACGGGTGGGCTCGGCGGTCCGGGCCGCCCTCCCGCGCCACCGCCGCCACCAGTCGGTGCCGGTGCCGAGGATGCCTTTGGGCATGTAGATGATGAAGAGGATCAGCAAAAGACCATAGACCATCTGGTCGAGCGCCAGCGCCGAGTTGCCGAGGTGGGCGCGGAGGAATGCCGAACCCTGGATAGCCACGCGCAGGCCCTCTGCGAGGACCTGGGTGAACACGGCGCCGACCGTGGGGCCAAGCGGCACCCACAAGCCGCCCGCGATCGCCGCGAACACGATGTTGAGCGACACCCCGAGCCCGGCGATGGTCTCGGGCCCGATGTACATCTGGTACTGGGCGAACACTGCGCCGCCGAGCGCGCAGAGTGCCGAGGAAAGCGCGGTGATCTTCAGCTTCTCGCGCGTCACGTCGATGCCGACACTGGCGGCCGCGTCCTCATCCTGGCTCGCCGCCTCGAGCGCGTACCGGTCCATGCTGCGGTCGACCCGCAGCCACAGGTAGAGCCCAAACACCCAGAGCACGAAGGCGATATAATAGGCGAGCATCCGGTCGGGCTCGAACTGCACGGCGTAGAGCGATATCCCGTTGCCGTACCGTGCCGGCTGGGTGCCGAGCGAGCCGCCCGTGTAGTCGCGCAGGCCCACGATGCACAGGCGTACGAACTCGGTCAGTGCCAGCGTCAGCAGCCCGAAATAATGGCCGGTGATGCGGAAGACGAAGCACGGGTAGCCCACCAGCACGCCGACGACGGCCGACACGCCGACGGCAACGGGGATGCCGATCCACGGCGTCAGCCCGGCAAAATTCCACAGGAGCACGGTGACGTAGGCGCCGATGCCCGTGAAGGCGCCATGGCCGAGCGAGGTGAGGCCGAACCGCCCCATCAGCGACCAGCCCGTATAGATGAAAGACCACAGCAGGATCTGCACGAGCAGGTGCAGGTAGTACTTCTCCGAGTCCGGAAACAGGAAGCGCACGAGGAGCGGCAGGGCCGCGACGGCCGCGAGCCCGACGGCGGCGCCCACAGAGATCCGCATCCGGCTCATGACTTGCCCCCGAACAGCCCCTGCGGCCGGATGAAGATCGCCACCATGAAGAAGAGGAACGCCACCGCGTACCCCCACTCGGTGTGGAAGCAGCTGGAGCCCACGGCAATGAACTGGCTGATGATGAAGGCGGCGATGAAGCCGCCGATCATGTTGCCGAGACCGCCCAGCACGCAGATCATGAAGATCAGCGGACCGAACTGCAGGCCGATCTGGGGATAGATGTCGTACTGCAGCACCATCAGCGTCGCGGCGAGGCCGGCAAGGCCGCCGCCGATGGCGGAGGTGACGAGATAGAGCTTGCGGCTGTCGACGCCCATCAGCGGCATGATCTGCCGGTCCTGGGCGATGGCGCGGATGGCGGTGCCGAGGTACGTGCGCTTGAGGAACAGCCACAGCAGCAGCATGCCGCCGAGCGCCACGAGGAAGGCCCAGATGCGCGACCAGGAGAAGCTCATGTCGGCCACGTTGAGGGAGCCCAGGCGTATACCGATGTTCTTGAACTCGATGCCGAAGACCATGGTGGCGGCCGCCTGCAGGACGAACAGGACGCCGCCGGTCACGAGCAGCTGGTTGATGGGCGGCGTATCGAGGACGGGCCGGATGACGAGGTAATGCAGGATGGCGCCCGCGGCCGCCGTGAGCGCGATGCCGAGCAGCGCCGCCAGCAGGAACGGCACGCCGCCCTTGTAGGCGTAGTTGATGCCGTACATGCCGACCATCACGATCTCGGCGTAGCAGATCCACACCACGTCGATGACGCCGAAGACGAGGTTGAGCCCGAGCGCCAGCAGCGCCAGCAGTCCGGCGAGCAGGATGCCGTTGAGCAGCGCCTCCACGAAGAAGATGTCGAGCTGGCAATCCATCTCTCTTTCCTTGCGCGGCAGGGGGGCAGACCCCTCGCCTCCAGCCTTTGTGTCTTCGCACCGCCTGGCGCGAGGGGTCTGACCCCCGTCGTCGGCTAAACCCCCATATACGCTTTGCGGATGTCGTCGCTCGCCGCCAGCTCCGCCGCGAGGCCGGACGTCTTGATGCGTCCGACCTCGAGGAGATAGGCGCGGTCCACGACCTTGAGCACCTGGCTGACGTTCTGCTCGACGATCAGCACGGTGTAGCCCTCGGCGCGGATGCGGCGCACGAGGTCGAACACCTGCGCGACGATCACGGGGGCCAGGCCCATCGACGGCTCGTCGAGCAGCACGAGCTTGGGCCCGCTCATCAGGGTGCGGGCGATGGCGCACATCTGCTGCTCGCCGCCGGACATGGTGCCGGCGAGCTGATGCCGCCGCTCCTTGAGGCGCGGGAAGAGGCCGTAGACGTAGTCGAGCCGCTCCGCGTAGCGCCGGCGGGCGGCAGGGATGTAGGCGCCCATGCGCAGGTTGTCCTCCACGGTCAGGCGCGGGAACAGGCGCCGCCCTTCGGGCACGTGCGCGATGCCGGTCTCGATGACCTTGTGCGAGGGCAGAGCGATGAGGTCCGCGCCCTCCATCGTCATGGCACCCGCGGTGGGCGCCAGCAGGCCGGAGATGACGCGCAGCAGCGTGGTCTTGCCGGCGCCGTTGGCGCCGATCACGGCGACCGCCTCGCCGGCATCGACATGCATGGACACGTCGAACAGCGCCTGGAAGCCGCCGTAGCCCGCATCGATGCTCTCCAGATGCAGCATCAGGCGGCATCCGCCCCGAGGTAGACCTCGACCACCCTGGCGTCCGACTGTGCTGCCTGCGGCTTGCCGTCGAAGATCTTCTCGCCGTGATCGAGCACGACCACGCGGTCGACCACGCGCATGAGCACGCCCATGATGTGCTCGACCCAGACGATGGTGATGCCCTTCTCCTTGCGGATGCGCTGCAGCATGTCGGCGGCCTGCTCCATCTCGGCATGGTCGAGGCCGTTCAGGCTCTCATCCGCGAGCAGGAGCTTCGGCTGCGTCGCCAGTGCGCGCGCGAGCTCGAGCTTCTTCAGCGCCGCCGCTCCCAGGCCTTCGGTGTGAGTGTGCGCATCGCTCGGCAGGTCGACGAGGTCGAGCGCCTCCTCGGCCTGGCGCCAGCAGGAGGCTCGGTCGGTCCGACCCTGCTGGCCGAACCATGCCGAAAGCGCCACGTTCTCGAGCAGGGTGAGATTGCGGAACGGGCGGGGGATTTGGTACGTGCGCCCCAGCCCCTGGTGGCAGACCCTATGAGCCGGCAGGCCTGCGATCTCCCGGCCGGCGAAGCTGATGGAGCCCGCCGTCGGCACGTACATGCCGGCGATGCAGTTGAAGGTGGTGCTCTTGCCCGACCCGTTGGGCCCGATCAGGCCGAGGATCTCGCCCTCCTCCACGTCGAAGGACACGTTCGATACGGCCGTGAAGCCGTCGAACATCTTCGTCAGACCTGAGACGGCGAGGAGAGCCACTGAACACGCAACGGTGCGAGGAATGCGGCAGAGGAGCCGGCGCGCTCCCCGACAAAATGCGATAGCGCTTACGCTCGGTCGGCGGATTTCGAACGTCGCATGCACATCCTCCCTTGGTGCCTCGTGGGCCTCGTTGGTTGGAGTGTGCGAAGCAGACTGCGCTTCTGTCAACCGCCCGCAGGGGGGATCGTTGCCGGCTAGCCGCCGGCGGCGTGCTCGATCTGCGCGGCGCCGCGCGTGGACCAGGAGGCAAACCGGCGCTCGAACAGGGCGAAGATCGCGTACATGCCGACGCCCATGACCGCGACCACCAGCAGGGCCGCGAAGACCAGCGGCACGTTGAAGTTCGATCCCGCAATCAGCATGACATTGCCGATGCCGTTGTTGCCGGCGACGATCTCCGCGATCACCGAGCCGACGAACGAGAGCGTGATGGCGATCTTGAGCGAGGCGAAGAAGTGCGGCAGCGAACGGGGTATGCCGACCTTCAGGATGTCCCGGCGCGTGGCGCCGAGCGAGCGGAACACATCGACAAGCTCGGGCTCGATGGTGGCAAACCCGGTCGCCACGTTGACCAGCACCGCACAGCATTCCGCGGGCTGCACGAAACTCGCTCTGGTAGGACGCTTCCAGCCGGTCTACGGGCCCCGTGGCCATCACCTAGCCGGGCCGCAGGCTCATGACGTGGACGCTGTTGGAGAGAAGGACCGCCTCGCGCATCACGCGCACCACGCTGGATCTGCGCTGCGCCCATGGCGCCTGCAGGACGCTCCACAACTCCTCGCGCGTGCCGTCGCCGAACCCTCGCGACCGGAAGCACGTCGGGCCATGCGCTCGCTCATCCCGCGACAAATGGTACCAAGATTAGAACAATAGCACTACACTCCACATCCATGCGAGTATCAAGTGCCGCCGGCCTGCGACAGCGCGCGGCTGGAGACGCGCTCCGGCAACGGGGCCGCCAGCAGCCGGGTCGCTCCGAGGCGGGCACGCAGAGACAATGTCGATCGAGTGCGCTCGATATGCGCAGCCGAATCCTGACCTCGACCAGATCAAGCGAGCCATCGCACGCCTTGCCCGCGTCGTGGGCAACCGTAGACGCAGCGAGGCCAGAAGCTCGTGCGCGATCCTTCCATCCATCGCCGGGCGGCTGTGCGCGTGATTGCGTGAGCAGGGGCACTTCAATAAGGTTTGCCTCCACAGCGCGTGCCCAATCGCCTGCCGGGTGTCCGGGGCGTCATCCAAACTCTTCTCCAACAGGCAAGAGGGACCAGCAATGCGCGTGAGCAAGGTCATCTGCGCGGTCGGCCGCTCCGGCTACATGCATCGCGATCTCATGGCCATCAAGTCCGGGGCGAAGCCCGACGGCTTTCTCTTTCATGGAAAGCCACTTTCTCCCGGGTTCAAGAAGATCGTCGAGCCCGCCACCGTCATTTCCGTGATGCTCGAGCTGGAGGATGGCCAGATCGCCTTCGGCGATTGCGCGGACGTGATTCTCGCCGGCGTCGCCGGCCGCGACCCGGCCTTCCGCGGGGAAGAGCATATCGACTATCTGCGCGGCGAGATCGGCCCGCTCCTCGAGGGACGCGACGTCTCGAAGTTTCGGGCCAATGCCGGCGAGCTCGACCAGTACCGGCGCGGCGGCAAGGTCCTGCACACGGCCGTGCGCTACGGCATCACGCAGGCCCTGCTGCATGCGACGGCGCTGGCGCACAAGAGGACCATGGCCGAGATCATCGCCGCCGAGTACGGCTCGACGATCTCCAAGACGCCCATTCCCATCCTGGCCTCCGGGCACAAGGACGATCCGCTGCAGCTCGACCGGACCATCCTGAAGCGCGCAGACCTCCTGCCGCACGCCTCCTTCACCATCGTGAAGGATCACGTGGGATTGGAGGGCGAGAAGCTGCTGGCGTTCGCCGCCAACGTGTCGAAGCGTATCAAGGAGATCGGCGATGCCGACTACCGCCCGCGCATCCATCTCGACGTCTACGGCACGCTCGGCGAGCTGTTCGAGATGAAGGTCGATCGGATCGCCGATTACCTGGGCCGGCTGGCTCAGGCGGCGCAACCCTACAAGCTGCTGGTGGAGTCGCCGGTCATCGCCAGGACGCAGCAGGAGCAGATCGACACCTTCAAGAAGATCCGCGGCCTTCTCCGCGACAAGGGCATCGAGGTGGGCCTGATCGCCGACGAGTGGTGCAACACGCTGGAGGACATCAAGCTGTTCGCCGACGTCGCCGCGTCCGACTACGTGCAGATCAAGACGCCGGACCTGGGCGGCATCAACAACACCATCGAGGCCGTGCTCTACTGCCGGTCGAAGAAGATGGGCTCGAGCCTCGGCGGCACCGCCAACGAGACCGATCATTCGGCGCGCATCTGCACGCACATCGGGCTTGCCTGCTCGCCGGACTTCATGCTGTCGAAGCCCGGCCTCGGCATCGACGAGGCACTCATGATCCAGACCAACGAGATGGCCCGCACCCTGGCCATCCTGGCTACTCGGCACTAGCTGGAGACTGGCACGACATGCTGCGTCGCGCGCGCCTGGGAGTCATCGTCGGAGCTGTAGCGGCCAGCCTCCTTGCCGCAATCGCAACGCCGGCGGCGGCCGAGGAGCCGCGGCGCGGCGGCACGGCGATCGCGGTGATCGGCGCCGATCCGGCGACCCTCAATCCGGACGTCACCGTCGGCGTGCCGGACGTGCTGACGGGCTGCATGCTCTACGACGGGCTCGTGCGCTTTGCCGAGGGCTTCCGCATCGTGCCGTCCCTGGCCAAGTCGTGGGAAATCTCCGCAGACGGCCTCACCTACACCTTCCACCTCGAGAGCGCGACGTGGAGCGACGGCAAGCCCGTGACGTCGGAGGACGTGAAATTCACGCTCCTCGAGGTGAGCTCGAAATACGGCTCCAAGTTCGTGGCGCCCGGCAAGGCCATCAAGCAGATCGACACGCCCGATCCGCTCACAGTCGTGATCCGGCTGTCGAAGCCGTTCGGGCCGTTCCTCTTCTCGCTCGCCTGCGAGCAGAATGCGGCGATCCTGCCCGCGCATGTGTTCCGCGGCAGCGACGTCCTGAAGAATCCCGCATCGCAGACCACGCCCGTCACGCAGGGGCCGTTCCGGCTCGCCAACTGGACGCGCGGCGATCACCTCGAGCTCGTCCGCAATCCGAGCTACTGGACCAAAGATCAGCCCTACCTCGACCGCATCATCATCAAGATCATTCCCGACTCCTCGGCGCGGCTGCTCGCGCTGCAGGCGGGCGAGGTCGACTACATCGACCAGTACTACTTCCCCCTGAGCGCCCATGACATCCTCGCCAAGGACCCGCGCTTCTCGCTCAAGGAGGTGAGCTATCCGAGCGACGACCTCATCATCCTCAACACGCGCAAGGCCCCTCTCGATCAGGCCAAGGTGCGCCAGGCGCTGCTGACGGCGATCGATCGCAACTACCTCCTGAAAAACGTGTTCCTCAACACAGGCCAAGTAGCGCGCAGCATCATCGATACGCGGCTCGCCTGGGCCTATAACCCCGCCGTCGACTACGAGAAGCTCTACCCCTACGACCCCAAGCGCGCGGCCGCGCTGCTCGACGAGGCAGGGCTGAAGCCCGGCGCGGACGGGATGCGCATGACGCTCCGGCTGTCCTTCGACACGGGCCGTCCCGAATACACCTCCCTCGCCCAGGCGCTGCAACGCTTCTGGCAGGACGCCGGCGTGAAGGTGGTGTTGGAGGGCGCCGAGCGGCCGGTCGTGCTCAAGCGCGTCTATGCCGACTACGACTTCGACGCGACGCTGCAGAACTATTCCACGTCCGGGGATCCGGCGCTCGGCATCTCGCGCGCCTACCACTCGGAGGCGATCAAGCAGGGCCAGAGCTTCAACAACGCCACCGGCTATTCCAACCCGGAAGTCGATGCGCTCTTCGACAAGGGGCGCGATGCCCCGACCGAAGAGGCGCGCAAGGCGGAATACTTCAAGGTCCAGGAGGTGCTGGCCCGCGATCTTCCGGTGCTCACCATCCATCAGCAGGCGCAGATCGGCGTATCGAGCGTGCAGCTGCGCAATCAGTGGAAGGCCTCGGTCTATCAATGGTGGCACCAGATATGGCTGGCTCAGTAGCGGCAGCGGGCGGTTCCGGCACACTGGTCGAGCGGCTGGCCGGCTACTGGGCCGCGGCCCGTTTCGACGACATGCCCGCTGAAGCGGTCCGCCTCGCCAAGCGCTTCCTGCTCGATACGCTCGCAGCCGGCATCGCCGGCTCGCACACCGACGTGGCCGACAAGGCCGTCGCCGCGGCCCGCGCCGGAACCGAGACCACGGCCGGCAGCGGCGTGCTGTGGGGGCGCAGCGATACGCTGCCGGCGCCGCAAGCGGCTCTCGTCAACGGCACGGCCGCACACGCGCTCGAGCTCGATGACTTCGGCGGCTGCGGGCATTCAGGCGCCGTGGTCGTGCCGGTCGTTCTTGCGCTGGCGGGACGCGGCGGGACGTCGGGGCGCGAGGCCCTCATGGCGCTGCTGGCAGGCTATGACCTGGCCGCCCGCGTGCTGGAAGGCGCCGGCGGCTATCGTCCGCACAACGACCTCGGCTGGCACTCGACGGGCACGTGCGGGAGCTTCGGTGCTGCGGCGGCGGCCGCGCGCATTCTGAAGCTCGATCGCGCGGCCTTCGCCGACGCGCTGGGTGTCGCGGGCTCCTTCACCGGCGGCATCTGGGCGTTCCTGGCGGACGGCGCCATGACCAAGCGCTTCCATCCCGGCAAGGCCGCAGAGACTGGGCTGTCGGCGGCGCTTCTGGCACAGGCCGGCATGACCGGCCCGCACCACGTGCTGGAGACGGAGTGGGGCGGCTTCTTCTCCACCTACGCCCGCAACTCCGCGACGCCCGATGCCACGCTCGAGGGGCTGGGCCGGGAGTTCCGCATCGACCGATCGGGCATGAAGCCCTACGCCTGCTGCCGCGGCCTGCACGCGTGCATCGACGCCCTGCTCCAGATCATGCAGGAGACAGGCAGCGACAGCCGCGCCATCCGGGCCATGATCGTGCACGGCAACGCGCAATTCTGCCGGCAGTTCGATCGCCTGCAGCCCTCGAACCTGCTCGATGCGCAGTTCAGCATGCAATACGGGCTGGCCGTTGCCGCAACGAGCGGGCGCGCGACGCTGGATCAGTTCCAGCCGAGCCGCATCGGCGAGCCCGAGGTCCGCCGGCTGATGGCCGCCACCACCCTGCTCGCCGACCGCACCATCAAGAACGGCGAATATCCGCCGCTGGAGGTCGTGCTCGCCGATGGCCGGAGCATCGAGCGCCACGTGCTCTTCGCCAAGGGCGCGCCCCAGAACCCGCTCACCGACGCCGAGCTCGATACCAAGGTCGCATCGCTGATCGATCCGGTGCTCGGGCCGGCCCGGCGACGCGAGATAGCCGCGGCGATTGCCCGGCTCGAGGGGCTGGGCGACGTCAACATTCTCACGCGCCTGCTCGTACAGAGCCCCCGGGAGAGAGCCGCCTGATGGTGCGCTATCTGCTCGCCCGGCTGGCATGGGCCGTGCCGATCGTGCTGGCGATCCTGGTCATCAACTTCCTGATCGTGCATCTCGTGCCGGGCGATCCGGTGCAGGCGCTCGTCGGCGATCTGCCGACGCCGCCCGGCTATGTGGAGCAGGTGCGCGAGGAGTTCGGCCTCGACCAGCCCATCACGCACCAGCTCGGGCTCTATCTGTGGAACCTGGCCCAGGGCAATCTCGGCTTCTCGTTCGCCAACCGCCAGCCGGTGCTGGGCCTCATCCTCGACCGCGCGCGCCTGACGCTGCTGCTGATGCTGCCGGCGCTCACGCTCGCGGCCGTGATCGGCGTCATCTGCGCCCTTGCCGCGGCTCCCCACGCCGGCAGCGCCTACGACAGCGGCATCACGGCGCTGAGCCTCATCGGCTATTCGGTGCCGATCTTCTGGCTCGGGCAGCTGCTGGTGATCCTGTTCGCCATCAAGCTCAGATGGCTGCCCGCGCAAGGCATGATCACGCTGCGCAACACGCCGACGGGCTGGGCCGCGGTGTGGGACGTGCTGTGGCACCTCGTGCTCCCGGCGCTGAGCGTGACGATCTACTACACGGCGGTTGTGGCGCGCGTGGCGCGGGCGAGCGTGCTCGAGACCATCTCCCAGGACTACGTGCTGACGGCGCGCGCCAAGGGCCTCAGCCGTCGCGCCGTGCTGTGGCGTCACGTGCTCCCCAACAGCCTCATCCCCGTCGTCACCGTGATCGGCTACAATTTCGGCTACTCGCTCACCGGTGCCATCCTGGTGGAGACGGTGTTCGCCTGGCCGGGCCTCGGCAACCTCTTCATCACCTCGATCGGCAACCGCGACTATCCGGTGCTGCAAGGGATATTCCTGTTCACCGCCATCACCGTCGTGTTCGCCAACGTGCTGACGGACATCCTCTACGGCGCGCTCGATCCGCGCGTGCGCATGGGCCAGCGCGCGCATGCGTAGGTTCTGGGCGAGGTTTGCGACCCACAGAGCCGGCATCGCGGCCGGCCTCTACGTGCTGGCTCTCGTCCTCACCATGCTGGGGGTAGAGCTGCTGCCGGGGGCCGACCCGCATGCCATCTCGGCCGAGGTCATGCGGCCGCCGTCGCCGGCGCACCCGCTCGGCACCGACGAGCTCGGCCGCGACGTGCTGCTCAGCATCCTGCACGGCATCAAGGTCTCGCTGAGCGTCGGCTTCGCGGCGGCGCTCGGCGCCACCGTGATCGGCGTTCTCGTCGGGTCGACGGCGGGCTTCTACGGCGGCGTCATCGATCTCTTCACCATGCGCATCTCCGAGATCTTCCAGGTGGTGCCGAGCTTCATCCTGGCCGCCGTCATCGTCGCCCTCTCGGGGCCTGGGCTCGTGCAGGTGGTGGCGGTGATCTCGCTGCTCGCCTGGCCACAGGTCGCCCGCCTCATGCGCGGCGAGGTGATGCGCATCAAGCAGCTCGAGTTCGTGGACGCCGTGCGATGCCTGGGTATAAGGGAGCCCGTCATCCTCGCCGGCGAGATCGTGCCCAATGCTCTGGCGCCCGCGCTGGCTGCAGGCAGCCTGATCGTGGCGCATGCCATCCTGCTCGAGGCGGCACTGAGCTTCTTCGGGCTCAGCAGCGCCGACATCATCAGCTGGGGACGCATGCTCAACAGCGGCCAGCGCTTCCTCTACAATGCCTGGTGGCTGTCGGTGTTCCCCGGTGCCGCCATCTTCACGACCGTGCTCGCCTTCAATCTCCTGGGCGATGCGCTGGGGTCGGCGCTCAACCCGCGCACGGTGAGCGGCAAATGAGCGCCAACATCCTCGAGATCACCGGCCTCACGCTCGACTACACGGCACGGGGCCGCACGCTCCGCGCTCTCGATGCGGTCTCCCTTTCCGTCGGTGCGGGCGAGGCGGTGGGGCTGGTGGGCGAATCGGGCTCCGGCAAATCGACGCTGGCGCGCGCGGCTCTCGGCCTGACACCCGCCAAGACCTCGCATATCGCGGCCGGAGAGATCCGCATCGCCGGCCGGGACGTGACGCATTTCTCGGAGGATGAGTGGGCCGAGATGCGCGGCGACCCGGTCGCCATCGTGTTCCAGGATCCTCTGAGCTACCTCAATCCGGTCATGCGCGTGGGGGCCCAGATCGCCGAGAGCGTCGCGCGGCACACGCCGAGCCTGGCGGTCGCGCCGCGCGTCAAGGAGCTGCTCGAACTCGTCAAGTTGCCGGCCGCCTGCGCCGCCTCCTACCCGCACGAGCTTTCCGGGGGCATGCGCCAGCGCGTGCTGCTGGCCATCGCCATCGGCTGTCGCCCCAGGCTGCTCATCGCCGACGAGCCGACGACCGCACTCGACGTCACCACGCAGGCCGAGATCCTCGCGCTGCTGGCGGAGCTGCGCCGCCAGCTCGACATGGCCATGCTGCTCATCAGCCACGACCTCGGGATCGTGGCGCAGGCGTGCGAGCGCATCTACGTCATGTACGCGGGCCGGACCATCGAGTGGGGCTCGGCGGCGGCCGTGTTCGAGACTCCGGCCCACCCCTACACCGTGGGCCTTCTGCGCGCCGCGCATGCCGACCGCGACAGCGACGGACACTTCGTCACGATCGGCGGCGACCCGCCCAATCTCGCCATCACGACGCCCGGCTGTCCCTTCGCGCCCCGCTGCGCTCACGCCTTGCCGCAATGCGCGACGAGCATGCCGGGCCCGGTCACCATGGGCGGCGGCCTTCAGACGGTGCGCTGCTGGCGGTGCCGGCCGGACGCGTCGCACGCCGCCGCCGATGCTGCGGGTCAGGCGCCATGACCGCCTCCCTGCTCGAGATCGCGGACGTGAGCAAGACGTTCAAGCGGACGCGCACGGAGGAGGTGCGCGCGGTGCGGGGCGTGAGCCTGTCGGTCGCGGCCGGCGAGACGGTGGCGCTCGTGGGGGAGAGCGGATCGGGAAAATCGACGCTCGGCCGCATCGCACTCGGGTTGCTCAGGCCGGACAGCGGGCGGGTGCTTCTCGACGGGCAGTCGCTCTACGAGCTCGGCAGCCGCGAGCTTCGCCGCGCGCGCACGTGCATGCAGCCGGTGTTCCAGGACGCTGCAGCCGCGCTCAATCCGCGGAAGACCGCCCGCGATCACCTGTTGCAGGCGCTGGGGGCGCGGGATGCCGCTGCCGTGCGCCGCGCCGTGGAGCTTCTCGACAGCGTCGGCCTGCAGCCCGGCAGCGAGTACCTTCCCCGGTTTCCCCACGAGCTCTCGGGCGGGCAGCGACAGCGCCTGACGGTGGCCCGCGCGCTTGCCCCCAGGCCCCGGCTGATCATCGCCGACGAGCCCCTCTCGGGAGCCGACGTGTCGATACGGGGCCAGATCCTGAACCTGCTGCTCGACATCAAGCGCGCAAGCGGCATCGCCTACCTGCTGATCACGCACGACATCTCGGTCGCACGCGCCTTCTCCGACCGGGTCGCCGTCATGATGCGCGGCGAGATCGTCGAGACGGGGCCGGTGGGAGAGGTGCTGACCAGTCCGCGACATGACTACACGAGGCGCCTTCTCGCAGCAGTCCCCGCCCTGCCCTCGCAGCGCGCTGCCGCAGAGGTCGCCGCACGAGCCGACCGATAGCACGCGCCGGCGGTCAGCCCCGCGACACCGGCCGGCCGGCGCCGAGCGCCCGGGGGACGCGCTGGGCCAGCAGAATGCCGCCGATCACCAGGGTGAGCGCAACCGCGTGGTAGAGCGCGAAGGGCTCCCCCAGCAGGACCACCGCCAGGATCGCCGCGAATACCGGGACGAAGTTGATGTAGACGCCGGCGCGGCCGGGTCCGATGAGATCGACGCCCCGCAGCAGGAAGAGCTGCGAGAGGCACGAAGGGAAGACGGCAACGTAGACCGTGACCAGAACGCCTGTCAGGGTCGGCATCTCCAGCCCGTCCTCGAAGGCCTCGAAAGCGGCCAGCGGCAGCGACGTCGCCGCCGCGATCAGCGCCAGCAGCGTGAAGAATGCGGCACCCGGCATCTCCGGGCGGTCGCGCAGCGCCACGGTATAGAAGGCGTAGAGCACACAGGCGGCCAGCATCAGCAGGTCGCCCCGGTTCAGGTCGATGTCCAGGACGGAAAGGGGAGCACCCCGCGTGGCGACCACCGTCACGCCGACGGCGGTGATCAGCACGCCCGCGATCTGCACGGCCGATACCCGCGTGCCGTGGGCGAGGAACGCGCCCGCGAGCACGAAGATCGGCATGGAGCCCTGCAAGATGCCGATGTTGACGGCGCTGGTGTGATGGGCGGCAATGTAGAACAGGACATTGAAGCCGGTGAAGCCGAGCGTTGCCATCAGCACGACGCTGGCAAGCCGCCGCCGGACGGCCGGCCAATGCGCGCGCACTTGCGGCCCGTAGATGGGCCACAAGACCACGAGCACCAGCGCCCAGCGCAGAAGCACGAGCGACAGCGGCTTGATCTCCCCGACGGCGAGGCGGCCGGCCACGACGTTCCCTGCCCAGAACACGCAGGCGAGCGTGAGCAGAACGCTCGGCTGGGCGTAAAGGCTGTCGAGCAGGCGTTTGAGGATTATGCGCATCGAGGCCAGGGGCCGGAGTTGTATGGGAGGAGTACGAGCGGGCGCCGACAGTAGCGGAAATCCGACGCCGCGCCACGCTAACGATTGGTTAGTCCGTTCTGCCGTCCAATCGGCATCGCGGGTGCGCAAGCTCGTCCCTTGTGCGGGCCGCAGATCGCCCGATTCGAGCCGCATTCCAGCCTTGTGTCGCCTCTATGAAGGACAGTGTCGTTTCCGGGGGAGGTAGCGTTTTGAGTGGCCGGTTTGCGCTTGCAGCAGTTTTAGCGTCGGTGGCGTGGACGGTCGGTGCCGAGCCGATGCCGCTCCGGGATGAGGCGCTCAAGCAGGCGCTCGCCGGCAAGACAGTAGAACTCGACACGCCGCTTGGCATCTCCATCCCGATCGTCTTCCAGGCGAACGGCCTCATGTCCGGCAAGGCGGGCGCGTTGGCGTATTTCCTGGGCGCCGACGCGGACCGCGGCCGCTGGTGGGTGGCCGATGGCAAGCTCTGCCAGAAATGGTTCAAGTGGCTGGATGCGCAGCCGAACTGCATGCGCCTGGCAAAGGACGGACACCGGCTCTTCTGGCAACGCGACGACGGGATGAGCGGGACAGCCACCATCGTGGCGAGCCTGCCACCCGGCGCTGAGACCGGCCCACACGGGCTCGGCGGCCCCCCGATCGAGGCCGCGGTGGAGACCCGCAGGTCGCTGACCGCGACGCAGCCGCCCGCGGCAATCAAGCCGGTGAGCCTGCACGTGCCCGCGGCGATCGTTCCGCCGGCGCCGAAGCGCGTGACGAGGGCTAGCGCCCCGGTCGCGCAGCCGGAACGCGATCCATCCGCCGACATCGAGGCTGGCGGCGGACCAAGTCCGCAGTGGGGCCCCGTGCTGCTGGCGCTCAGCGTCGTGGCCGATCGCCCGCCCGGCAGCGAGCAGGATTACCGCTGGTGCACGGCCCCAGGCACCGCCGGCGGTACGGGGGGCGACGCGTCACCCGAGCTGATCGTCATCGCCCGTCTTCCCTATTCCAGCGCCGAATGGCCGGGCGAGGCCACGGCGTGTCTGACGGCGGAGCCGGCACTGCGGCACGTGGCGAGGCTCGGGATCGAGCCGCGCTGAGCCGGCTGCGGCCGTGCGTCTACGCTCCACGGCAGCGGCCACGCTTCCCTTTTATCGTCAAAGTCTGCTCGTAACCCTCGGGGCAACCGAGGGAATGTTCGTGCAATTGGTCCGTTTCGCTTCCACAGCCCTGCTCGTGGCGACCATGGGCGCGTGGCTGGGCGGCTGCAGCTCGCCCGCGCGGCTCGATGCGCTCCCCTCGGGGGCGGGCGCGGTGTCGTTCCTGCAGATCGGCAATGCCCGCTTCGACGGCGACGACGGCGAGGCTCTGAAGCAGGAGATCTGGCAGTCGCTGACGCGGGAGTGGCCGCGACTCTCCAACAACCTGCTCGCCCTGTCGGGAGGCCAGGAGGACGGCGCCTTCGGGGCGGGCCTGCTGGTCGGCTGGAGCGAGCACGGCGGCCGTCCCCAGTTCAAGATCGTCACCGGGACCAGCACGGGCGCCCTCGCCGCACCGTTCGCGTTCCTCGGCAGCGAATACGATTGGGCCTTGAGGAAGATCTATACGGAGACGCAGCCCTCCGACGTCGTCACCAGCAAGCGCTTCCTGCTCTCGGCCATGAACAACGAGGCGCTGATGGACAACGACGCCCTGTCGCGGTCGATCACCAAGTACCTCGACATGAAGATCCTCGACCGCATCGGCCAGGAGTATGAGAAGGGCCGGCTGCTCCTCATCTCCACCACCAATCTGGACACCGGGCGGCTCGTCATCTGGAACATCGGCGCGATTGCGGCGAGCGGCCACCCCCGGCGCCTGGAGCTGGTGCGCAAGATCGTGCTCGCGGCGGCCGCCGTGCCGGGACTGTTCCCGCCGGTCATGATCGACGTCCTGCTGGACCAGTCCAAGCACCAGGAGATGCACGTGGACGGGGGCACGGTATCCCAGGTCTTCCTCTATCCGCCCTCGCTCCGGCTCGCCAACATCCTCAGGCGCGACGGCGGCGGAGAGCGCCCGACGGCCTACATCATCCGCAACGGCCGTGCCTCGCCGACGCCGGAGAAGGTCGAGCGCAAGACGCTGGCGATCGCGGGGCGCGCCATCGAGACGATGATCGCCAGCAACGGGGTGGGGGACATCTACCGCATCTACACGACGACCCAGCGCGACAAGATCGATTTCAACCTGGCGCTGATCGGCGAGGACTTCAAGCAGCCCTACACCGGCCCCTTCGACCACGCCTACATGGTCAAGCTCTTCGAGTACGGGCTGCGCAAGTCGCGCGCGGGCTACGCATGGCAGAAGGTGCCGCCGGGGTTCGCGCAGTGATCCATCGAGGGTCGGGCTCGCAGCCGGGGCACGCTCTCCGGATCAGCATCGCCCTGCGCAGTTGATGCTGTCGCGGGTCTTCTTCCAGTCATCGGGCCCTTCGGTCGCGATGGGCGCCCGCGCCTCGAAATACCCCGACTGATAGCGCCTGAGGTCTGCCAGGACCTCGCCGCCGTCCTTCGACGCGCAGTAGCTCGGCTTGCGGCTGCCGAGCTCGGATATGCCGCGATAGGTCGAATCATAGCTTGCCTCGATGCCCGCAAGCTGCTCGTGCGTTGCGCCCTGCCTCGCCTCGTAGTTCAGGTACATGGTTCTGAGCTTCGCGGGATCATGGGCATAGCCATAAGCCGGCGCGCAGGCCGAGATGAACGCGACCTGCGTGGCCCGCCCGGAGACATCTGCGCTGCCGGCCCCCATCTGCGCGGAGCCTGCGGGCAGTGGATTGCTGCCCGTAATGATGCCGTTGTTCAGGCTACACCCTGAGCAGAGCGCAGCGGCTCCGCGTAGGAAGACGACGCCCAGGATGCGAGGCCACCGGCATAAGCTGTGCCTCTTCTCGGCGTCGCGGCCGGTTGCGTGATCGCGCATCCTTGTCGTCTCTGCCGCTCCGGCGCGCGTCGCGCTTGCGGGAATCCCGGAGCGCAGCTCGAGGAGATCACAACACCCTGACGGCTCGCTGACAGGAGCCCGGCGAGGGCACGCTCATGCACACGACCCAGCCTACTCGAGGGGGGCACCCAGGGCGCGAGCCTCGCGCGGCACGGCGGGCGCAGCCGCACCCTCGGGCGATCGGCGCGAGAAGAGACCGAGCAGCACGGGGAGAGTGACGAGGATGACGACGGGCGCCAGCATCATCCCGCCGACCACGACGATCGCCAGAGGTTTCTGCACCTGTGAGCCGATGCTCGAGGACATGGCCGCAGGCAGCAACCCCACGGCGGCAATGATGCAGGTCATCAGCACGGGGCGCATCTGCAGCTCGCCGGTGCGCAGGACGGCGCCCGTGCGATCGAGGCCCGCGGCAACGAGGCTGTTGAACTGCGCGACGATGATGATGCCGTCCATCACCGAGATGCCGAAGAGCGCGATGAAGCCGATCGCCGCCGACACGCTGAACGGGGTCCCGGTCAGCACCAGGCCGAAGATGCCGCCGATGACCGCCATGGGAATGACGCTCATGACCAGCAGCGTGTCGGGCATGGAGCCGAAGTTCATCCACAGCAGCAGGGCAATGAGAGCGAGGCTGAGCGGCACCACCACCCGCAGCCTGGCGATGGCATCCTGCAGGTTGCCGAACTCGCCCACCCATTCCAGCCGCGAGCCCGGCGGCAGAACAACCTGCTCGGCGATCTTGCGCTGTGCCTCCTCGATGGTGCTGCCGAGATCGCGGTCGCGCACGCTGAACTTGATCGGCAGATACCGCTGCAGCTGCTCGCGATAGATGTAGGACGCGCCCGAGACGAGCTTGACGGTCGCCACCTCGCGCAACGGCACCTGCGTGACCCCGTTCGGCCCCTGCATGCCGATCCCCAGGTTGGCGATGGCCTCGGGGCTCTGCCGGAACTCGGGCGCCAGCCGCACCACGATGGGGAAATGCCGGTCGCTGCCCGGCTCGAACAGATCGCCCGCGCTGTCCCCGCCGATCGCCACGCGGATGGTGGCATTGACGTCGCCGGGCGTCAGGCCGTAGCGGGCGGCGCGTGCGCGGTCGACGTCGATCTGCACGGTCGGCTGGCCGAGCGACGTGAAGACGGCGAGGTCGGCGATGCCCGGCACGGTGGCGAGCACCGCCTTGATCTTGTTGGCCGTGGTCGTCAGCGCCTGCAGGTCGTTGCCGATGAGCTTGATCGAGTTCTCGCCCTTCACGCCCGAGATCGCCTCGGCGACGTTGTCCTGCAGGTACTGCGAGAAGTTGAACTCAACGCCGGGAAAGACCTGCTTCAGCTTCACCAGGATCTCGTTGGTGAGGTCCTCCTTCTGGAGGCCCTGGCGCCACTGGGAAGGCGGCCGCAGCGGGGCGAAGAACTCGGCATTGAAGAACCCCGCGGCGTCCGTGCCGTCGTCCGGCCGGCCGTGCTGGGAGACGACGGACTCCACCTCTGGAAAGCCGGCGATGATGCTGCGCATGCGGTTGACGTAGCCGTTGCCTTCCTCGAGCGAGATGGTGGACGGCATGGTGGCGCGAATCCAGAGGTTGCCTTCCTCGAGCTTGGGCAGGAACTCCAGGCCCAGGAAGCGCACGGCAACCCCCGTCGCCGCGAGCAGGGCCACCGCCATCACCAGGGTGACGAGCCGGTTGGAGACGGCCGCGCGCAGGATCGGCGTATAGAGCCTGTGCAGCACGCGCACGGCAATCGTCTCCGCTTCGCTCACCCCCTCCGGCAGGATCAATGCGCTCAGGGCCGGCGTGACGGTGAACGTCGCCAGCAGGCCGCCGGCCAGCGCGTAGGCGTAGGTCTTGGCCATGGGCCCGAAGATGTGGCCCTCCACCCCGCTCAGCGTGAAGAGCGGCAGGAAGCCCGCAATGATGATGCCCGCCGCGAAGAAGATCGAGCGGCTGACGGAGGTGCCCGCCTGGAAGATGGCGCCGAGCTTGCCCGTCAGCCCCGCCGGCGCCGCCGCGCTGCCCGCAGGCTCACCCGCGTGGCCCAGCCGGCGGAAGATGCTCTCCACCATCAGCACGGTCGCGTCCACGATCAGGCCGAAGTCGATGGCCCCGACCGACAGCAGGTTCGCCGACTCCCCGCGCAACACCATGATGCCGATGGCGAAGAACAGCGCGAAGGGAATGGTGGCGCCGACGATGACGGCGCTGCGCAGGTTGCCCAGGAATACCCACTGCAGGAGGAAGATCAGGGCGATGCCGATGACCATGTTGTGCAGGACCGTGTGCGTGGTGACGTCGATCAGGTCCTTGCGGTCGTAGATGCGCTCGATGCGCACGCCCGGCGGCAGCACGTCCGAGTTGTTGATGCGCTCCACCTCCTCATGGACGCGCTCGATGGTGGGCGTGCTCTTCTCGCCGCGGCGCATGAGGACGATGCCCTGCACGATGTCGTCGGCCTCGTCCTTGCCGGCGATGCCGAGCCGGGGACGGTGACCGACGGTGACGGTGGCGACGTCGCGCACCAGCACCGGGTTGCCGCCGCTCTGGGTCAGCATGGTGTTGCCGAGGTCCTCCATGCTGCGGATGAGCCCGACGCCACGCACCACGGCGACCTGCGGCCCGATGTTGACCGTATTGCCGCCGACATTGATGTTGCTGTTGCTCAGCGTCTGCAGCAGCTGCGGCAGCGTGAGGCCGTAGGCCATGAGCTTGTTGAAGTCGACCTGCAGCTCGTAGGTCTTGGTCTTGCCGCCCCAGCCGGTGACGTCGATGACGCCCGGAACGGCGCGGAAGCGGCGCTGCAGCACCCAGTCCTGCAGGGTCTTGAGGTCGAGCACGCTGTAGCCGGGCGGCCCGACGAGACGGTAGCGGTAGATCTCGCCGATGGGGCTGGTGGGCGAGATCTGCGGCTGCACGTTGTTGGGCAGCTGCGGCAGCTGCGACAGGCGGTTGAGCACCTGCTGCAGCGCCTCCTCGTAGGTGTAGTCGAACGTGAACTGAAGCTTCACGTCGGACAGGCCATAGAGCGATATCGTGCGGATGGCCTTCAGGTTGCGGATGCCGGCGGTCTGCGTCTCGATCGGGATGGTGATGTAGCGCTCGATCTCCTCGGCCGAGAGCCCGGGGCTCTGCGTGACGACATCCACCATCGGCGGCGTCGGGTCGGGATAGGCCTCGATGTTGAGCTGCCGGAAGGCCATCAGGCCGCCCATCATCGTCAGCGCGAAGGCGACGACCATGAGGAGGCGATGCTTGAGCGAGAAGGCGATGAGCGCGTTCATGGGGGTGCGGAGGTATGCCGGCGGTTCAGTCGCCCGTCGCTTCGCGATCGATGAACAGGTTGCCTTTGGTGATCACGCTCTCGCCGAGGTGCACGCCGTCCTTCACCTCGATCAGCCGCCCGTTGATCAGGCCCAGCTTGACCTGGCGCAGCTCGAGGCCCTTGTCGGCGCGCACGACCCAGACGCGCGCCAGGTCGCCCTCGTAGATGACGGCGTCACGCGGCACGGACAGCGCGCTCTCGCCCGCATCGGTCAGGATGCTGACGCTGGCGAACATCTCGGGCCTGAGCAGCCCTTGCGAGTTGTCGATCACCGCCCGCACCATGAGGCGGCGCGAGCTGGTGTCGAGAGCCGTCGATACGTAGGACACGGTCGCCTTGAATTCCTGGTCGGGATACGCAAGCACCTTGAAGGTGACGGCCTGGCCGACCTGCACGTTCGGGGCCTGGGTCTCGCGCACGAAGGCGACGAGCCACACGGTCGACAGGTCCCCGATCATGAATACGGGGTCGGCGCTGCCGCTGGCGATGTACTGGCCCGGGCCCACCTTGCGCTGCACGACCGTGCCGTCGATGGGCGAGAAGATCGGCGTCTCGGGTGTGATGGTCCTGCGCTCCTGGAACTTGTCGATCTCCTCGTCCGTGCGGCCGAGAATGCGCAGCCGATTGCGTGCAGCCTCCAGCGCTGCCGTGGCGGCGCCGGCGTCGTTCTGGGCGCTGATGAGATCGGCCTGCGCCTGCTGCCAGTCCTTCAGCGCGATGGCCTTGCTCTCGTAGAGGGCGCCGAGGCGATGCTCGACGGTCTGGGCGAGCTTCAGCTGCGCGTTGGCCTTGTTGAGCGCCGTGATGGCCGCAAGGAAATCGCTGTGCACCTGCACCGCATCCGTGGCTTCGAGGACGAGCAGGGGCTGGCCGCGCACGACGCGATCGCCGGGCTTGGCGAGCAGCTTCATGATCCGGCCGGCATAGGGGGAGTAGATGGGCGTCGCCTGGTCCTCGTTGACCGCGATCTTGCCGTCCGTCACATAGACGGGCCGAAACATCGTCTCCCGGACGGGCTCCGTCCCCAGGCTCGCCCATTGCGCCGTGGTCGGATAGAAGGCGGCAGGCCGGCGGATCGCTGCAGCAGTCCGCTTGTCGACGCCCTGGTTGGCCCGCGGCAGGCCCGCCCAGGTGACGAACCCCACGCTGGCGCATGCAACGCCGGCGACCGCGACCGCCCCGACGCGCCGCCAGAATGTCCGACCAGGGGCGACGACTTTCGAGCTCACAACGGCCTTGATTTGGCTTGAGAGAGGGCTGCTGCGCCTCGGCCGGACAGTGCGGCACCGCCGCTTCCCCGCCGCGACGCTAGGACTGTATTTCCCATGAAGCTGACAGATGACTGACACCCGGGGTAAATAGTGCTGCGCTCATAGTGGGAGCGTGGCTCAATGCTGAATGCGCGATCAGAAATGCGACGTCGCGGGTGCTGGCACGGGGTGCGAGGGTAGGATGCGTTTGTTGCTCGTTGAGGACAGCGAGCGGCTGCAGGAGCTCTTGTCGGAATCCCTGAAAAGCGCCGGCTATCTGCTCGACGTCGTCGCTACGGTGGCCGAACTCTTCAGCAGCGTGGCTGCCGTCAATTACGACCTGCTCATCATCGATCTCGGCCTGCCGGACGGCGATGGCCTGGCCGCGATCCGCAAGCTGCGGGCGATGGGCAAATCGGTGCCGATCCTCATCATCACCGCGAGGGGCAGCGTCGATGACCGCATCAGCGGACTCGACAGCGGGGCCGACGACTACCTGATCAAGCCCTTCAACCACGCCGAGCTTCTCGCCCGCGTCAGGGCCCTGCTGCGGCGGCCCTCGGAGTTGCAGGGGCCCATACTGCGCAGGGGCAAGACGGAGTTCGATCAGGCAAAGGACGAGGTGCGCTGCTCCGGGCGGCCGGTCCCCCTGCGGCTCAGCGAGCGGCGGCTGCTCGCCGCGCTGATGCGGCGAAGCGGCGCCGTCGTGGCGAAGTCGGCTATCGAGGGAACGCTGTCCCAGTTCAGCCGCGAGCTGTCGCCCAATGCCGTGGAGGCCCTGGTGTCGCGGCTGCGCCGTGCCTTGAGCGAGACGGAGTCGGGCATCGCCATCGAGACCGTGCGGGGCGTGGGCTACCGGCTGGTCGAGGAGGAGGAGAGCCGATGAAGCTGCCATCGAGCGTTCGTCCGAGCCTCGTGCGGACGATCACGCTGCGCTTGGCCATCACGTCGGTGCTGGCGATCCTGCTGCAGCTGGCGATCGTGGTCGCGCGCGCCTACCTCGACGAGGACGATCTCAACCGAAGCTACGTCACGCGCGAGGCCCGCTCCCTCCTGCGCGAGCTGCGTCCCGGACCCAAGGGACTGCAATTGAAGCCCGACCGCATCCCGCGCCACTACACGGGCCAACAGGCCGAGGTGTATGCCTTCCGCATCCTGAGCGACGACGGCAGCATCATCGCCCAGCACAACGGCCAGATGCTGGCGGAAATCTCGCCCTGGCGCGAGCGTCCGTCACGGACGCAGGATCTGTGGCTCCTGGACCTTGACCTGCAGAGAAAGCTCTACGTCGCCGGCGGCCTGAGACAGAAGATCGCGGGCCGCGACGTCTGGGTCGAGGTGGCGACCCGGGGCGATCCGAACCGCGTCTACCTCGGCATCGTGGCGGCGGAGGTTCTCGACGACGTATGGATGCCGATGATCCCGCTCGTCGTGCTCACGCTCGGGGTCGCGGTGCTGTCGGTGCGCTGGTCTCTCGCAGGCCTCGTGCGGGCGGCCAGCCAGGCCGAGGAGATATCGCCGCTCGATCGTGACAAGCGCTTCGACATCTCGGGGATGCCGCGCGAGGCGGCGGTCTTCGCGATTGCCATCAACGAGCTGCTCGACCGCGTCGGCAACCTGGTGCGGGCCCATCGCATGCTCGTCGCCAGGGCGGCGCACGAGCTGCGCACGCCGCTGGCCGTGATGACGCTCGAGCTCGGCCGCAAGGAGCCTCGCACCGGCCGCCTCGAGGCGGACGTGCGGGCAATGAGCGACACGGTCGACCGCCTGCTGACCCTGGCGCGGCTCGAGAGCATCGAGACGCCGGACACGACCGAGCTCGACGTCGGCCAGATTGCTGCCGAGATGGTCGACCGCCTGAAGGACTGGGGATCGCGGACCGGACACAAGCTGTCGCTGAAGATCTGCGAGCCCGCGCTGGTCGCAGGCGATGCCGCGGCCATCCGGGAGGCGCTGCGCAACCTGGTCGAGAACGCCATACGCCACACCCCGAGCGGCACGGACATCCAGGTGACGGTGGGCCCCGGTGGATCGATCGTCGTCGAGGACAACGGCCCCGGATTCGGCTCGCAGGAGATCCCCGAGCTTCTGCAGCCGTTCAAGAAGGGGCGCGACTCGGGCGAGGGCGCCGGTCTCGGCCTTGCCATCGTCAAGCAGGCCGTCGACCTCCATCACGGCCACATCGAGGTGGGCCGCTCCTCGACGGGAGGCGCCAGGTTCTCCCTCACCTTCCCCGAGCATCAGCCGGCCGGCGCCTGACGGCCAGGCTGAACCGGCGGGACGGCGGCCGCGCACCGAGCCTCCGGACCGCCGAGCCGCGGCGAGCGAGAAATTGGGTGAATCGTCAGCTTCGTGTCAGAAAGCGGGGCGCCGCCGCTGTTAGTGTGGCGCGACCAGCGGGCAAGCGTCAGAGCCGAGAGCCGGGTCTCCAAAGGTTCCCCGCCGACGGAGCGCCCGCGAGAGGCGCCTCAGCACCGAAGGCCGTCCGACATGGCGCATTTCCGGCGTGAGAAGACGATCATCGCCGCGGCAGCCGCCTTCGCCCAGGGACTGATGCTCGCCGGGTGCCAGGCCGGTCTCGGGGGGCCCGCGCCACCGCCCTCGCCGGCAAAGCTCGCCTACCTGGCGGAGTTCAAGAAGATCGACACTGCCGGCAAGGGCCGGATCACGACGGAGCAGGCGACGGCATACTATGCCGGCCTGTTCACCCAGCTCGACCGGAACGGGGACGGCTACCTCGACGCGGGCGAGCTCGAGGCGATGCTGCCGGCGCTGGATGCGAAGTCGGGGAAGGAATTGGTCACCCGGTTCGACCGCAACTCGGACGGCAAGCTGTCCCCGCCGGAGTTCCAGATCATCGTCAACTGGCTGTTCCAGATCGCCAGCAGCCCCAACGAGCTGGCGCTCGGCGACATCCAAAGCGGCTCCTGAGCGGGCCCGCGCTGCAGCGCGAGTCGAGGCTATTCCAGCTTCCGGCCGGACCGCCGATCAGGACGCCAGGCGCGCCCTCGCCAGCATGGGCGTCAACCGCTTGACCACAGCCGACAGCCTGTGGCGGATGGCATGAAAGCCTTTGCTCCCCTCGCTGGTCATCCAGTTCATCTGCAGGGCCCGCCGCTGCCCCTCGAAGGGATAGTGACCGTGCCAGGAGATGTCGGAGCGCCTGAAGACGAGCAGCGTGCCGTGGTCGGGGGCCACCTCCACGGCGTAGTTCTCGAGGTCGGTGCCGTCGCGCAGCAGCCTCAGCCGCCCCGCCCGGTGCGGCCACGCCTCGTTGAGATAGAGCAGAACCGTGATGATCTTGTCCCTGCTGTCGGTGTGGATGGCACCGTCCTTGGCGCGCAGCTGTCCTCGCAGCGAGTACATCTTTGGCTTGCCCGCCAGATCGACGTGGAACTTGTCGGCGACGGCGGCCTGGAATTCGGGCCCGTCGAGCTCCTCGATCACCTCCCTGATGGCCATGCCGGTCTCGAGCGAGCCGATCGGGTAGGAGCCGCCCTTGGTGATCGGGGGATACGTCGCATTGATCCGGCGCAGGCTCTCGGCGCTCACGAAGTCGGGCAGGATCACGTGCGCGAACGGGTCGGCGCTGAGCCGCGCCGCGCGCAGCTTGTCGATGGCAAGGTGGGCCATGAGCCCTGGTCTCCACTGAGCTTGATCACCGCGGCAGAGGCGGGTTGCGTCCCTGGAGCACGTGGCGATCCGGTTTTGCCGGGCTCTGCTCACCTAGATCGCCGAGGCGCTGAAGCCAACCGCAAGCTTGGTTGTGTGTCAGGCCGGTGTCAGACCGCTGATCGGCGGACGCGCGGGCGCTGCTCCCATCGACGTTAGTTGCCGGTTGTCCGTTGGCTGCCAGTCTCCGGTGAGACCTCGGAGCCGTCCCCTCGACGGACCCGGGCGGCAGGCCGACGGAACCTGCTCAGGAGCCGGCGCGCGCCAGGGTGATGACGGCCGTGGCGAGGATGTCATCGACGCTCGCACCCCGTGAGAGGTCCGAGATCGGCCTGGCGAAGCCCTGCAGCAGCGGTCCGATGGCCTGCGCGTGCGCCAGCTGCTGCACGAGCTTGTAGGCGATGTTGCCGGAATCGAGGTCCGGGAAGATCAGCACGTTGGCCTGCCCCGCGACCGCACTCTCGCCCTTCACCTTGCGGCGCGCGATGGCCGGGGAGAGGGCCGCATCACCCTGCAGCTCGCCGTCGATCGCCAGGTCCGGCCGCAGCGCCCGCACTCTCTCGAGTGCCGCGCGCACCTTGTCGACGCGGGGGTGCTCCGCGCTGCCGTGGGTGGAGAAGGACAGCAGCGCCACGCGCGGCTCGCTCCCGAGCAGGCTCCTCGCGCTGTCTGCCGAGGCAATGGCGATGTCGGCGAGCTCGCAGGACGTCGGCTCCGCGTTCAGCGCGCAATCGGCGAAGACGTACGCCCCCGCCGGACCTTCACCCTCCGGCACGATCATCAGGAAGAAGCTCGAGGGCGTGGCGATCCCGGGCGCCAGGCCGATGGTGATCATGCCGGCCTCGATCACGCGCCGCGTCGGATTGGCGACGCCCGCCACCATGGCCGCGGCATCGCCCGACGCCACCATGGCGCCGCCGAAGTAGAGGGGGCGCCGCACCATTCGCTCCGCCATGCCGATGGTCATCTTCTCGCGCGCCGCCGCGAGACGGGCGGCATAGGCAGGCAGGCTCGCATCGGCCTGCGGATCTCGCACCTCGCAGCCCTCGAGCGACACGCCGAGGCTCTGCCCCAGCGCACGCACCTTGTCGACGGGCCCGAGAAGCACAGGAGTGGCCAGCCCCGCCTCACACAACCGTCCGGCACAGCTCAGGATGCGCTCGTCCTCGCCTTCAGGTAGTGCGACTTTGAGACCGCGGCCCTTCACGGCCGCCGCAGCTCGCGCAATGATGTCCAAAGTCTGCCTCTCTCGACCACCCACATGACGACCGGCCCGTCTTAGCACGGCCCGACCGCCGATCCACCGGAGATACCATGAGCGCCCCCGAATCGAGCCCGGCGAGCCCCCGCATCCATCGCGGTCTCAAGGATGTCTACTTCGAGCGGTCGGCCGCGACCTTCATCGACGGCAAGGCCGGAGAGCTGCGCTATCGCGGCTACTCGATCCATGATCTCGCGCAGCACTCCACCTTCGAGGAGACCGCCTACCTGCTGCTCCACGGCGAGCTGCCCAGCGCGCGCGAGCTTGCCGGCTTCGACGCCCAGCTCAAGAGTGCACGCCGCCTTCCACCGGCCGTTCTCGACATCATCGCCGCCGTCAAGGGCGCGCACCCCATGGACGTGCTGCGCACGGGCGTATCTGCGCTCTCGGCGTTCCACCCCGACGCGGGCGACAACTCCCACGCGGCGACGCTGCGCAAGGGCATCGAGCTCGCCTCACAGGTGCCGATGATCGTGGCAGCGCACCAGCGCCTGCGCGAGGGCAAGAAGCCCCTCCCGCCGGATGCGGCCCTCGGCCATGCCGCCAACTTCCTGTGGATGCTCAAGGGCGAGAAGCCCTCGGCCGACGCGGCCAGGCTCATCGATACGGATCTCGTGCTGCACGCCGAGCACGGCAGCAACGCGTCCTCCTTCGCCGCCCGCGTGGTGGTGGGAACCCAGGCCAACATCCACGCGGCGATGACGGCGGCCATCGCCGCGCTGTCGGGCCCGGCCCATGGCGGCGCGGCCGAGGACGTGCTGGGGATGGCTGAGGAGATCGGCGAGCCCGGCAACGCGGCTGCCTACGTGCGCAGGAAGCGGGAGGCGAAGGAAGCCATCACCGGCTTCGGCCATCGCGTCTACCGCGCGGAAGACCCTCGCGCGCGCCACATGCGCGAGGGCGTCAAGCGGCTGTCACGGGAGATGGGCCAGCCCAAGTGGTACGCCATTCTGGAGGCCCTGGTGGCGGAGATGGCCCCGTATGCCCGCCACGGCGTCAACGTCAACGTCGATTTCTACTCCGGCGTCATCTACCACCTGCACGGAATTCCGAAGGACCTGTTCGTGCCGATCTTCGCCGTCGGCAGGGTGCCCGGCTGGACGGTGCAGATCCTGGAGCAGTTCGACAACAACATCCTCATCCGGCCGCTGACGCTCTACGCGGGGCCAGAGCCGCGCGCCTATGTGCCCATCGACCAACGACCTTGAAAGAGCGAGGCGCCGCCGCGGTCGCTCCCGCGCCGGCGCCTCACGGCCCCTGCCGGCCATTCATCGTCAGTCGATGCAGTCGTAGTAGCGCCGCCACCAGTATCGACTGCCGGTCGCCAGGGCGCGGCGGCGATAGTAGGCGCAGCTGTAGTCGTAACCGTCGTCGTAGTAGCCGTAGGACGGTGCGAAACCGAAGCCGCGGAAATGGCCGTGGTGATGCCGGCGGCTACCCGGATGGCTGCTCGGACGATAGCCGTAAACAGTCCCGCCTCCGCTGGGCGCGTGGGAGCTTCTGGCGCCGCTCAGTGCGCGGCTGCCGCCGCCGCCTCCTGACCATGCTCCTCCCCCGCCTCCGCCGGGCGACGCGGCCGCGGGTGCTCCGCCACCTCCGCCTCCCCCGCCGCCACCGTGCCCGCCGCCACCTTTCTGCGCCGACGCCGGCACATACGCAGCCGACAACGCCAGCGCAACAGCGCTTGCGATCACGGCCGCCATCACTGGTGTTCTTCGCATGCTGCACCTCCAGGATTTCGCCTTCTGGAAGGTTAAGCGCGCGATTGCGGGCGAGGTTCCGCCCGACGGGCGCGATTGCGCGTCACACCCGGAACTCACAGCAAGCTGCCGCTTTGCGGGTACGAAGGGAAGGGCGCAGACGCGCTCCGCGCCGCTCGTGCCCTCAGTAATAGCCGTTGATGCAGTCGTAGTAGCGCGCCCACCAATACCGGCTGCCGGTTTCCAGGGCCCGATGCCTCAACCACCTGCAGCTGCCGCCATAGTAGTAGTCGCCGTAATAATAGGCGCCGTAGGCGAACGGCACGCCGATGAAGCCGCGCCGGAAATGCCGCCGGTGGACATAAGGGGCGGCGTAGCTCGGGCGTCCCACATAGCGCCCGGCCGCGAACGGGCGGGCAACGAAATGGGGCCCCGCACGGTAGCCACCTGCACGATGCGCCTCGGCCGCCTCGAAGGTGCCTGCCGCAAGCACCAGAGCCAGCGCTGTCGCGCCCGACGCCATCCACTTTTTCATCATCTTGTTTGCTCCATGTCTTGGCGCGATCCCCAAGGTCAAGATACTGCTAACGAGCCTCGCACGCCCAGCCACGGCAAAGATCAAATCTTCGCGCCCGGCGGCCGTGCTATAAGCCTGTTGCAGCACTCACATATCTCTTCGAGGAGCACATTGATGCAGGACAAGACGCCGGCGCGCACCAAGACCGCTGCCGCGTTCGCATGGGAGGATCCGTTCCTCCTCGACGACCAGCTTTCGCAGGACGAGCGGGCGATACGCGACACGGCGCGCGCCTTCGCGGAGGAGAAGCTCGTCCCCCGTGTCATCGACGCCTACCTCGAGGAGAAGACCGATAGGTCCATCTTCGCCGAGATGGGAGCGCTCGGCCTCCTCGGCGCCACCATCCCCGAGAAGTACGGCTGCGCGGGCGCCAACTACGTCTCGTACGGGCTCATCGCCCGCGAGATCGAGCGCGTCGACAGCGGCTACCGCTCGATGAATAGCGTGCAGTCCTCCCTCGTCATGTATCCCATCTATGCCTACGGCTCGGAGGAGCAGCGCCTGAAGTACCTGCCGCGGCTCGCCACGGGCGAATGGGTCGGCTGCTTCGGGCTCACCGAGCCCGACGCGGGCTCCGATCCCGGCTCCATGACCACGCGGGCCGAGAAGGTGTCCGACGGTTACCGGCTCTCGGGTGCCAAGATGTGGATCTCGAACGCACCCATCGCCGACGTTTTCGTGATCTGGGCCAAGTCGGCGGCGCACGAGGGCGCCATCCGCGGGTTCATCCTGGAGAAGGGCATGAGGGGGCTCAGCGCGCCCAAGATCGGCGGCAAGCTCAGCCTGCGCTGCTCCGTCACCGGCGAGGTGGTGATGGACGGGGTGGTCGTGCCGGAGGAGAACCTGCTGCCCAACGTGTCCGGGCTCAAGGGCCCCTTCGGCTGCCTCAACCGCGCGCGCTACGGCATCGCCTGGGGCGTGATGGGCGCCGCCGAGGACTGCTGGCACCGCGCACGCCAATATACGCTCGACCGCAAGCAGTTCGGCCGGCCGCTCGCCGCCACCCAGCTCGTGCAGAAGAAGCTCGCCGATATGCAGACCGAGATCGCGCTCGGCCTGCAGGGCGCACTGCGCGTCGGGCGCCTGCTCGACGAGGGCAAGGCCGCGCCGGAGATGATCTCGATCGTCAAGCGCAACAACTGCGGCAAGGCGCTGGACATCGCACGCATGGCGCGCGACATGCACGGCGGCAACGGCATCCAGATCGGCTACCACGTGATGCGTCACGCGGCCAACCTCGAGACGGTCAACACCTACGAGGGCACCCACGACGTCCACGCCCTGATCCTGGGGCGCGCACAGACGGGCCTGCAGGCGTTCTTCTGACCGTTGCGCCTTCCGGGGCTGCCGCTTGCCCGTCCCGGCCTGGCCCGCGGACCGCAGGCCGGCAGGCGGAGCCGGGGCCTGCCAACCCGGGGCCTGCCAGTTGACCGTGGGCCGGCACCGCCCCTATAGGTGCGCCAGCTGCTGGCGGTCGACCCGACCGGCGCCGCCCGGCCGCTCCCTTCGTCTATCGGTTAGGACGTCAGATTTTCAATCTGAAAAGACGGGTTCGACTCCCGTAGGGAGCGCCATGATCTTGTTGGAGAATTCTCACTGGCCGCCCCCATTCTGACTCTTCGTCTGGCGGCCTATTCTGACTCCTGCTCCCGGTTCGTTCGCCTCGACCCAACGGCGCCGCTTACGTGCCGCGCTCGCCCGCTGCTGCTCCGTGCGTTTCACGTAGAGGCGGGCGGCCTGAGGGGTCTTGTGCATCGAGAGCGACATGACGCCCTGCTCCGTGAGCTCGGCGTCGCCCAGCTCGGTCATGCCACCGTGGCGGCACGCATCCAACGTTACGTGCGCACCAACCTGTGCCACGGCCCGAGCCTCCCGGACCTTGCGTTGCGCATACTCGGCAGAATATGGCCGGGCCGGACCCCGCCTGCCGGCGGTGAGCACGATGGGCAATCCGAGGCGCGGCAGCGACTCTAGGTAGGCCTCCAGCTCGGGGAACAGCGGCCCCTCGCCGTCTTCCAGCGGTATCCAGCCCTTCTCGCCGGTCTTGGCATGGCGCACGTGCACGGCATCAGGTCGGTGCGGCGGCCGCCAATCGGCCCACGTGATGTCACCAGCACGCACGTGCTCGGGCCGCTGGTGCCATTCGAAGCAGATCAGCGCGGCTGCACCGAGGTGCGGCTCGCCGATCTGACGCAACGCGTCGGCCAGTGCGTAGGCCTCGGCGCGCGTCGCCGCCGCCTTAGTGCGCTTGGAGGTGTCTCGCTCGACCCCGCACCAGGGGTTCGTCACCGGCACTATGTCGGGATGGAGCCGCCGCATGACGTCCCAGGTCCGGCGACCGATGTCGATCGAGAGGTTGGCCTGCCTCACGCGCGGCCCGCGCGGGCCCGTTTGCAGCTTCTCGTAGATCTTGTCGACCGCAGCCGGAGTGATCGAGGCGATTGGCAGTCCGCCCACTGTGCCGCCAACCGTCGTGGGCGTATCCTCGATGCGCTTCAGCGCACGGCGGTATTCATAGCGCGAGCGCTCGGCTACGCGCTTCTCAAACGCGCTGCTCTTGAGGTACCGGTCGAAGAGCCAGGCGACGGTGCCGTAGCCCGGCTCCGCCGCTTCCAGTCGAATGCCACCTCGACCTCGGCGCCACGCATGCAGATGGGTGTTCAACAGGTCGGCGCGTTCTATCGCCTGCGCGTAGTCCGTCCCAAGAGCCTCTCGGGTCAATGGGAAGCCCGCGGCCAGATCGCGCACTGGGGGATTCCAATAGTAGGCGACGCGGCCGCCCTGCAGCCGCTTCTCGATCACGTAGCTGGGCCAATTTTTGGGCTTCACAACACGTCGCTCGCGTCTTTGAGACTCGACGTCCGGCCGCTCAACCGATCGATCGCCAGATCCAGATCCTCGCGCAACCATCGATCACCCTTTCCCGAAACGCGTACAGGTTCAGGGTACAGGGTTGGGATGGCCCGACGGAAGGCCTCGACACTCCGCTCGCCGGCATACGCCGCCGCTTGCTCGGCGCGCATGAGCCGAGGCCAACAGCCCAGAGCGCAGGCCGGTTCGGTCACGCACGCTCTCCTGCGTGCTTACGGGCTGCCAGGGCCTCGACGAGCAGCTCGCGAATGACTGTGCTCCTATTCGCCCCGTCGAGCCGACGTTCGGCGATCGAGTCGATCTCCTCGACCATCGGCTCAGGAAATCTGAGGGCGACTGGGGTGAGCGGGGGGCGCCCGCCTGGCGTTCGCGGACGCTGTGCTTGCGAGGCGGATTTCATCACCAGAATTCCTCTCGTATGACGGTTTCGGACGTGTCATTACGCGGACGATGCAGCTATATCCCGCTTCGGACATGCGTTCATCAGTGGCGTTTGGCGCAGTCGCGAGGAACTGCGCCCGAGCTAAGTCATTGTGGGAACAGCGCGAATGGAACTGAGTTGGAGCCGTCACCGAGCGGGGTGCTCGTTCACCCCTCAGCAGCCGCTGCCTCAGAAGCAGGCGGCCGTCAGCGGTTCGATCCTAGGCGTGCTGGATAACGATCCCGGCGACAGCGCAGCGGTGCTGGTCCAAGGACTCGGCGACGCTGAAAGCTACGTCCTGACGAGCCCGCATGGCGGGCCCGATGAGTGCACCTGGGTATCTCTCGAGCTGGCCAACACACCGCCGAACCGCGAGGGTGTTCGCGAGTTCACCCGACGCTTCGGTCTGCTCTTCCGCGGAATGAACGAGGATCATTTCTACGCCAACCGCGACGCGGTTTGGGATGCACTCGCGTGCATGAAGGCAGGCGGTTGGAAGGCTGCCACGGAGAGGATCCCCAGCATTGTGCGACGCGGCGGGAGATCCCGCGAGCCCGTGAACGTCGTTGAGTTCATCTACCGCGAGCTGCAGAGCCTCGACGAGGACGTACGCCTATGTCGCTGGGAGCCGTGCGGTCATTGGTACGTGCCGAGCAAGCATAGGAAGACCAAGCATCGATTTTGCACACCCAGGTGCAATAGGGAGTGGGAAAAGGCCAAGAGCACCGGGCCGCCACGTGTGACTGTGGCGATCGATTGCATCGAGGGCGACGCACTCGATGATGGCGCCGCCATTCTGATCAAGTACATCAGCGCGAATGGTGACCCCGAGAGCTTTGAACCGAAGCTCGCAGAGGTCGGCGTAGCCTTGCAGCCCAGGAGCCTGATACCGACGCTGCGCCGGCTAAGGGCACGTGATCGGAAACGCGACTTGTTGCGCATCGCACGGGCGTTGGAACTGATCAGCTTCCGCTCCACTTCCGACAGCGGCAACGACGTCGACACACCGACCGACTAGGCCGAGAGGCGTCGCGGGCTGAGAGTCGTCTGCGGCCAGGGATGGCGGCACCTTAACCCTCCGCCGCCAAGTCGACTGCCGGATCACCTCCGCCGGCCTATCCTCGGGCCATGGCCGAGCATTGCGCCCGCTGCAAGCGCAGGAGCGTCCTGACCTACCAGGTCCCTGAGCAGGTGAAGCGGCTCGTGCTCGTCGGGCGGTGGAAGTCAGGCGTGTGCATCGCCTGCTTCGACGAGCTCGCCGAGCTGGCGCGCATCCCCTACACCTTCGAGAACGTGGAGGCGACGTCGTGGAGCCAGCGGCCGCCGCGCAGGCGTTAGGTCGCGGGCACCCGCGGTGGCCCACCCGCGGCCACCCTCAGCCTTGCAATAGTTTCCCACTCTGGTGAGTCTGTTCCTTCGCGAACCCTCCACTGGAACGACAACTGGTCCGGGCTTTGTAGTTGCAGTGGCAGCGGGGGCACGGCAATGGCCGTATCAGCCGCGTCTCTGACATCCAATCGAATCGAAGCTCCCTGAAATAGAACGTTGCCCGACGCCCCAACGACACGCAGATCAATGTGGACGATGCCTTTGTTGGATGGACTCGCAAGTATCCACCAAGCCAGGGCGACATCGAAGGGAAATCCACGCACTAGCATCGCGCCTTGATACACCCCGATCAGGATGTGTTTCCCCGACATTTCCTGGCGGATGTCGTCGCACACAACGACCGAGGTTGCCTTGAGCGCCACCGTTTCCTCGCTTGACTTAGTTTGCGTGCTCAAGGGAAGCGTCATTGGCGCTCTTTATCGCGTCCGGCAGGATTCGTGCCGAAGGCGCAGTGATGGTGTGTGCAATGGAGCTACTAGTTGTCGTGGTAGCCAGCTCGTCGCTACTGATCCATACTGGCAATCGGAAGTTCCGACGCGGCTGATCAAGCGGATAATTCACCCCATAGACTGGCTCCGCCCCCGACAGAGCGAACAGAAAGTCGCTTATTGTATCGAGTGTCCAATTTCCTGCAGCACCAAGCATTCTAGTCACCTGCTCGGGGCGCTTTCCTAACCGTCGGGCCAAGTCTGCACGGGTTACGCCTGAGCGGACAAACTCGCTCAACACGAGCGCATGCGCGTGATTTCGATTGCGCTGGCGGAAATAGCCAAGCAAGTCGTCCGAAACGCGATCCGCGCCCGTTGGCTTAGACAGCGAGAAAGTTTGTGAGGTACGCATTGAGGTTCGGTCCCCTATAGGCAGCTTGCATGTTCATGAGCCTCGGCCACTCCTGAAGACAGCGATCAACGAAGGCCGTCCAGTCCTTGTCCCTCCTCAGGTTCTCCCTGTAGTCCCAGCATACGGCGATGAAGGTGTCCTTCTCGGCAAACCGGCCAAGCACACGAATGCCGGGTTTCGGATCGCAACATCGAATGTCCCAAACTTCAGCGGTCAGGGGTTCGACACGAGCTAGGTTGGCCGTGGCATCCTTGTCCCGCGGGTTCACGCCCACAGTGATGAGTTCACCCTCAGTGAACCGATCCAAGTCTGCACGGAGCAGCTGGTGGCGACGGGCGAGGCGCCTACTGCTCCAGGTTGATGGGTCCGCTGCTTGGAGCACCTCGTTTGTCACAAACAGGTGGCGCACGACTGGACTGCTCGGCAGCAACGGAGGCAGAGCCGTTAAGCGAGAATCCGCGACGCACCGCTTGATCTCGTCTCGTATTGACATATAAGTCAATAGCCTGCGGAGTGCAAGGTATCAAGGCCGGCAAGATGAATGGCCAGTTACCGCGGGGCAACAAACGATGCAACCGGCAGCGCCAAACGCCCTGATCTATTTCGCCACCGTGGGCTTGCCGCCCATCGCCAGGGCCGCGAAGCTCAATGAAAATGTTGGTCGCGGGCCTTGCCTCCGGCGCGTACTCGAGCCGGCGAGCTGCCAACTGCTCCACCGCGTATTTCCCGTGCTTGGCTAACACACCGTTCACACCGCGGGTGGCTCCGCTAGGCCGATCGCCACCGGCGGCCGGCCATAGCGCTGGAACAAGGCATTGAGCGCCTCGCCGACGAGCGCCTGCTGGCTCACCTCCTGCTCGAAGGCGATGTGCTTGAGCTGCCGCCAGGCTTCCGGTGACTGGTAGAACGTGGCGGCCTGCAGGGTTTCGCGGCTCGGTGGCCGGCGATAGCGATGTTGCGGCGCAGGTGCGGGCTGGGTGCGGCGCAGACCGCGCAGCCGGTCGAGCCAGTGCTGGCGATTGGCCATCATGCCTGCTCCCTCCTCGTCCTGCGCTTGCCGCCTGCCGCCTCCGATTGAGGCCCAGCGAGGCGCGCGGCGAGCCTGTCGAGGTCGTGCCAGAGCTGCTCGATTTGATCTGCGGCCCTGCCCGCCGGCTTGAGCTCAGTGACGCCCAATCCCCGATCGAAGGCGGCGCTGAACTGCGGCAGGTGGTGCACGATGGTCGGCGCCACGGCGATGCCGAGGTCGGCGAGCACGGCGCCCACATCCTTGGCCTTGGCGAGCCCGACGGCGCCCTGCTCGACGTTGTTGACCACGCCCACGGCCACGTCGCGTTTGCCGGCCGCCTCGATCAGCGTGGCGGTGGCCTGCAGCGGCGCCAGCGACAACAGGCCAGGGTTGGCTGGCAGGATCACCACGTCGGAGACCCGCACGGCGGCAGCGATCAGCGCATCGACGCGCGAGGGCGTGTCGACCAGGATCAGAGTGGCGTTGAGGGTCGCCGCCGCCGCGATCACCTCGCCAAGCTTCTCGGGGCCGACGTCGATCACCGTGGGCGGCTTGCTGGCGCCGCGCGTCTGGCTCCACAACAGGGACGAGCCCTGCGGATCGAGGTCAAGCAGCAGCACGCGCTCGCCTTGGGCTTCCGCGGCGCACGCGAGCGAGGTCGCCAGCGTGGTCTTGCCGACGCCGCCCTTGCCCTGCGTCACCGACCAGATTCGCATGTGTTCGCCCTCAGTAGCTTGCAGGCTTGCATGCAAGCCTTAGCTGATTTGCCACCCTGACAAGAGGGCTTGTTGAGGTGCGGGTTGTGCGTGGGGCGGCTCGATGGGCTCCACGGGGCAGCGCCCGGACATGGGCCCAGGACACCGCCCCAGCTATGTCCCCAGTTCCGTCCCTTGACCTGTCCCCATCACGTCGCCGAGGACGGGCTCACGGACGGGCTTTGCCAGGAGCGACCCATTCGCTGATGCTGCCGTCCGGCAGGACGATCGAGATCGGCCGCCCCAGCTTGCGCGCATAGCGCACCGTCGACCATGTCCCGGATCGATGCTGCTCGACCGCCTCGGCCGGCACCGCGATCAGCATCGTCGTCTCGCGCACGATGTCCCGGTTGCGATCGAGGTAGGGCCGCGGGGCGCGGATGTCCGGCGAGGGCTTGAAGGCGCGGTCCTTGCCGTCAGTAGGCGGATGGACGACGACGCTGCAGCGGAGCGCGATGGCAATATCGTGCGCCTGGGCATCGGCGCCGATGGCGTCGCCATGATGCAGCACCGCGCCCGGGTGCGCCGCGAGCAACTCCCGCACCGCGGCCCGCTGCGTGGGTGTCATGCCCTGCCGTGTGCCGGTGAAGCCGATGTGATGCGTCAGCTCCAGCTGTCCAGCCACTCCGCCTCCCACGTCTCACGTCCGTGTTCGGTGATGTGCAGCCGGCCGTTCGCTGCCATCATCGCGTCGCCGTACTCCAAGGCCTTCGCGAACTGGCAACGCACGCCCTCGTCGTACCGCGTGGGATCGACGCCGTCTTCGCCGCACTCCCACGCGTTTTTCATGACCGTCAGCGCCGTCCCCGGCCCGAACATCGGGAACCAATTCAAGACTCCGAGATCCGCTTCCGCGGCCAGCAGCCAATCGGGTTTGGTCGTGGCCGTCGCTACGGCTACGGGAAGCGCGGGCAACGCAGCGGCCGCCACGGTTGCGGCGGCTCCGGCTAGGATCTCGCGGCGGGTTCGCTTGCTCTCGAAAGATGGCACGTCACTCACTCCGTTCACTGAACTATAAGCCTTTGCGCTCCTCGCGCCTCACGCCGTTCCCATCTCCTCGGGCTCCATCCCGGACAGCTCGACCAGCTCCACCAGATCGCGCTGCGCCCGGTCGCGCAGGGCGCGCGCGCGGTCGATCCGTTCACGGAGGTCCTTGCGCTGCGCCTGGCTCAGGCGGGGCGCGCACGCCTGCCGCTGAAGCGCCGCCAGCTCGCGGTCGAGTGATGCGAAATGGCGGGCCGCCTCGTCGATCTTATCCTCCGCGTACAGGATGGGCATGGCCTTGTCGCTACTCCCTTCACCGCTTCCGCAATCGCAACCCTGGCCCGCCATTCAGCGAGGCAACGCCGTCCTCGATAAACTCAATTCCCGCCGCTTCAAACGCCCGGGTCAACTTGTGCACCGTCGACACCTTGCTGTCGGCACCTAGCAGCTCGAATCCCACTACGGTTCCCGCGGAGACGCCCGCCTTGTCGGCAAGCTCCTCCCGCGACCAGCCGAGCATCGCGCGCGCGGCCTTGGACTGTTGCGGCGTCAGCATCTCCCGCTTGCTAAGCGAGCTGGCTGCTTTCTTCAATCGCATCGGCTGCATTTTCGTCTTGACTGTAAATTTCTTATAGCACACAGTACGAGTGTATAGACAAGATGTAAAGCGTGAGGTGCTGCCATGCGTGTGATTCCAAGCCAAGCCGCAGAAATCCCTATCAATGGTCTCGCCATCGAGCAGGCCGCCGGCGCCATCAACGGCATGATCGCCGAGCGCGCCGCAGAGCGCCTGCAGCGCAAGCCCCCAGCCGAACCGGCGCCGCAGCCTCGGCCGCTCAAGCCCCACGCGCCCGGCATCTACTTCGACTTGCCCATGGCCGCCTACCACGCCGATCCGAGCCTGGGGTCGACCGACCTCAAGGCGCTGCTGGTGCACCCGGCTGCCTACTGGCAGCGCTCGCACCTGAACCCCGAGCGTAGCGACAATGACGATACGCCGGCCAAGAAGATCGGCCGTGCCCTGCATGCGCTCGTGCTCGAAGGCGAGGCGGGCTTCGCGCGACAGTTCGCCGAGGAGCCGATGCCTGCGGCCTATCCCGGCTGCCTCGTCACGCTCGACGACCTCAAGGGCAAATGCCGCGACCTTGGCGAGCCCGTGTCCGGCACCAAGGCCGAGCTGGCCAAGCGCATCAGGGCCAAGGCCCCCGACGTCATCGTGTTCGACGACATCCTCGCTCTCTTCCGGGCGATGGTGGAGCGCGACGGGCTCGAGGTGCTCAAGGCCGACGCCATGGCCGAGGTGCGCGCGGCGGCAGCTAACATCCGGCTGAACCCGCACCTCGCCCGCGCCTTCCAGGGTGGGGTGCCGGAGGTGAGCGTTTTCTGGGTCGACGCGGACGGCGTGCCGTGCAAGGCGCGTTATGACTACTTCAAGCCGCGCACCATCGTGAACCTCAAGAAATTCGCCAACCAGCGCCAGCGCCCGGTCGATCTGGCGATCCACTTGGCGATCAGTGAGTACAGATACGACCTCCAGGCAAAGCACTACTTAGACAGCTACCCGCACCTCTACGCCGCCGCCCGCGAGGGGCGCGTGTTCGGCGATTGCCCGCTGCCGGCGGGGTGGGAGCGGCAGATCGCCGACCCCGACGCCATCGTGTACTCCTGGATTTTTCATCAAATGGACGGGCCGCCGGTGACGGTCGGGCGCCAGATCACGGTGCAGTCGCCGGCGCTCAACCGCGCCGCGCGCGAGGTCGCGCGGGCCAAGGCCGTCTATCGCGAGTGCGTCGCCAAGTACGGCAGCCAGCGTTGGGTCGCCGACGAGCCGATCGTCGAGCTGGCCGACACCGACCTGCCGGTGTGGATGCGCGAGGACGTCGAGGAGTATGCGTGATGTTCACAAGCGAGCAAGTGAAGCTGCTGCAGGAGCCGCTCGACCCCGCCAACGTCAAGCCGCGCAAGGGACCGAACGGCATGACGCTGAGCTACATAGAGGGATGGCAAGTCCTGGAGGAGTGCAATGTCGTGTTCGGCTTCGGCAACTGGTCGCGGGAGACGCTGCTGATCGAGGCCCTGCATGATCCCGTGCTCATCACCGACCCCGACAGCCCGGAGAAGGGAAAGGTGGTGTCGGCCTTCTTCGCCAAGGCGAGGATCACCGTGTGGTCCGAGGACGGCAAGCGCTCCGTGGTGCGCGAGGGGTGCGGTGCCGCCCGGGGCTTTGCCAGGACCGCCGGCGAGGCCATGGAGCAGGCCATCAAGTCGGCGGAGACGGACGCAACCAAACGCGCGCTCGTGGGCTTCGGCTCGCGCTTCGGCCTGGCCTTGTATGATCGCGAGCAGCGCAACGTGGGCAAGCCGGATCGCCCTCAGCAACTGGCGCCGCGACACGAGCAGCCGCTCGACACCGGCTTCGACACGCCGCCCGCGGCACAGCAGCGGCCGAGTATCTCGCAGCGGGCGCTGGGTGCGTCGCATCGCAATGGGCGCATGGCGGCCAGCGTGCGCGATGTGCCGGTGTGAAGACCCGTGTGCAGGGGGCGCGGCGTGACACGGCCACGCCGCGCCGCCGGCAAGCCGGCGCGCCGCTGCCGAGCCTGCTGGTCGTCGCCAAGGTGGTGCTGGTGCTGCTGTTCCTGGCGCTGCCGCGCGACGAGCCCGAGTCCCGCGCCATCCTCGCCGGCCAGCAAATGGAGCGAGACGTGATGGGCCGCATCGCCACCGCAGGCCCGGAAATCGAGCGCCGCCTGGCGCAGTGGCTGCAGGCCCGCGACGGGCTGCTCTACCTGCGCGAGCCGGCCGACAGCGTCGAGCCGTACGGCGTGCACGTGCTGCCACTGTCGACACCGTGGACCGCGTCCTGCGGCGAGCTCGGTCTCAGCATCACCATCGGCCGCGTTCGCACGGATCTGACGGATACCGCCCTCGACGAGGGCCAATGCCGCGAGCTGCTCGGCGTTGTTGCCAGGACCATGCAGGGCCTGACCGCGCCGCCGAAGTAGAGCCTGACCTTGGGCACGTGTCCCGAGGGACTGCCAGTCATCTTGCAACCAAGGGAGAAAGCCACATGCGCATGACTGACATGGAGCAAGCAGCCGAGGCGATCATCGCGCTCATCAACAGCAGCCCGCAGACCCCGACCAAGGAGGAGATTGCCGCCGTGCTCTTGCGCGGGCCGGTCCCGCCGCCCTCACCGGGTAGTAACCCCCCGCTGACCATCGACGGTGCGGCCCAGGCCATCATCGACGCCCAGGAACTGCGTAACCTCGCCGAGAGGGCAAACTACCAGGAGCGAAACGAGCCCGCCGCCAAGCCGCCGATCATGCACTTCGAGGACTACCAGGAGGCCGCGGATCATTGCCAACGTACCATGCAAGACGCGATCCTCGGCCTCGAGCCGCGCGATCGCGACGAAGCTCTCACGCTTCTGCTTGTTGTCGCGGATGCCTTCGCGAGCTTCGCCAGCAATCACAGCGACGCCAATGAGAATGACAAGACCGAGGCTGAGCGCGGAGTGCTGGAGCGGGCAATACGGGCGCTGATGCGATGGTTCGCCAACAGCGGAGCCACCAGCCGTTTGCTTGGGACATACGCGGTCGCCTCCTGGTTGATGCCGCTGCCCGAGCAGCTGAGGATTGTCCGTGAATACGCGGAGAAGTCGTGCAGCGACGCCGTGCTCGCGTTCGCCGTCCCCTCCGAGGGAGGTTCGCGCCATGAGTAACCGTCGGCAATTTCTTGGCACGCTCGGCAAGGCACTCGGCGCCGGCGGCTTGCTGCTGCCATGGGCGGGCAAGGGTGCGCTCGCCCTCCCGACCGATCTCGGCAAGGCGGCAGGCCTGCCCGTCACGGCGGCAGCGATGCCCTGGACGGCGGAGCGCCTGAAGTTGCGCGGCCTCAAGGAAGCCATGCTTCAGCACAGGCGCGAGACCTACAGCGGCCGCTACGCTGGGAAGTATGACGCTGCCTGCACCGCCTGGCGCCTGCTGATGGCCGACTATGGGGAGGGGGCAGAGGCTATCGCGACGCGGCCGAACCCCACTTGGCGCGACTGCGTCGAGCTCGCGGAGATCGCCTGGCACATGGCACAGAAGGAATTCAGCATGGGCAACTGGGAGGGCGAGTTTACCGGCCGCCTGTCCCGCATTCACGACAACGGCAACCCCACCCAAGGATGGCTGCTCCAAGTGCACGTCGCGCTGGTCGAGGCGATTCTCATGCTCGGTGGCGGCGAGCGCTTTGATCCGCGCGAGGGGCCGCCCGTATCGTAAACGATGCGGTCGTCCGCCATCGGACAGTAGTCGAAGCGGCCCGACCGAGCCGCGAAAGCCGAGGGCATTGCAATGTCGTGGTTCCTGATCGTGGTCGTCATCACCGGCCAGCCCATCGCCCTTGGCGAGCCCAGCGAGGCGCAGTGCCTGGCCGACCTCGAGAAGATTCGAGCAGGCGTGCATCGCACCGTCGTGCTGGAGGGCGGCGTCAGGCTGCCCATCACCAGGGCCGTCGAGTGCATCACCGAAGCGGAATGGCGGCTGAGGCGAGACGGCGGGACGTGACGCCAGCTGGAAGAAAAAGACAGCCGTATCGCCGAGGCTCCCGGCCGATGCGGCTGTTTTGCTTGTAAACCGGGGCTTTCCGACTATCGCCGCGGCCGAAAAAGACCGCCCTGACCCCGAATGCTCCGTACGCCTACTGGTGCACCAGCGCGCCCGGCTTCGCCTTCCTGCGGTACATGGAATAGACGCCCTGCTCGTCAGCGGTGTCGTGCGGGATCGCCTCCAGCACGCGCGCCTGCGCATTCACGGGCAGCTTCGAGAACTGATAGAGCGAGTACGGAGTATAGAAGAGGCGCATGTCGCGGCCCTTGAGGCCAGCCGCTGCGCCCTGCCGGCGTGCGGCCGCTGCCGCCTCGGCATCGCCGCGCTGGTTGGCGAGCGCCACCTGATTCCTGACGAACCGCTTCATGGCGTCCATCTCCCGCCGCTCCTCGGGCTTCGCCAACGGCTCGACGTAGCGCTTGAAGTAGTGGTTGACCAGATTCTCCCAGGGTTTGCGCTCGACATAGGACGGCGCCGGCCCGAAGCCCAGCATGGACAGGCCGACGCCTTTCGACGCCGCCGACTCCGCCAGACCCTTGTAATCGTACGTGGTCGGATCATACCACTGCGCGTCGGGGCCGAGGGTGAACGGCTTGCCCGACAGCTCGGCCGCCCGCCTGGCGCCCGACACGGTGATCGGATTCAGCTGGTCGCTGCCGACGTGCTTCATGAACTGATAGGCCTTCTTGTACAGCGGGGCGTCCTCGCTCCAGATCTCGTAGCCGTAGTAGTCGCGGTTGCGCGCGAGCTCGATGAAGGGCTCCAGCATCATTTTGTTCCACAGCATCTCCACGGCGCCGCCGACGTAGCTGTCCGCATCCTCCGCGTGCTTCGTGTACATGGGGATTTCACGCAGATAGGTCATGTTGGTGATGCGCCGCGGCGAGCCATCGGGGTTGCGCCCGCCGATGCGCGGGAAGATGAAGTCGTAACCCTCGGGCTGCTCGCCGGTCATCAGCCAGCTCATCATGCCGAGGCCCATGGCGGCCGTGGCCCCATAGATGAGGGCGAAGGCGCCCTTGTTGGTAGCGTCGCGGATCGTCTGCCGGGACTCGCTGCCGCGGTAGAGCCGCCGCGTGGCAGTCTCCATGGCGCCGCCGCCGAATTCGCGGGCGAAGCCCAGGTTCCAGCCGAGTGACAGGAAGCTGGCAATGCCGGCGTCCTTGACCGCGCGGTTCCAGAACAGGTTGCCGTAAAACATCTCGCCGAATCGGTTGTCGACCGACTTGGCGATGGCGCGGAAGGCGACGCGGCGCTGCTCCTCGTTGTCGAGGAGGTCCGGCCGGCGCCGCAACAGGGCAGCCGTCTCGTTGAGATAAGCCGCGGCCTTGAGGTGGGGGATCCACTTTTCGAACAGCGGCGCCTGCAGCTTCTCGATGCCCCGCCGCAGCCCGAGCGGCAGCACCTTCACCCACTCGCCCTTCGCCAACGCTTCCTGCAGGGCGCGGCCGGCATTGATCTTGAGCTGCTCGGAGAGCTGCGGCACGAACCCGCCCTCCTGCATGCGGTTGACGATCTCGTTCTCGTAGGTCGAACGCTCGGCCGCGGGCTTGAGCCAGGCCGCACGCGCCTCGTGGCCGGCACGCTTGTAGAGCGACGCGCCGATGAGCCCGCCGGCATAGGCACCCACGGCCACGCCCGGCGGGCCGGCGAGCGAGCCGATCGCGCCGCCGACGGCGCCGCCGATAGGGCTCCAGCCGCCGGCCGCACTCTTGAGTGCGCTGATGAGGCTGCCGCCGCGGGCCACCTCGGTCCAGCCGCGCGCGAGACCATCCGCCATCTGAATATGAGCGACGTGTAGCACGTGGAAACCAGAGATGGCGAGCTTCAGCGGCACCCACACGTTCTTGATGGCCATCCAGGCCCTGAAGGTGGAACCGAGCCCGCTTTCGTTGGCCCACAGGCCCTTGGCCTCCACTGCATTCTGCCACAACGGCTGCACGTCGGGCGCGATCAGCCACTTCTCGCCGTTGGGTGCGGTGATGCTCCGCCAGCCCGCATTAGGCAGCTGCGCGGCTTCGAGGTCGGTCAGCGGCGGGCCGCCGTTGGCGCCCAGCCCCGTGCGCTCGGCATCGATGTCGGCGGGTTGCGTGCGCCGCGCCATGCCCATCTGCTCCAGCTCTTGCAGCAACTCCACGCGCTGGCGCATGTCGACGCCGGCCATCAGGCGCAGGGTGACGAGCTCCTCGGGGTTGGTGGACTTGAGCTCGAAGCCGGCGGCGATGCCCTGGTCGATGAGATCGAAGCTGCGCGCCTTCTGGAACCACCTCGGCCCGAGCACCGTCGATTGCGTCTTGAAGAACTCGCGCACCTTGGCCGGGTCCTTCCACAGGTGCGGGAAGTACTCCTCGAGGTACTGCGCTTGTGAACCGTAGGTGGCCTCCTCTTTGAAGGCCTCGTCCAACATCCGCCGGTGCCGGAAGGCGTCGTCGCGCAGCTCGGGCGTCGGCTGCTGCCAGCCCAGTTCGACCCGGCGCATGTACTCGAGTTGCTCGGCCGGCTCGACCTTGTTCCACTTCTGCCACTGCTCTTCGGCCTGGTGGACGATGACGTCCTTCTCGTGCGCAGACGCGGACTTGTACCTGGCAAACAGCGGGTCGGCGCGCAGGGCCGCATCGGAGAACAGCTCCGGCTGGAAGGTCCTCACGTAGCCGTCGACCGCGGCGCGCACGGCCTTCGGCAGCGGCAGCTTCGGCGCCGGCGGCACCGGCGGCTGCGGCAGGCCACCGGCCGCGCCTCCGCCACCGCGAGGCGGCGGGATCGGCGGCAGTCCACCGCCGGGAGGCACCAGCCCGCCACCGCCGCCACCCGTCAGCGCCGCAGCCCGCGCGTCACGGCGCGCAAGGCTGGCCTGCTGCAGCCACTCGAGGCTCGCCAGCAGCTGCGGATCGTGCCGGTCGATGAGATCGGCGAAGGCTTGCGTGAACCGCGGCGCCATCGCCTGCGCGTCCTCGGGGCGGGCCACATAATCCCGGAACCAAGCGGCAAAGCCGCTGGCGACCGGGTCGCCGCTGCCCGGGAAGGCGTACTTGGCAAGTTCGCCCGTGTGGCGCTCGGCGAGATCGGTGATGTCGGCACCCATGGCCGGCTCGGCCAGCAAGCCCCGCCCGCCTTCGCTGGCGATGGCCAGGATGCGGTTGCGCTGCTGCTGCTCCGAATTGACGGCCTTGGCCCGCCTCACGGTGGTGACGGGCTCCTCGGTGCCGGGGGTAAGGAGGCCGAGCCGATCGCCGACCTGGGCGATGACCTCGTCGAGCGACGCGGAGGTCGCCTCTTGCCTCTCCTTGAAGGCCGCCATCTCCTGCGGCGCGGCCGCGCGGCGCAGCGCCTCGACGCGCGCCACCTCTGCCGCATCGGCAGCGCCCTCGCGCCGCATGGTGTCGAGCACCTGGTCGGCCGAGGCACTGTCGAGGCCGGCAAGCTCATGGGCCATGCGGTGCAGCTGCGGCGGCAGCAGCGCGCCCTTCTTTTGCTCCACCGTCGCCAGCGCGCGGTCGGCCGAGATCTCGGCGCCGGTCGGCTTCTCCTCCACGGGCTGCACCAGCGCCAGCTCGCGCGGCACGCTGCCCGGCAGGGCCTTGACCAGCGCGCGATGGATGCCGGGCAGGAACATGCCGACCAAGTATTCCTCGGCGATGTCCTTGCCGACCCCCTGCCCGAGCCGACGCTCAGGATCGTAGAAGCTCCTGGCGATGAGGTTGTCGGCGAACTTCTGCGCCTCGGCCGTGGTGGTGAACACCATGCCGTGGATGGCGAGCTCGGCGGAGGCACGCACGAAGCCCTCGCGCAGCAGCGGGGACTGACGCATCACCCAGCCGCCAACGGGGAGCGCCATCAGCCCCGCCGTCGTCAGCGCCGACACGCCGGCGGCATCGGCGGCGGTGGCGTGGTCCGCGCCCTTGGCCAGCGCCTCCTCGTAGGTCCTCCCGTAAGCCGAGGCGCCAGCGGCGGCCGAGGCGAAGGTGATGCCGCCATAAGGCCCGAGCGCCGCGGTGCCAAGGGCGGCGGTCAACAGGTAGGGCGTGGCGCCGCCAGCCATCGACGCCGTGCGCACCAGGAAGGTATCCGCCATCTCCGGGTCAGCGGCGAAGGTGGCGGCGTACTCTTGGACGGGCTTGCCGACGTCGCCGTACAGCCATCTGCCGATGGCGCGGATTTGCGCGGCGGCCTGCTCGCTGCGCTCGTTGCCGGGGATGCTCGGCTGCCAGTTGGATAGGAACTGGCCGGCGCCGCCGATGACGCTGCCGCTCTCGGCGATCGCCGAGCCGGTCGCGGCCGACAGCGCCGCCGGCACTTCCTGCGGCGCCTTTTGCATCCCCCACTGCAGGCCGGGGTAAAGGGTGCCGAGCCCCTTGGCCACGGTGTTCCAGGCGCTCCCTTCAGCCCGCGTCGCACCGCCGGTGGCGACAAACTCTTTCGCTTGCTCGGCAGTCGATGGGGGCTGCGGCAGTGGCCCCCACTCGAGGTGCGGATGCATTTTCCGATTGAACTCAAAGCCCGACACGGACCCGATCAATGACATCTCACGAGCTGCGTAGTCGGCGTGGTCCTGCTCGCCCTGGAGCCATGCGGCACTCAACGGGCGCGCCTCGAATTGCGGGCCCTCGTCGTGGGCCGGCGTTTCCTCGTCGGCCTCGGCCGGGGCCGACACCGCGGGCGCCGTCACCGTGATGCCCGGCACGCTCATGTCCTCGACCAGCGTTGCCGTGTGCGCGCGCTCGGCGGGAATCTTCAGGTCCTGCTCGTCATCGGCCATCGTCGTTCCCCTGTCGTCACCCGTGCCGTCGATAGCGATGCCGCACGCGCTCGTGGCGCGGATCGGCGGTGGCAAACTTCTGCCGCGAGCCGCGCGATCCGCTCGCTCGCAGCGCGCGCTTGATCGCCACCTGTCCCTCCGAGAAGCACATCACCACCGCATCGGCTTTGCCCGGCGAGCGGCCGATGCGCTCTCTGATCTTCTTCTTGTCCTCGATCAGGATGCCCCGCGCCGTGGCCTCATAGGTCGGAGCGGCGAGGTCGGCCCTGAGCTCCGGATCGGGCGGGAGCGCAATGACCGAGCCGCCCTCCTGGTCGGGATCGAGCTCCTCGCGGAACTTCCACCACGCTTCGGCGCGCTTGTTGGCGAAGCGCAGCAGCCCGTCGCGCGAGCGCGCGGTCGAGGGGCTCACGCCGTTGAAGGGCTGCACGGCGATGCCGTTGTCCTTCAGCCGCATGATGGTGGTGCCGCCAAAGCCATGACCGGCGCCACCGCCGGCGTCGATCACCACCGGGGCCCGGTCACGGCGGTGGGCGATGATGGTCGCCGCCGCCTGCGAGCCGTCGGCCGTCTCCGGGCCTCGCGCGCTCACCAGCGGCGCGTACCAGCCGCCGTGGCGCCAGCACAGCTCGGCGGAGTCGCGGCCGCCGCCGGCCGGGTCGAAGCCCATCGCCGTCATGGCGAATTCCTTGAACCCGTCCTCCTTCCAGCGCGCCTGCGCCGCGACAATCCAGGTCGTCGGGATCACCTGGTTGTCGGTGTCCTCGGCAGAGGAGGTGAAATCGCCGCGCTCGTAGCGCCGCCGCATCGCTTCCGGCAGCGCCGCCAGCCGCGCCGCGTAGTCGGTGCGGGCATAGTCCGGGTTGTCCTCGAGCTCGGCCGGAATGAAGGTGCGCGACAGGGCGCGCGTCGTGCGGCCGTTGGGTAGCGCGATCTCGAAAGGCTCCTCCGCGAAGCGGAACAAGCCGTCGGCTTGGCGCTCGAAATAGAGCAGCTCGCCGACCGGGTAGGGATAGAGCGGATGGTGCGGGTCGAGCCACGGCGCGAACCATCTCAAGATCCACTCGCCGCTGACCGTCGTCGGCGGATTGGTCGCCAGCACCAGCCGCACGCGCTGGTTGGGGTCCTTGCTGCGCAACCAGCCCGTCAGGAAGTCGACCTGACTCTCCAAGAACTCGGAGGCCTCGTCGATGCCGATCAGGTCCTTGGGCTCGCCCTTGTACCCCTTCTCGTCGCCCGAGTGCTGGCAGCCGCCGAACATCAGCACGCGGTCGTCCGGCAAATACCACCGGCCGAGCTGGGCGTTGAGGCCCTTGGAATGGCCGAGGATCTCCTCGGTGCGGTCGACGAGGAAATGCACCTCGCGGTTGAGGCGCCGCAACAGCAAGGAGCGCTTGTGCTCGGTCGTGGCAAGCCCGATCAAAACGTCCGACTTGCCGCCGCCGGCCTTGCCGCCAAACAGCAGCTGGTCCGCCATGGAGTCGCGCGCCGCCGTCTGGGCGCCCGGGTTCGGGATCCATCTGAGGCTCGCCATCTCCGCCGCCGCCTGGGCGCGCAGCTTGGCGACCTCCTCCGGCGGCAAGGCGGTCGAGATGCGCGCCAGCAGCTGCTCGAGCAATTCAGTGGAGGACATCGGCGCCTCCCGCTTCGGCTTCGGCCTGCTTGGCGCCGTTGGTCAGCTTGAACGCGAGCCAGCGGGCGAACTCGATATCGGACAGCTCCTTGCCCAGCGCTTCGCCGGCGGCCTTGCCGGTTTGCGCATTGTCCTCCTCAAACAGCCCCAGGTGCCGGGCAAGCAGCTCGAGCGCCTTGTTGGCGGCGTTGGCATCGCGCGCCGTGACCTCGACCGTGACGGTCGTGGCGTCCTCGCCCTCCTTGCCGCGGGGGCGAACGGTGAGCGTCACCTTCTCCTCGCCGAGCGCGATCCTGGCGTTGCGCATCAAACGCTCCAGGACCCACGCCTTGCTCAGTGCGGCCTTGCTCGCCGCCTGGTCCCGAAGCCGAGTGAGCCTTGTGGTGATCTTGGGGTTCGCCAGGAGTGCGGAGGCTTCCCGGTTGATGGTTGCTGCTGCCATGTTCGTGCACGCGTAGACTTCCCGGTAGGCTTGGCTGGCGTTCCCGAGTTGCAGGTAGGCCTGCACGAAGGCTTCCTGCTTCGGCGTCAGCTTGTCGTCGCCGGCGTCGCTCACAACTCGACCTCCGACGTCAACGCGTGACGGCGCTTCTCGAGCGGGCGGATGTACTCGGCCAGCTCGCGCGACCTGGCGCTGTGGCGGCTGGTGAGCCGCACCTTCCACTCGGGCGCACCCCGCTCGACGGCGGCCGTGATGAGGCCGGCGCGCATGCTGTGGCCGGAGAACTCCGCCGCATCGAGCCCCGCCGCATCGGCGGCGCGCTTGACGATCCGTGCAATGGTGCGATCGGCGATCCGACGTGGGCTCACGCGACCGCGGGGCGTGACAGCGCGAAACAGCGCAGACCCAGGCAGGATGCCAGCGCGCTCCACCCAGGTGCGCACCGTGATCAGCGCGGGCCCGTCCTGAATGGCCACCTCGTCGATCCGATCCTGCGCCGTCTTCGAGTTGTAGAGCTTCACGACGGCGCCGTGCTCGGTGAGCTCAAGGACACCCCGGCCGTCTCCGCGGGCGAGCCAGTCCAGGCCCGCCACCTCGCTGCGCCGGCCGGCCATGGCAATGCCGAGGCTGAGCAGGGCGGCGTCGCGCAGATCGACTAGCCGGCCGCCGACTGCGGCATCGATCCTGGCAAGCGCATGCCGGGGCATGAGGGGCTTGACCCGCCGGCGGTCGCCGACCTTCTGCCTGGCGCAGCCGCGCATGATGGCGCGGATCGGCGCTGCCCCGGTCTCGAAGGCAATGCCCTTGGCCTGGTGCGCGACGCTGATCGAGGCGAGGTAGCGGCGCAGGGTCGACAGCTTACGGGTCCGGCTCATGTCGCTCAGGAACGCGGCGACAGCCTCGACGCTGGCGGGCAAGACCGAGGCGCCGTGCTCGTTTGCCCACGCCTGCCAGACCCGCCAGTCGGCGGCGTAGGCGGCCCATGTGGTCTCGGCCCGGGACGCACGCGCCTGCTCGGCCATGCGCTCGACGAGGGGCGCGGGCAGGGCGTTGTCGGGCTTGACGATTTCCGTGCTCACAGGTCGGCTCCCGCCTCACTCCAGCGCCCTGTCCGATAACCGGTTGATATGGGACAAGGCGCTTTCACCCCTCACCCTCGCGCCCGCGCGATGACGCCAAGCGCCTCCCGCCTGGCCTGCGGCGAGGCGGAGACGAAGCGCTGCAGCTCCTCGACCGTCGGTCCGCCGGCGTCGGCGTCGGCCGCCACGATCCGGCACCGAACAAACTGTGCCGACTTGCCGCACAGCATGTCATGCAGTGCGTCGATCTCGGCGACGTGGTGCGCGACGCACGAGGACTTCGCATCGCCGCGCAGGCTCGCCTCGATCGCGGCCAGGTGCTTGCCGATGGCCGCGATCAGATCCTTGCTCGGCGATTTCAGCTGGAACTCGATCGCCTCGACGCTCATGGCTTCACCTCCAGTGCGCGCTCACGCCACGACATGCGTGCCTTCTGCTCCCGCGCGGCCTCGAGCGCCGCTCTTTCAGCAGGCGGCAGGCTCGGATCGAGGAGCTTGTGGTCCTCTGCCGCCTGCTGCTGGGCGAGCCGCGTCTTGGTGCGCGGATCGCGCGCCTCGCGCAATCTCGCGTACTCCGTTTCGGTGGCCGCGAGGCGCGCCAGGCGCTGCGCTTCGGCTGCCGGGTCCTCGAAGGCCTGCGGACACAACTCCCGCACGTACCAGTCGCCACGGCGCACCAGCAGGAGGCGATCGAAGCTCGGCCGCACCACGCGGAATTGCCGCTCATGGAGCGCCGACCACGCGGTCGCCGGCTCGAACGACCGCGGGTCCTCCTCGGTCAGCCACTTCGTCAGCGCCTCACCAAGCGCCGGCATCCGCAAGCGGTCGGCCTTGCCGCGGCAGCTGAGACCGCCCGTCGGGAAGCGCTGGCAGATGTTCATGAGGTCGTCGACCTCGGGACGCTCGCGCGCCATCAGCGTGATGGACGCGCCCGGCGCCCAGCCGGCAAGGTCCTCGGGCCGCTCGAGCAGCGGGAAGGTCGCGGACAAGCCTTGGGTCGTGAAGGTCAGGTCCGAGCCCGGATCACTGGCGAGCGTCTGTATTGCGCCCGCCAGCAGGTTCTGCAGTGTGCCATTGCCGGCGAGCATGTGCAGCTTGCCGGCATGATCGCGCGCGATCAGCATCCAGCGTGAGCTCTCGTCGTCGCGGCAGATCGTGAGATGCTGGTTCATGGCTTGCCTCCATTGAGGCCGTTCAGTCTGCCCAGCTCACGCTCGCCGGTCGCGATGGCCTCCTCGGCCAGCTCCCGCTCGACCGACGTGTACGCAGCGAACACCTCGCGCGAGGCGATGGGCCACAAGGCGACCCCCACGCCTGCCCCCTTGCGGACCCACCTCACGACCAGGTCGAAGTCATACTCGCCGCGGGGATCGTCGCCCTCAATGCGGATCAGGTCGCCGACCTTCAACTCCGTGGACGCGGCGGCCCAAAACGCAGGTTTCCAAACGTCTTCGACCTTCGGCAACGATCCGTCGACGCATCGGTGCGTGTTCATCTTGATGTGCCAGCTGCGGCAGCTGTAGCCCATCAGTTGGATATCGGGCGGCGCCGCCTTCAAGTTCAGTGCCATTGTCTTTCCCTTCTCGATGTTCACCGTCTGCCGACGGCAGTGCGGGTGCGCTTGATCTGCAACAGGCGCTCCGACCCCGTGAGGCCCGTGCGCCGCCAGGGAGCATTCATGTACTCGCCAATCGAAGTGTGCATCAGGCGCTCAAGATCGGCCTCCTCGTCGGCGAGAGCGGCCTGCTCGGTCGAGGGAGCAACACCTTGGCCTGCCGGCTGGCCATCCACCATCCGCGCCAGTATCTCGATGTAGCGAGGGTCATTCGCCAGCCGCAGCCCATTGGCATCCCTGGCCTGCGCGATCCGCTCGCCGATCTCGCCGGCGGCCTTCAGGAACTCGTTGACCTGAGAGATCTTAGTCTTGAACGCGTCCTCGCCGCCCCACGTCTTTACGAGCTCGGCACGCCCGGCTTTCATGGCTGCAGCGTCAGCCGCTTCCACCCGCTCTTGGTTCGCGGCGACGATCTCGGTGTACAGCTTTTGCATCGAGTGGACTTGGCGGACATTGAGTTGCTCCGCATGGGCCCGCTTGTTCAGCATTTCGAGCAGCGGCTGATCCTCGTCCGTCCATTGATGGCCTGGGATCTGGGCTTTGCCGTAGTAGTACGGATCGTCCGGAACGCTCTCGAGGTCGACGGTGGGCGTGGTCTCGTTCGCAGTATCTTCTGCCTCGCTCTCCTCGCCTTCTGCGCCCGCGTCTTCGCTCGCTTCCGCAATCTCGCCGGCATTGGCTTCGCCATCGCTCTCGGCATCGCCGTCGTCGACTGGATCGTCGAGGACCTCGAGATCCTCGGCCGTGAAGGTGGGCCGATCCGTCTCTGCTGCTGCGGCGTCCGTCAACTCGCGCCACCGGACGTCGAGGCCTTCTGCGAAATAGCGTGAGATGTCGCTGTCGCGGACAGCTTCGATCGCCGCCAGATCCATGGGCGCCGCAGATAGCGTCTCCGTCGCAGACGTGGCCGGCGCTGGTGGCGCTGCGGGTGCAGCTTCTGCCGTCTGCTGCTCTGTGCTCATCTCCACATCTCCGCAGCTTCCTCGAGCAGCGATCGTCCAAATGCACGGTCCGACCTCCGCCTAGCGTCACGCGCGCGGCGCAACTCCTCGAGCCGCTCCGCCGACACCACGTTTGCGGCTGGCTCCGGGGCGCGCGGCTCAGCCTTGACGGTGGGCTTCGACATCACGCAACCCTCCGCAGCTGGTCTGCCGCGAGCGCTGGGCCTGCGAGCGGCACGTTCTCCCTCTCCAGCGCAAGTGCCAGCACCTGGCGCGCCCACGCGGACGGGCTCGCGCGCTGCTTGCGCGCCGCTGCGCGTATGGCTTCGATGAGGCCCGGCGGTAGTCGCAAGCAGAATTGCTTGTCCAGTTTCGCGATCGTGTCGTTCATGGGTGGCCTCGCTCTTTCTCGAATCCCCCGTCCGGAAGCTGTGTCCACCTGTGCGCCCTGCGAAGCCGCTCGCGGCGCTCCTCGAGCGCACGGCTTCCCTCAGAGGTCGGACGAAGGTCAGACGAATCGTCTATGCCTGACCCGCGGCTCGCCCGCCATGTAGAAAAATTGCGCCGGCGGGCGAGCAGCTCAGGGAGTGCCGCAGTCGGGCCCGCGGCTCCCCCTTGCGGGAAGAGATGCCCGTCCGCGCCCCGGCCGGACCCCGCCGGCGCCAAGCCTTACGTCGACCGCCAGCCGCGATACCGCTGGCACAGGCGGCGTATGATGCTTTCGAGGTTCGAGTGGCCGTAGTTGCGTGCGCTCGGCGCCACGCACGCGGCCGCGACGCGCAGTGACGCCACGCTAGGGGTTGGCTCGATCAGCTGGCGCATTGCCTCAAGCGACGCGCGGTCGTCATACTGGCTCCCGAGAGGCCGGCCGCGGCGCCTGGCGGTCGTCGGCGGGTTCGTGAAGGTCAGGGCCATCCGGATTACCCCTCGTCGTGGTTCGCACGGGCTCCGTGGCCTCGGCGGCCGTGCTCTTCCGCCGGCTCCTCGGCAAGCTCACGCGCGGCCGCCCCAGCGACTAAGCGCGCCCAGAGCGCTAGTTGCCGATCCCCTTCGGTCGCGCGTGTCTCGGCGATGAGTTCGGGATGCAGTGCCTCGATCCAGGCGTCGAGTTCGTCTGCCGAAGGCCAGCCGCGCGGGCGTTGAGCCTGATCGGGAGTCGCGGTGAGAGCCTCGCTCATGGCTGCTCCGTCCGTGCCGCCGCCGCGGACTTCAGAACCTCCAGCGCCGCTCCAAGGCTGCTTTCAATCACCGTCAACTCGCGCAGTTCGCTCTCAATTGCGGCCAGGTGCCCCTGCAGGGTTTCTCGCCGACGGCGCAGGACTCGCTGGGCCTGGCTCAGGCCGGCGCTGATCTCGCGGAAGCCGCGGTCGGTATACGGCGCCATGCTCGCCCCCCTTAGAACGGGATGAGTTCGTCGCGACGCGCATTGACGTCGAGCGGGGCTTGCCAGCGTCTGGCCTTGTCAGACCGGCCGTTCGCTGGCTTCTCCGCGTTGCGGGGTAGAGCCTCCGTCTTGCGTCGCTTGCGGCCGATCCGGTCCAGCACCAGCAGCCTGAAAGCCGTCACCTGGAGGTTGACGCGGGCCTGGCCGTCCTTCGTGGTCCAGCGACTGAGGCGGGCCCGGCCCTCGACGTAAAGACGCTCGCCCTTCGCCAGATCGCCCGGCACCTCATCCGCGACCGCCTCGAAGGCGGAGACGTTCACCCACTCCGCATCGTCGGAGCCCTTTTCTCGGACCACGATGGCAAGGGTGACGTACCGCTTCCCCGTCTGCGTGTGCCGCTCGACCGGCAGGCTGCCGAGGGAGCCCTCGACTGCCGTTTCGATGTAGCTCATGACCGTTCACCTTGCGGTTCGGAACCTACTGGCTGTCCAACCTGTCCAACCCAACCCCCTATTTCTGTAATTCTATGCAGGGGGACACATACGCACGCGCGCGCGTGCATGTAGCGGAAATGGTTGGACAGGTTGGACAGGTTGGACACCGTGTTGATGTTGCTGCCTCGTTTGCTGTCCAACCTCTTCCAGCGCAGGTTGGACAGGTTGTGCCAATTCACCCTGCCTCCTCCGCCGAGCAGTCAGGCGAATACCAAATCCATCCTCGCTTGCCCGCCGGCGTCTGACCCTTCCGCTTGCTCCAGCCCGCGCGTCGGAGCATGCCGGCGACACGCATGAGGTCTCCCGTTTTTAGATCGGCCTTGCCGACCGACAGGCATTCGAGCAGCACCTGCTCGCCGGTCGTCCATTCCTTGCCGGCGATGTACTCGCGCACCAACGGCTCCCAGGGATCCGACACGTATCGCTGTTCCTGCTGCTCGCGCGCCTCCTCGATCAGAGCATCATCGGTGAGCCACCACGCTCCGCCGTCGTCGGGGCCGAGCCGGAATAGTGCGAGCGCCTCGGCCCACAATTGATCGCGATGCAGCTTCAGAAGATCGATATCGATGTCGCCGCATCGGATCGGCCAGAATCGACGGGCGCCGGTCTCATCTCGCAGCCACTCCATCGCGTTGGTCGTGCCGATGAGAACGCAATGGCGTGGCGCTTGCACATTGCGCCTCCCATAGGGAGGTCGGAACGTGTCGACACGGCGCGATACGAACGCTTTGATCGCCTCCACCTCCTTCCTCTTGCCCACCATCGCGGCCAACTCGGCAACCTCTATGCACCAAGCAGAGCCAGCCGTGAGCATCGCATCCTTGCTGGTGATGTCGGGCAGGTCCTCCGCCGTGAACTCTTCGCCGTAGAGTTCGCGCACGAAGGTGGACTTGCGTGTGCCCTGTGGTCCCTCCAGGACCAGCATCACATCCATTTTGCATCCCGGCTCGAAAATGCGGGCAACAGAGCCGAGCAGGAACGATCGGAGTGCCGCGCGGACGTACGCGCTGGGGTCAGCCCCCAGGATCTGCGGTAGAACGGTTTCGAGCCGGGACTCGCCATCCCAATGCAGCGCGTCGAGCCAATCCCTCACGCGATGGTAGCTGTTCTCGCCTGCAACCATCTGCACCGCCAGCGAAACGTCCCGGTCCTTCACATGGATGCCAGCGCGCTGCATCCACTCGGTGGCCCTGATGTCGTCACTGTCCGTCCACGGGCGTGGTTTCCAGTCGCTCCGGTTCTCGACCCATGGCGGCGGTTTGAGCGCGACGACCTGGCGCGCGAATTCGTCGCAGGCCGGCACGCCTTTCCACTCGGGCGCTTGGCGGAACGCCGTGGCGACATTGGCCAGGTTGGCCCGCGGCTTCTTCTCGTCGTTCAACTGCAGGCTGGCGCGCCAGCCTGAGAACAGGTCGGTGGCGTCGATGACGACGGGGCCGAGAGAAGCGGCCGCGGCGTTCAGATGGTCCTCGTGTGTCATGCGGCCCTCCGATCGCGCTTGGCCTCGAGAGCCGCGAGGGCCTCACGAAAGCGGTGTGCTGGAATTTTGGCGACAGCCTCGACGCCGAGGTATTCGCAGAAGCGCCGCGTGTCCGCTCCCACGGCGGCGATCTCATCGAGGATGGTGGTGGCCTGCTCGTCGGAGATGAAGTAAGCCGCGCATCGCTGCAGCCGCAGCTCGACCTGCATCAGGTCGGAGCCGAGCCGCTTGTCCACAGCGGCCAGCTCGTCGAACTCGTCGAGGAGCGCATCGGCGAGGGTGTACGCCTGCTCGCGTTGCCGCAGGCAGGATTCCATCTCCTGATGAATCACGTCGCGGCGCAGCCGCAACGCGCAGGCGACGCGCCTGTCGCGATCGAGCCAACATGCCGAGTTCGCGATCGGCGCCGGATAGGCGGTGGAAGCGCTAGTTGATGAGCACGCGATCATCCCCAACTCCCATGGCGGCGAGGGAATTGGGGCTTGCGCCGACCACGCCGGATGGCGTAAGCCGGGGCGTCGTCGTCCCGTCCCTCGGTTGCGTTAGCTCGGTCGGCGAAACCGAGCGCTCACTCAACGCAACGAAGGACACCAAATGCGAATCCGGCCCGCGCCCGGTCAGGGTGGCGGGTCGTTTCGTTTCTGCATGATCGGATCGGAGCGTTCTGACACGCGCCTCAAGCCGTTGAAGCGGCATGCCGTGAACGCCGCGGGAACTGTCAGAATGCGCATTGATCGGCAACAGCCGACGCCAGATTTTCAATCTGAAAAGACGGGTTCGACTCCCGTAGGGAGCGCCATGGGGCGCGTGATGAGCCTTCGGTCGCCGGGCGGTTTCTGAAACGGATCTGACGACCCAATCCTCGTGCGCTCTTCTGAAGGCGCCTCGGAGCCTTGCCCATGGCGTGAGAGCGCTTGCTGCTTCCGTTCCACCCGAACGATCGATGGGCGCCAAGAGTTGCCGGAGCGCAACCAAGCTGTGCGCAGCGGGCCGACAGGGGTGCAGGTCGGCGGAGCGTCACTGCCAATCATACGAGAGAGGATTCGGAGGAAGCGATGCGTCTCTTCCTGGCTATCATATTGGGATCATTGGCGTGAAAGGCGTGCCGAGGAGACCAGGACCGGCATGCGCCTGAACATCGGGGTCCGGGAGGACCGGCTGAGGCTCTTCAGGGCCCTGCAGGGGCACAGCGTGTTCACGCTGAAGCGTGCCGTGCGCCGCCTCGCCGAGCACTTCGGCGTCTCGCGCGCGACGATCTACAGCTACCTCAACGAGACGAACGGCGCCGCCGCCGAAGGCACAAGGTAGGACGCGGGGCCGGTCATTCGGCGCGGCGCTCGGCGGCCACGCCGCGGCAATCCATCTCGTACTCGAGGCCCTGCACCGGAGGCCGGCAGAAATGCCAGGTGAGGCCGGCATGCGCCGCCCCGCGTCGCACGATCTCGTCGGCCAGGAAGGGGTGCAGGTCGTGCACCGTGTAGACCTGGGTGGCGGTGGTGTCGGCCCAGGCGGCGGCGAGGAGCTTCAGCCGCCGCTCCATCTCGGCGAGCACGAAGATCGCCTTCTCCCGCATGGCCTCGGGGCCCGTCTCGCCATGCCGCACGGTGCGCTCGCGGTAGCTGGCCCCGCCCTCCCGCGCCTCGCCGCTGCCGGCGACGACAAAGCCGGGCGTTGCGTTCCGGTCGACCACGGTGAAGGAGAAGGCGTGGAAGGAGGGCTCTGCCGGCGGGCCGATCTCGGGGCACACGTTGCTGCGCGCGACCGGGTTGATCCTGCGGCCGGCATCGTAGATGCCCCAGCGGGCGAGCGTCTCGACGTAGTGCTCGTTGAAGCCGCGGAAGCCGGCATCGGTGAAAGGCGCCGGCGATCTGAGCTCGCAGGCACAGAAGGCCGTCAGCGGCCGGCCGCGCGCCCTGATGATCGCCTCCACCCGCTCGAAGCCCTCGGCCAACGGAACCGGAGCGCGGAAGGTGACGCGCTCGATGGCGTATCCGGGCTCCGCCGCCACGCCGCCCGAATACTGGAACACGCCGGGGATGAAGCGGTAGCCGCCGGGAGTGAAGGTCTCGAGCGTCACGGCTAGTGTCCTGATCGCGAAATTCGTCGACATCTGCGGCAAGCCCGGAACGAATTTCGCGATCTGAAGGACACTAGCAAAGTCGATAAGCCAGTGTGATCGAGATCGAGAAGTCCGCTTCCCGACCAGGCCCAGGGCGATGATACGGACTTCTCGATCATCACACTAGGCATCCTTGTCGTAGGTGTAGTCGAAGTCGCAGTGGCTGGCGCCCTGCATGATGGTGTGCGTGCGCTTCAACTTGAGGTGCTTGTCGTAGCCCTCGCAGAAGGTGCCGTCGCGCTGGCAGGAGAGCAGGTGGCCGATCTCGCCGAGCCCCATGTCGCGGTACATCTCGGCGTACTTGCAGCGCGTGACGTTGAAGCGGTAGCGCGTGTCGCTCTGCTCGATCACCTCGCGCTCGAGCGCGCCGCCGCGGGTCCACAGCTCCTGGCGGTCGATGAAGGTCTGCATCGAGGTCTTGCCGCCCACGGCCGCCGCGAACTGGCCGGCCTGCTCCATGGCCGAGCGACGCACCGCGTCGGCCACCGCCCGCCTGGCCACCTCGACGCCATGGCTCGCCTTCAGCGTATCGTAGACGTGCTTGAGGATGGCCGCCTCGATGCGCCGCTTCTCCAGCATGGCAAGCGTCTGTGGGTCGGACATGGGGTTCCTCCCGGAAGATGTGCCGGAGAGTGTACCGTAGGGCGCAACAGGCGCCAGCTGTATTGCTCCGATTGGCGCTTTCCACAAACGTGAGACGCTCGTTGAGCGCACGGCTCGGCGCAATACGGCTTCGCCTCTTGCGCCCTACGAGGGGGCGGCCTTCAATGGCGGTCAAACAGGGAGAGAGCGCGATGGGCCAGGGCTGGCAGGAGATCCTCTACAAGGTCGAGGACCGGGTGGCGACGATCACGCTGAACCGGCCGGAGAAGCTCAACGCCTGGACGGCGGTGATGGCGGGCGAACTGCGCGAGGCCTTCACCAAAGCGGAAGCGGACGAGGGCGTGCGGGCGATCGTGCTCACCGGCGCAGGCCGGGGCTTCTGCGCGGGCGCCGACATGTCCCGGCTCGCCGCTGCCGCGGCCGGCAGGTCGACGCTGGCCGCCCCGCCGACGCCGACGGAAGGGCTGGAAGCCAACTTCGCCCAGCGCCTCAGCTACATCCTTGCGATCAAGAAGCCGATCCTCGCGGCCATCAACGGCCCGGTGGCCGGCGTGGGGCTCGTCGTCACCTTCTTCTGCGACCTGCGCTTCATGGCGGCCGGCACGAGGCTTACCACCTCGTTCGCGCGCCGCGGCCTGATCGCCGAGCACGGCATCGCCTGGCTGCTGCCGCGGCTGATCGGCCCCATGAACGCGCTCGACCTGCTCTATACCGCGCGCTCGGTGGAGGCCGAGGAGGCGGAACGCATGGGCCTCGTGCGCGTGCTGCCGGCCGACGGCTTCCGCGAGGCCGTGCAGGCGCGCGCGGCCGAGATCGCCAACCTCTCCTCGCCGCGCTCCACGCGGATCATCAAGAAGCAGGTATACGAGGCGATGTTCCAGTCGCTGGCGGAGGCGAGCGTGATCGCCAACCGCGAGCAGGAGATCTGCCGCGACACCGAGGACTTCCGCGAGGGCGTGGCCCACTTCCTGGAGAAGCGCAAGCCGAGCTTCACGGGGCGGTAGGCCCGCGGCTTGCGCGCGCCTCACGATTAACGCTTCTCCAAACCGGCCGATGGTAGCGTGCGCCAAGGCGGACGCGCTGGCGCACTCCTGAGGCCGATGCTTAGCGCCAGGTTGTCATGGTCGGGCTTGTCCCGACCATCCATCCAACCGCTCGCTCGGGCGTTCGCGGATGGCTGGATCCTCGGGCCAAGCCCGAGGATGACCGCGGGAATTATCTGTTTGGGCAGGAACGCCGGCGAGAAGATGCCAAGACCGAACCACCGACAGGCGGGAGGCAGCGCGCCGGGCTTCGACAGCGTGCTCGAGGCGTTCCTCGAGCGCGGACCGGCGCCCAGCGGCGGCGTCCGGTCCTCTCCCCTGGCGCCTGCATTCGATCGGACCTATGCCGCGGCGACTGCGGCAATGGACGCACCTCTTGCCGACGCGGCCAGGTTGTATATGGACGGGGACTTGGCGGATGCGGCGCCGGACGTCGTGTCCCTGTCCGTGGAGGAAGCGGTCGCCCGGGAGCTGCAGCTGTCGGAGGCCCTGGAGCCGGCGGACCTCGAGCGCATTCGCCGCACGTTCGCCTATCGCAACCATCCCGACCGCGTCGGACCGGCGCACAAGGCCCGCGCGCTGCAGCGCATGACGGTGGCCAACGTCCTGATCGACCAGGCGCTCGCGGCCGCACGGGCAAAGGCGCTGACGCGCTGATCCGCGGGATTGCGCCGCAAAGCCGTCTTGGTTGCCGCGTCAGGATGGGCGATACAGGCGCACGACCGCCGGAGCCCCCGACGAATGCCACCACACGCGTCCTCGAAGCCCCGAAAGCTCACCTGGTCCGAGCGCGGGTCGGCGGCCATCGATGCCGGCGACCTCGACCTGGCCGAGCGATGCTTCGGCGAGGCGATCAGGGCCGACCGGCGCAACGGCCGCAACCACTTTCACATGGCCCTGGTGCTCGAGGCTCAGGGCAAGTTCGGTCCCGCGGCGGAGCACCTGACGCAGGCCCTGCGCTTCAGTCCGGCGGATGCGGACGCCGCGCGGCGGCTGTCGTCGCTCGTCAGCCGGCGCCCGCTGCCGAAGGACGTCAAGCTCGACCCTGCCGGCATGAAGGCGGCGCTGCATCACGACACCGCCGCATCCTGGCTGATCGTCCAACTCGCTCTGCATCATCTGACCACGTCCGGCCCGCTCGGGCCCGCGCTCGAGACCGGCAAGCGCGAGAGCTGGCTGCAGGCCGCGCGCGGGCTCTGCCTCGAGAGGACCGCGGAGGCGCTGAAGGACGAGCTGCTCCTGGAGATCCTGCGCACCAACATCCTGCGCGACGCCGACGTCGAGCGGCTGCTGACGGCCGTGCGGTCGGTGCTGCTGCTCGAGGCGGCGCCCAAGCGCTTCGAGGACCGGGACCTGTCGCGGTTCGCCATCGCCATGGTCCACCAGTGCCGAGCCAATGAGTACGCCTGGTACGTCAGCGACGCGGAGGAGGCGCGGCTGGCCGATGACGCCCGCTCGCCGGCGGACCTGCTCGAGGGCAGCGTGGAGGAGGGCCGCAAGCTCCTGCTGGCGCTGCTCTACGAGGACTGTCGGGCCGTCCTCGGAGACGCCGCGGAGGCGAAGGCGTTCGCCAAGGTGCGCCCGAAGGCGCTGCGCGAGGCGGTGCAAGCCTTCCTCGCGGAGGACGCCGACCTCTCCGCCCGCGCGGCACGGATACCGAGGCTCGGCCCGATCAGCGACGAGGTCTCGCGCAAGGTGGCCGATCAGTACGAGCGCAACCCCTACCCGCGCTGGAGCAGCTTGCGCAAGCCGACGCCCGACGAGGAGCGCAAGCGGCTCGCCACGTTCTTCAACCCCGCCCGGCTCGCCTTCATGGACCGGCCCTACAACGTGCTGATCGCAGGATGCGGGACGGGCCACCAGGCCGTGTACGGCGCGCTCGTGAGCCCCATCGCCAAGGTGACGGCCGTGGACCTCTCCGCCAAGGCCCTGGCCTACGCCGCCAAGATGGCGGAGCGCTACGATGCCCGCAACATCGAGTTCCTGCAGGGGGATCTCCGGCTCGTTGCAGCGTCTGCCGCCTTCGCGGCGCGCTTCCACATCATCGAGTGCGTGGGCGTCCTCCATCACATGGCCGATCCCTTCGGGGCCTGGCGCATGCTGCTCGATTGCCTGGCGCCCGAGGGCATCATGCTGGTCGGGCTCTACAGCGCCGCCGCGCGCCGCGTCATCACCGAGCTGCGCGCCGATCCCGCGTTTCCGGGTGCCGGCTGCGACGACAAGGCGCTCAGGAAATTCCGGCGCGATCTCATGGACCGCAGCGAGGCCGAGCTCGGCGGCCAGCTCAAGCTGGGGCCGGACTTCTATAGTGCCAGCGAGTTCCGCGATCTCGCCTGCCACGTCCACGAGCGGTGCGTCACGCTTTCAGAGATCAAGAGCTTCCTGGAGGCCAACGGACTGGCGTTCCGAGGCTTCTGGATGGAGCCCCAGCACCTCGATCACTTCCATGCCAAGCATCCGGGCGAAGCCTGGCCCGGGCGGCTCGAGGCATGGGAGGAGTTCGAGCGGGACAATCCGCAGGTCTTCAGCGGCATGTACCACTTCTGGTGCGAGCGCGCGTGAGGCTCACCAGTGGAGCGAAACGCCTCGTCGTGGGGTAGCGGTAGCGGCCGAAGCGCGTCGCCGTGATGCGCTCGACGGGGCGGAACCTTCGTCCGGTACGACCCGTCACCTATGTCTCAGGTCACTCAGATGTCTCGGGTCGCTCAGATCCCCCTCAGCGCCGCAGCACCCGCCCCGCCACCGCATCGAGCTTGGCGACGAGGGCGGGGTCGCGGGCGTCGGGGGGCGTGATGATGGCGACGTCGAGCGCCCGGTCGGAGCCGATCGGGCAGGGGGGGTGCTCGCGAGGAAAGTCGCGCGCCAGCCGCTCGATCAGGCCGTGCGCCTTGTCGACGTTCTCGTGCAGCACCTTGATGACGGCCGCCACATCCACCTCGGCATGCTCGGCGTGCCAGCAGTCGTAGTCCGTCACCATGGCGACGGTCGCGTAGCAGATCTCCGCCTCGCGCGCGAGCTTGGCCTCGGGCATGTTGGTCATGCCGATCACGTCGCAGCCCCAGCTGCGGTAGAGATTGCTCTCGGCGCGGGTCGAGAACTGCGGGCCCTCCATGACGAGGTAGGTGCCGCCGCGCGTATAGGTGATCTTCTGCTCCCTCAGCGCCGCCTCGACGAGGTCGGCCAGGGCCGGGCTCACCGGGTCGGCCATGGACACGTGGGCGACGCAGCCGGGCCCGAAGAAGCTCTTCTCGCGCGCGAAGGTGCGGTCGATGAACTGGTCGACCAGCACGAAATGTCCGGGCGGCAGCTCCTCCTTGAGCGAGCCGCAGGCCGACACGGACACGAGGTCCGTCACGCCCGCGCGCTTCAGGGCGTCGATGTTGGCGCGGAAGTCGATGGCCGACGGCGGCACCTTGTGGCCGCGGCCGTGGCGGGGAAGGAAGCGCACCGGCAGCCCGTCGAGCTCGGCGAACAGGATCTGGTCGGACGGCGTGCCCCAGGGCGAGTGCACGTGCTCCCAGTGCAGCGCCTTCAGCGCGGGGATGTCATAGAGGCCGCTGCCGCCGACGATGCCGAGCACGGTCTTGGTCATGAGAGCTATCTCCCGCAGGGTCTGCCGCGCGCCGAGCCCGAGGGGCCCTCGTGTTCGCACGGGAGCCTACTCGACCTCGTCCGCCGCAGGCAAAGCTCTTCAGGTTGCCGAGACCGGATACGCTTTCGCGTCCGGCGCCGCGGTCGAGCCCGAATTGCTCCAACGCGACTTATCCACGAGAATCATGCCCGGCAGTGGCCCGAAATCATCCCGCAAGCTTGAGTATCGAGCCGAATCGTCGCGCTACATGACGCATGTGTGAACGCGACCTCATTGCCCTGTGGCCGGTTGTGCTCGCCACCATCGCGGCAGCTCTGGGCATTGCCTGCCTGATCTGACGCGCCCGCTGCCGGGCCGGCGATTCAACCACCCGCCCTCATCGAGCGCGCGGCCGCGTCCTGCGCCGTCTCGAGAACGTGCTGCGCGGCGCGCACCGACAGGTCGGCGAACTCCTTCATCTGCTCCCCGGTCGCAACGAGGAGACGGCAGACCAGCTCGCCCTGCAGCCGCGCGGCTTCCGGCAGCGACGCCGCCCCGGCCATGGCCTCCGCGGTGCGGAATACGGCCTCGGCGTTCGCGGCCACGTTCTGCACGATCCTGTCGTTGAGCAGCTTGGCGCTGCCCCAGGTGGTCTCCGCGACCTCGGCCATGACCTTGGCCCCGCCCTGCGCGGCCGCGAGCCCCTGGCGGTACATCTCCCTGGATCTCGCCACGCTGTCCCGGGCAGCGACCTGCAGTGCCTCCGGCACGGCGGCGCCCGCATCATGGCGGACGGCCACGACGGCGCGCTTCCCCGTGGCACCTGGCGCGCGTTCCGGCATGCTCGCCTGCGTCCGCAGCTCAGCCCTTGGGCTGCATGGTCTGGGCGGCCTCGGCCATGAGCCGGCCCAGCTCCTGGGCCTGCAGGGCGTAGGCCTGCATCTGCGTTTGCGCGTAGCGGCTCTGGATGGCGAGCACGTCCTTGATGTCCTTGGCATTGGCAAGCTCGCTCGCCAGAGCGAAGCAGGCCTCCGCGTTCTGCTTGGCAAAGCGCACGGCGCGATCCTGCACCACCTTGAAGCCCGAGGTCATTTCGTTGGCCGGCATCGCCCCCATCCACATGCCGGTCGCCTGCACCATGGCGTCCATGAACTGTCCGTAGGCCGTGCGTGCCTGCTCGACATTCCGCTCCGCCAGCTCGCGCAACTGCTGCGGGATCTCGAATTTGGGTGTCTCAGCCATAATGTCCTCCAGGTCTGTTATGGTGTCGCAGTTTCCGGGTCGCCGTACAAGCCTCTTCGCACCGGTCCTGGCGCGGCTCGCAGCATCCGAGCAGAAGACCCCCTGCCTCATGCCCGACACCCAGCTCACGGCCCGCCGGCCCTTGCGCCTGCGCTTCGATCTGCCTTCGCGGCCCGCGATCCTCTCCTCCGTGCTGGCACCCGTGCGCGCCTTCCGCCCGGCCTACCTGCCGCTGCTGACGATCTATCTGGCCTCCGGCGCGCTGGGCCTCGTGGCCGTCGCCGATGCCTTCTGGGTGAAGAAGGCGCTCACCCTCACGCCGGCCGAGCTTGCCGCGCTCGCGGTGTGGCTGCAGCTGCCGTGGACGGCCAAGATGGTGGTGAGCGAGTTCGTGGATGCCCTGCCGATCCTGGGCTCGCAGCGCCGCTCCTACACCCTGATCGGCGCCGGCCTCATCGCCGCCGGCTTGCTGCTGCTCGCCGGAGCCGCAGGCGGCTGGATCGCCTTCGCATCTGCGGAGCGCATCTATGTTCTCGCCCAGCTGCTGATCGTGATCGGCGCCGTCGTACAGGAGGTCGTGGCCGATGCCATGGGCCCCGAGGTGGTGTCGCGCGTGCACGCCGACGGCAGCCCCCGTCCGCAGGCAGAGATCGCCGCCGACCTCGCCATGGTGGAGGTGCTGGCCCGCCTCACCTACTCCATCGGCGCCTTCGTCGTGGGCGGCCTCGCCGGGCTGCTGGCCAAGATCTTTGCCTACGAGACCGTCTTCCTGATCGGCCTCGTGGTCCCGGCACTGTCGGTGAGCGGGGCCATGCTGGTGCGACTGCGCGGGGGTCGCACGCGCGCGCTCGACTGGCGCATCCTCGGCGGCGGCGTCCTGCTTGCCGCGACCGCGACGCTGCTTGCGCTCTCCGCCTTCCGCTTCGCGCAGGAGATCGTCTTCCTCGTCTCACTCGCCGTGATCTGCCTGATGCTCCGACGGGTGATGGCGCCGCTGGCCCGGCCGATCAAGCAGCGCATCGTCGTGGCGGCGATCGCCATCTTTGCCTTCCGGGCGGTGCCGATGCTGGGCGAGGGCTACCGCTGGTTCGCCATGGACCGGCTGGGCTTCGACGAGACCTTCTTCGGCGTTCTGGCCCTCACGGGCACCGGCGTCGGCCTCGCCGCGATGTGGCTGCTGACGGACGCCGTGGTGCGCCGCCCGGCCACGACGGTGCTCCTCTGGCTCACCGGGCTCGCTGCCGTCCTGTTCCTGCCGAGCCTGCTCCTGGTGCACGGCGTGCACGAATGGACCGAGCGCGTGCTCGGCTTCGGGGCGCGCAGCATCGCCCTCATCGACGAGGCGGCACAGTCCCCGCTGGCCCTGCTGGCAACCGTGCCGCTGCTGGCGCTGATCGCAGTCAACGCTCCGGCCGACCAGCGGGCGACGTGGTTCGCGCTCATCGCCTCGCTGATGAGCCTCGCCATCGTGGCGAGCCAGCTTCTCACCAAGTATCTGAACCTCGTCTTTCCGGTCGGCCGGGGCGCCTACGAGGAGCTGCCCTCGCTCGTGCTCGCCGTCGTCGTCACGGCTGTCGTACTGCCGCTGTCGGTCATCCTGGCACTGCGCAGCCGCCTGCGCTGACCCGCCTCCGCCCCGATCCTGTCACAAATTCTCCTTGCTTGCGTTCTTGTCTTGGCCCGCGGGTGATCGTGCGGGCGATCGGGTTTCGAGGGGCTCATGCGCAACACCATCACCGTCATGAACGCCAAAGGTGGGGTGGGCAAGTCCACCCTCGTCCTGGCGCTGGCGGAAACTCTGTCCAATGACCACGGCAAGCGGGTGCTCGTCGTCGATTCCGACGCACAGGCCAGCATTAGCCACATGCTGCTGCCGCAGGGCACTCTGGAGGCGGCCCAGTCGGGCGGCCGCACGATCGTCGATTTCCTGATCAGCGCGGTCCTGAAGCAGCAGCACGTACGCTGGCAGGACTACGTCATCGCCGACGTCTCAGACGTCGATGACGCACGCTCGATCTCCCTCATCCCCAGCGACACCCAGCTCACCCTCTTCGAGCGCGAGGTCTCCAAGGGCGAGCACGAGCGCGAGCTGCGTAAGGTCGTGGGCACCCTGCTGGAGGAAGCGCGCGAGGCTTACGATCTCGTGCTGATCGACAGCGCGCCGGGACTTTCCGTGCTCACGGAGTGCTGGCTGCGCGAGGCCGATTTCTACCTCTCGCCGACGCGGCCCGACTACATCTCCACCCGCGGGCTCAAGTTCCTGCGCCAGTTCCGCGAGCGCGATCCGCAGATGGGCTTCGCCGAGCCGCTCGGCGTCATCATCAACATGAAGGACGCGCTCGCGCCCGAGGACGCCCAGTATGAGCAATGGCTGCGGGAGGATGCCGAGCACAGGTGCTTCCGCCAGGCGATCCTGCGCGCCTCGCCGCTTCAGTCGGCGACGCGCTTTGCCGCACGCCCGCGCTCCTACTGGGCCAAGTACCCGGGCCAGACGGGCGCCACGTTGCGCGAGCTTGCCGGCGAGCTGCTCGCCCGCGTGGCGCTGTCACAGCCCGGTGCGACCCGCGAGGCCGCCGGCCGGGGCAAGCGATAAGCACGGGCCGCGCGCCACCGCTTGCGGACCGAGCGCGGTGGACCGCCGCGGCGATCGTTGATGTGCAGCATGGGGCGAGGCAATAGCCGATGCCGGCCGCGCTGTCATGGGCCGGGTTAACCCTGAGCCGGCCAATCCCCGCAGACGCCGCGTCGGCCATAATCGCGCATCCCGGTTCAACAAGGGGGCGCTGTCGCGACGCGCTTTCCGATGGTGCGAGCCGGGAGCTGCAAGGTGGCGGCGCCCGTAGCGCGGGCGGCCCCTGGAAAGAACGACAGGGACGAAGATGGCCTCGTCGTCCGCCGTGCCAGGAAGACCCGCCCT